>ENA-ORSI01000556-ORSI01000556.1-human-gut-metagenome-genome-assembly--contig:-NODE-556-length-39614-cov-10.815036_pt1 | contig 39614 bp, 29 predicted proteins | sample MGYA00242187_ERZ509154 | MGnify/ENA primary metagenome ERZ509154 (study PRJEB26280, sample SAMEA2338627) | human gut metagenome | biome: human gut; feature: human-associated habitat; material: faeces...
TAGGGCACTGAAAAGTGCCCTTTCAAAGGGGTATGCCTTAAATTGAGTGCTTACTTTATTTTGACAGCTTTCTTATTTATAATAGGATGGCTTTATATGGGTTGTAGTGATACCGAAAACAATTCGGCGCCTGAAGAGCCTTCCATTGAAATGGAAGGTGAGGTGGATGTGCGTCCTGTGGTAGGATCAGACGGTGGTACATCCACCGTGACATTTACGGCTTCGGGTGATTGGACAGCCAGTGTCAGTGCCGTAACCCGCACGCTGGACTGGCTGAGTGTTTCTCCTACACAGGGAGGGGCGGGTACCGTGACGCTTCAGATTAGTGCGCAGCCCAATGAATCGTATGACGAAAGGAATGCAGCTGTTCTACTGACTTGTGGGAATGCGCAGCAGACCATTACTGTCACACAAAAGCAGAAGGATGCTTTGCTGGTCAATTCTCATAAGGTAGAAATGGATGCAGAGGGCGGAACTTTCGGTATTGAATTGCAGGCTAATGTGACTGTAACTTATGAGATAGAAGAATCGGCCAAGAGTTGGCTGACTGCTGTATCTTCTTCTACCCGTGGTCTTACGACTTCTACCTTGAGCTTTCAAGTGGCAGAAAATCCGGATGTGTCTGTCCGTCAGGCGGTCATTACCCTGCGTGGTAATGACTTAAGAGAAGAAGTTACAGTTTATCAGGCGGGCAGTGAGCCAGCCATTCTGCTGTCGCAGAAAGAATATACAGTACCTTCCGACGGTGAAACCATTCAGGTGGAGCTGAAAAGCAATACGTCGTATAAGGTAGTGATGCCCGATGTTCCTTGGATTACGGAGGCATCTACCCGTACCTTTTCAGCCTATACACATTACTTCACGGTAGCTGCGAACGAGAGTTATGATGCGCGGGCAGCTGAGATATACTTTGTTGATGAAGAAAATGGTTTCCAGGAGAAGGTGATTGTGACTCAGGTTCAAAAGGATGCTTTGTTGGTTAGTTCCAACAGGGTTGAAATGGATGCCATAGGCGGTACCTTTAGCATCGAATTACAATCGAATGTCAATGTCAGTTATGAAATAGAAGAATCGGCCAGGAGTTGGCTGACGGCTTCATCATCTTCCACCACGCGTGGACTTACAGCTTCTACCTTGAGTTTTCAGGTGGCGGAGAATTTGAATAATTCAATCCGTCAGGCGATTATTACCCTGCGTGGTAATGACCTGACAGAGCAGGTCATAGTCTATCAGACAGGCAGTGAGCCAGCCATTTTGCTGTCGCAGAAAGAATATACAGTACCTTCCGACGGTGAAACCATTCAGGTGGAGCTGAAAAGCAATACGTCGTATAAGGTAGTGATGCCTGATGTTCCTTGGATTACGGAGGTTTCCACTCGTGCCTTTTCAGCCTATACACATTACTTCACGGTAGCAGTGAACGAGAGTTATGATGCGCGGACGGCTGAGATATACTTTGTTGATGAAGAAAATGGTTTGCAGGAGAAGGTGACTGTGACTCAGGTTCAGAAAGATGCGATTGTCATTGCAGAGGATGAATATACAATGGATGCGGAAGGCGGGAGGTTGGAGTTTACAGTGAATGCTAATGTGGATTTCTCTGTGGAGACTTCCGTTGACTGGATTCAGCAGGTAGATACACGCGGATTGGCGGAGAAACCATTGCAGTTCAATATTGCAGAAAATACTACCGAAGCATCTCGTCAAGGGGTGATAACCATTCGTTCTGGCGAACTGAAACAGGAAATTCGTGTGATTCAGGAAGGCAAGACTAAGGCATATCTCATTGTGTCTTCGAAAGAATTCACCGTGCCTGCAGAAGGCGGGAACATTGAGTTTGTGGTTGAAGCGAATGCTGAGGTGATTGTCACTTCCTCCGCTTCGTGGTGTTATTGGAATGTGGGAAGTTCTTACACTTTCATTGTTGAATCCAATACCCAATCCCAACAGCGTAAGGCGGAAATTTTGGTAGAGTGTCCCGAATACGGCCTGTCGGAAGTCATCTATGTGATGCAAGAAGCGTTAGTTCCTCAATTAGATGTTCTGTATAAGGAGGTTTATGTGGGTGCTGACTCTTGGATTATTGATTCGTATTACAACATTTCAACTAACATAGATTACTTTGTTAAAGTGGAAAATGCAGATTGGTTATCTATTACGAATTCGAAAATTATTGATGTCTGGACAAATTTTCAGGGAGAAAGGCGGCAGGCTATAGTGACGGTTTACAACGAAGAATATGGAATCAGCCAATCATACCAATTGGTACAAGAAGCATATCCTTACTTAGATTTACCTTTGGATGTCCTGACTAAGGGGTATATCAATTTGCCGGCTTCTGAGGGGAGTTATATTATTCCTGTTCATACAGATCAAGAAGTAAGTATCGCTACCGACAATCCCACTTGGCTGACGGTTATGACTGAAGGTAATAATATTAAGATTCAATATGAAGCCAATACTTCAAACGAGATGCGCAGTGCTACTTTATTTGTAAAAATTGGTCGGTGCAAAATTTCAACGAATTACCAACTCTTTCAGGGAGCAGGGATTAGTTCAGACGGTGAAATTGATGATATTATTCATATGGAATGGTAACGAAAAAATAGATAAAGATGAAAATGAGATTCTTATACATATTGTTGTGTGTCCTTGTTTTGGTCGGTTGTAAGGATGAGGAATATGAAAGTCCTTCAGTGACGAGGATGGGGGTACGGATATTTACTAATTCAACTCTGACAAAAACGGCGATGCAGGAAACGGAGGGACGAACCCAAGTAAGTTGGAACATTGGAGACTTGATTTCTCTCTCTACCGGTAATCAGAAGAACCTTTTTTATGCGGCGATTGCTTCACAGTTGGGAAGAACAGAATTTGTTTCAGATTCTTTTGAGACCTTATTTGCGGAAAACGGAGATACTGTTTATGCTTTTTATCCAGCAGGAGCAAATGTCTTGGACCCATTGTTGCCGGATAGTATAGTGAGAATAAATGACTGTACAGGTTGGCTTGATTTGGATAATCCGGATTATACTGATTTACTTTATGCGTCAGGTCGGGTGGAAAATGGGAGTGTAAACTTGGAATTTAAACATTTGTTTACTTTCATCAAATTGGTATTTCCTCGAAAAGTGGTAGAAGGTGTTGAGGGGGTAAGCTTGCGATCAAGTGTCCCGGTAGGAGGCTTGAGTTTAGTTGTATCATTAAGAAGTGGACAAATCATAGTGGAAAATCCTCAGAATGTGACTTCGAGAATAAGTTTGTCCAATGTTGTAGTGGATGATGACAACCTAATACTCTATTGTGCCATATTGCCTCAACCTGAAGATGCTCTGCTTGCTCTACGTGGTGGGGACGGAGGCTATCTTTTCTCCCGAAGTGTTCCTGCAGGGGGCATGAAAGCCGGTTGCATGTATGTGATGGATATGAATAGTGATAGAATTGTACAACAAGAACAATGGGAAAAGACAGCTTTGGTAGATTTTTATAATGCAACCGGTGGGAATGCATGGACAAATAATGCAAATTGGGGAAGTGATGGTCTATTGAATGAATGGTATGGTTTGCAAGGAGTGGCCAACTTGGTTCAAATGGATTTGATAGAAAACAATTTGGATGGTACGCTGCCTGAGTCATTTGCTTCTTTACTGGATAATGCTAATCTTATTGATTTAAGGATGAATTATTTGCGGGGAGTTGTCCCTGAATCAGTACGAAAGCATTCACGCTGGAATGAACTGGGTTGGAACATTGTATTGCAACAATATCCCTTCTGGAATACATTGGCTTGTGATGTGACTAAGGATACGCCTCGAGGTGGTTTCGATTTTTCACATGGAGATATGAATTTGCATTTAATTGATAAAGACATTTATTTGATAGATGGAAGTAAAACTAAGTTGATGCAGTTGATTGGACAAAACAAGCTCACGCAAATTATTGTGCTTTCCCGAAGCTCTATTATGTCTTCTCCTTTTGATATCACAGACCGGCGTATTAATTTGCATTTGGATTACCAAAACAGAGGATTTGGTACCATTGTTGAATTGGGTTATTATTGGGATGAACCGATTGGTGAAGAATGGAAAACATTGGCATCAGACTTACCTGTTTGCAATTTCGCGTTTGTGGATGAACGCAAGGAACAAAATAAGAATTTTAATTCTATTATTCCTTTGAATGATAATAGCTGGTTAGGACGTAATAATGGAGATGTTTTCTTAGTAAATGCACAGGGAGATTTGGTGGATTACTACATGTACTTTAATGGTGGAAATAATCTTGAGGAATGGTACTGCCAACATATAGATAGTGTAGCGAGGATTTATTGTGGGGAACCGGAAGAACATGAAATTTTTTCTCGTCAGTTCTATACTTCTACAGACTACAGCCGTGACGGTGAAGTTGTTACTTTGCAAACGGCTTCGCAAGGTCAAGGTATCGACCTCGTGTTTATGGGTGAGGCATTTGTGGATAAGGATATGGGTGATGGAGGATTGTACGAACAAAAGATGAAGGAAGCAATGGAACAATATTTTTCCATCGAGCCTTACAAGTCTTTCCGCAGTCGTTTCAATGTTTATGCTGTGAAGGTTGTATCGCCCAATGCTGAGTTTGCTACGGGGGCGAAGCATCGTATCAATGAATCTCCGGAGGTTTGTTTTGAGTATGTACAGAAGATTACGCAGCGTAATTCTGCCCAAGTGCCTATGGTGTCTGTTATTTATAACAGTCTCAATGCTGGACGTAGTTATACTGTGATGTATAATGATGGTGCTTTCGTTGGATATATGATGGAGGGGGTGAATAGTGTGCTTAACCATGAAGTGGGTGGACACGGTTTCGCCAAACTGCTGGACGAATATGTGGAGGGCGGTAATGAAAGTTTGACACTTCCTCAATCCAGTAGGGAAGAATTGGATAATGTGTGGGAGAATTGGAATTGGGGTGCTAATGTAGATTGGCGTAATGATTATTCTACTGTCAAATGGGCACACTTTTTGCAAGATAGTCGATACGCAGGAGAAGGTTTGGGGCTCTATGAAGGTGCTTATCTTTATGGATTTGGTGCTTATCGTCCTACAGAGAATAGTATGATGCGTTATAATGATTCACCATTTAATGCACCTAGTCGTGAGCAGATATATAAAACGATTATGCAAATGTCTGAAGGTAGTGACTGGACTTACAACTATGAAGATTTTGTGCAGTATGATGCTATTAACCGTAATGGAGTTGTAACACGTGGCTTACAGCAGCAGCCTTCTGCACAGCAAGTGGAGAAGTGGAGAAAAACGCATCGTCCTCCTGTCAAGATAAGTGGTACTTGGCAAGATGCGGTTCGAAATAATAGGCAAATACTTGTACCTTTGCGTTAAGAAAGTTTTCTAAAGATGCACAAAGTTTCTTGAAGAGGCTGTCTCAAAATTAAAAACAGAGATAAGTTTACTTACAATTTATAAGCTACAACATAAAAACCTCCTGCTTTTAGTCCTATAATTGCAATAAATAAGGGCTAAAGCAGGAGGCTTTTTATTACTAAGTTTCAATCTGTAAGATTATTACTTTTGAATTTCTATTTTGAGACAGCCTCTTCAAATATTGCTATTTTTATCTGTTTTTAAAACTAGTCTTTTTCTCAAATAGGAATATCGGCTACAGCATCTTGAACGCATACCCCTCTTCCTGCAGGAAGCTGAGGGCACGGGGAAGGGCGTATTGCAGATTGCCGTTGTCCCACGACTTGAGGGAGTCGTGGAAGGTGATGATGGAGCCGTTGCGGGCGTAGCGCATGACGTTGGCCAGCACCTGCGGACCGCGGAGCTTCTTGCTGTAGTCGCGGGTGACGAGGTCCCACATTACAATCTTGTATTTCCGTTTCAGGACCATGTATTGGGTCCAGCCCATGTGGCCGTGCGGCGGACGGAACAGGAGGGGGCGGAGGGCCTTGTCGGTCGTTTCGGGGTCGCAGATGGAGAGCATGAAGTCGTTGGCCTCTTCCGTATTCTCCAGATAGCTGTAGGAGGTGAAGTATTTGCGGCTGAAGCCGCGGATGTGGTTGAAGGTGTGGTTGCCGATGCGGTGGCCGCGCTCCACAACCATGCGGAACTCCTTGGGATGCTTGCGGATGTTGTCGCCCACCATGAAGAAGGTGGCTTTGACGCCGTGCTTGTCCAGCAGGTCGAGCACCCACGGGGTTACTACGGGGATGGGACCGTCGTCGAAAGTCAGATAAACGGCTTTCTCGTCGGGATTCATCCGCCACAGAGCGCTGGGGTAGAGTTTGCGGAACAGTTCGGGGGGTTGCTCGATGAACACGGTGGTAGTGGTTAACGGTAAGTGATTAGTGGTTAACGGTTAGCGGTGAGTAGTGAATTGCTGGAATACTCACCGCTAACCACTCACCGCTAACCGTTTATTTCATTCTGTTTACATACATATCATACAGTTCTTCCAACTTGGCCCGGTAGGTCTTGGCCAGCGGAGACTTGTATTGCTCCATCTTCTTGACTTCCTCGTTGAGCAGGGCCCAGTGGTACTCGTACTCTTGGGTGGAAATCATGAAACGGCCTTCGTCGAGGCTCATGTACCAGGTCATGTATTCTACGGCCTTGTCGGCAAGGGCCTGGGCAATGCGGTCGCCTTTCTCGGTTTCGCCCAGCTTGTACCAGGCTTCGGCCATCTGGAGAGATCCGTTCTGCCAGTCGTAGGGCACGTTTTCGGCCGGAATCATCTTCTCAGCATATTCCAGAGCGGCACGGGCCTTGTCGTTCTTGCCTTCGGCCAGCAGCTGCCCGATGAGCTGCGAGAAGATGCGGCGGTGCGAGTAGCACATGCGCATGGCGTTCTCGTCGATGTAGATGCCGGGCTTGTCGATGCCGCCGAACTTGAACTTGTTCATCAAGTTGTCGTACATCTTTTCGCTGTCTATCTTCACGCCGGTCTTGTTGGTATCGAAGGGAGTGAAGCGGTAGGCCAGACCTTCCTGGATGAAGTAGTTGTCCAGGCCGAGCTGGTTCTCGTTACCTACGCTGACGGCGATGTAGATGGGACGCTCCCAGTTGGCCTCGGCCAGCATCTCGAGCATCATCAGTTCGTTCTTGTAGAGCGCGCGCTTGGGGTGGTAGTTGCCCTGGTTGTCCTTGGTGCGGAGCTTGATGGGCATGTAGTCGGGGATGGAATCGCCCGGCAGCAGCATGCCGCTGCGGCGTACGGCTTCCTTGTCCACCTTGATGACCACGCTGTCCGTGGGGATAACCTGCAGGTCCTTGTTCTTGTTGCGTACCCAGTACTTCAGGATGTTCTTCAGTTCGTAGGGATTTTCGCCGAACTCCTTCTGCACGTTGATCTTGGCTTCGGGGTTGCCTGCGAGCGCTTCCTTCTCAGCCTGTGCATAGAGGGCGTCGATGCTCTTCTTGTACTCGGGCTGGACGGGGATGTATTCGTTGGTTCCCTCGACGTAGTCCATGCGGTCCCAGGTGATGGGGAGCGACGGTGAGTCGTAGGCCGGACGTTTCATCTGGTCGATGTACCAGTCGGTGTTGAGGTACGACAGGTTGCAGGTACGTGCGTCGGTGCGGCAGCCTTCGGTCTCCTGGCTGTACCATAGGGGGAAGGTGTCGTTGTCGCCGTTGGTGTAGATGATGGGGTTTCCGCTCTCTTGGAGGGACATCAGGTAGTTTTCGCCGAAGTCGCGTGCCATGTAGCGGTCGCTGCGGTCGTGGTCGTCCCAAGTCTGGCTGGCCATCTGGATGGGTACCAGCAGGCAGACGACGGAAACGATGAGGGCAACGGCCAGCGAGGGTTTCAGTTCGGAAGCTTCTGCGCCTTCGCCCGATGTATCGGCCTGGGCGGCAGCTTTGCCCCGCATCCACTTGCTCAGCAACTGTATCAGTCCGGCCACACCCATGCCGATCCAGATGGCAAAGGCATAGAACGAACCGGCGTAGGCATAGTCGCGTTCACGCGGCTGGCTGGGCGTCTGGTTGAGGTAGAGCACGATGGCGATGCCCGTCATGAAGAACAGGAAGAAGACTATCCAGAACTGCTGGATGCCCTTCTGTCCGCGGTAGGCCTGCCACAGCAGACCGATGATGCCCAGCAACAGGGGCAGGCCGTAGAATACGTTGTGTCCCTTGTTCTCCTTGAGCTCGGTGGGGAGCAGGGTCTGGTCGCCCACCAGCAGGTTGTCGATGAAGTCGATGCCCGTAATCCAGTTGCCGTGCTCTATCTCGCCGAAGCCTTGCAGGTCGTTCTGACGGCCCACGAAGTTCCACATGAAGTAGCGCCAGTACATCCAGTTGAGCTGGTAGGAGAAGAAGAACTTGATGTTCTCCCACTGGGTGGGCATCTTCACCATAATCATCTCGCCGCACTGGTCGTAGGGCACTTCGTAGCCTTTGACTTCCTGCCAGCTTTCGTATTGCTGCGTGTGCAGGCTGCTGTACATGCGGGGGAAGAGCATGTTCTGTGCATATTCGTATTCAATGCGTCCGGGTATTTCGATGTACGAGTCCTTCTCGTCGGGCGTAGCCTTCTCCTTGCGGATGAACTTGGTGCCGTTGTACGAGATGCGCGGCTGGCAGTAGCCGTCCTTGACGTCGAGGGCCACCTTCGAGGTGTAAGCCGGGCCGTAGAACAGCGGACGCGTGCCATACTGCTCGCGGCCCAGGTATTCACCCAGCGTGAAGATGTCTTCGGGCGAGTTCTGGTCCATCGGCGTGTTGGCCGTGGATCGGATGACGATGAGGGCGTACGACGAGTAGCCGATGACCATCATCATGGTGCACAGCAGGGCGGTGTTCAGCGTGCGGGCGCTGACGCGGTATTTCTCCTTCATGCGGGCCTGCATCTTCGGGCTGAGGTAGAGCCACAGCAGGGCGATGACCACGATACCGATGACCACGGCGCTGGCTCCATGTCCGTAGAACGGGATGCCCAGCATGGCGATGGTCAGGACGAACGAGAGGGCCATGCGCAACTTGTCCTTCTCGGTGTAGCTTTCGTACACACCCCAGATGAGGCAGGCGGCCAGCAGAATGATGTAGACGATGACGCCCGTGTTGAACGGCATGCCCAGCGTGTTGACGAACAGCAGTTCGAACCATCCGCCTACCTTCACGATGCCCGGCACGATGCCGTAGAGCACGACAGCTACCAGTACGGCAGAGCCGATGAGTGCCAGCAGCGAGCCTTTCGCGTTGGCGTGGGGCACCTTCTTATAGTAGTAAACCAGCACGATGGCGGGCAGGCAGAGCAGGTTCAGCAGGTGGACGCCGATGCTAAGTCCCGTCAGGTAGGCTATCAGGATGAGCCAGCGGTCGCTGTGAGGCTGGTCGGCCACGTCTTCCCACTTCAATATCAGCCAGAACACGATGGCGGTGAACAGCGACGAGAACGCGTATACCTCGCCCTCGACGGCCGAGAACCAGAACGTGTCGCTGAACGTATAGGCCAGCGCACCCACCAGTCCGCTGCCCATGATGGTGACCATCTGTCCGCGGGTGATGTGGTTTTCGTCCTTGATGACCAGCTTGCGCACCAGGTGCGTGATGCTCCAGAAGAGGAACAGGATGCAGGCGCCGCTCATCAGCGCGCTCATATAGTTCACCATCCGTGCCACTTCCGAGGGGCCGGAGGCGAAGAGCGAGAAGAAGTTGGCCACGAGCATGAAGAACGGTGCTCCAGGCGGGTGTCCCACTTCCAGTTTATAACCGGTGGTGATGAATTCCGGGCAGTCCCAGAAACTGGCGGTCGGCTCGATGGTCAGGCAGTAGACCGTGGCCGCGATGAGGAAAGTAATCCAACCGACGAGGTTGTTTACGAACTTGTACTGTTTCATTCAGCGTGTAGATATAACGTTATAATCTGCGATGTTTCTATAAAAACGTCGCAAATATAAGCATTTCGTACTGAAAAGCATGCCGATGGGGCTGATTATTAGGATAGCTTAAAGGATGTGCGTGTAGAATGCGGCCATGTTTTACACCAAAACATTGTTTTCTTTGATGCAAAACATTGCTTTCTTTGGAGGAAAACATTGCTTCCTTTTCGACATGAGGTCGGAGCTTTCGGGATGTGGACTACGAGGTGTGCTTGCCCAGGATGCGGTGGGGCAGGTTGCCATGGCCCAGCAGCTCGATGGGACAGTTGAAGTTTTGCTCCAGCCACTCGCCCGTGATGCCCGTGTCGGGGTGGTAGTGCAGCGTCTCGTTGACGCAGGCGATGGACTTCACCTGCTGGAGCACGGTGCCGATGTCGTGGCTCACGAGGATGATGGCGCAGTCGCGGTTGATTTCGGCCAGCAGCTGGTAGAGGCGTGCCTCGAAGCGGCGGTCCAGGTAGGTGGCTGGCTCGTCGAGGATGACGACCTCGGGGTCGGAAACGACGGCCCGTCCCAGCAGGGCACGTTGCAGCTGTCCGCCGCTCAGGGCGCCGATAGCCTTCTGCTCCATTCCCTCCAGCCCCATGCGGGCGATGACCTGGGCGGCCTTGTCGCGCTCGTCGGCGGTGAAGCGTGCGCTGAGGCCCTTGCGGCTGCTGAGGCCCGAGAGGATGACCTCCTGGACGGTGATGGGAAACTTACGGTCGATGGCTGTGTACTGGGGCAGGTAGCCGATGGTAAGCGACGCCTGTCCGTCGGCCGGGCGTTGCGGATGGAAGGTGATGGTGCCGCTCTGCGGCTTCAGCAGGCCGAGGATGCACTTGATGAGTGTGGTCTTACCACCTCCGTTGGGGCCGATGATGCCCAGAAAGTCGCGGTCGTAGACGGTGAGGTCTACGTCGCGCAGCACGGTGCGGTCGTCGTAGCCGGCGTTGAGGTTCTGTATTTCGATGAGAGGGGTCATGGGAATGGATCATTAATAATGGAGAATGGAAAATTGATGCTTGGGGATGGTTGTCCGTTATCAATTGTCCGTTGCCAATTCACGCGCTGTTTTCAGCATCTCCGCCTCCCAGTCGTAGGCCAGGGGATTGATGTCCACGACGCGGGTGCCTGTCTGCCGGGCGATGAGATCGGCGTTGCGGCGGTCGAACTCGGGCTGCACGAAGATGACGTGGATGTCTTCCTGCTTGCAGGCGTTGATGAGTTCCTTCAGGTGTGCGGGCGAGGGTTCTTTGCCTTCCGCCTCGATGGAGAGCTGCAGCAGACCGTAGTCGCGGGCGAAGTAGCTGAGGGCGGGATGATAAATCATGAAGGCATGGTCGGCTCCGGGCTGGGACAGCATCTGGCGGCAGAGGCTGTCGGTGCGGTCGATGACGGTGCACAGGCTGTCGTAGCGGGCCAGGTAGTCGTCGCGATGGTGACTGTCAAGGGCGCTGAGGGCCTTCAGAATGTTGGCCGCGATGATGCGGGCGTTGGCGGGCGAGTTCCACACGTGGGGTTCGGGGCCCTGGTGGATGTGGTAGGGCTCGTCCTCATGCAGCTCTTCGGGCAGGCCGTCCTGAAGGATGAGGTCGATGCCCCGTGAGGTGTCGAACACCTGCAAGTGGGGAGCGTTGTCCGTCAGCTTGTCCATCCACGTCTGTTCGAAGCCGATGTAGCCGATGCGCAGATAGGCCGTACTCTTGGAGAGCGACATCAGTTGGGCGGGGGTGGGGTCATAGGTTTCGGGGCTGCTGCCTTTAGGCACCATGCTGACCACGTCGAAGCGGTCGCCGGCAATGGCTTCGGTGAAGTAGCGCAGCGGTTCGATGGTGACGGTGATGACGGGTTTCGTGTCGCCGTCGTCGGCCTTCTTCTTTTGTCCGGCAGGCTTGCAGGCGGCCAGCAGCAGAGCCAGCAGTCCTATGGCGTATATCTTCTTCATATCCTGTAAACTTTACTCCTATTCCTTTAAATAATGTAAAACATTGCAAAGATAAGAAGAATATGGCAATTTATGGCGAAGAATCCTTCTTTTCTTTCCGAACCGCCTGCCAGCTGCTTGGGACGGAGGGTCAGGGCTTCGTGGCCCGCAGTATCTCGCGCTTGCCTCCCGGCGGGCCGGGTAGGCGTTCGGTGCGGAAGCCCGTCTGCTGCAACAGGCGCCGCACGGCTCCCTTGGCGCAGTAGGTGGTGAGGATACCTCCCGACGAGAGGCAACGGTACAGGTTACGGAAGACCTCGGGTGTCCACAGGGCAGGCTGCTTTTCGGGTGCAAAGGCATCGAAGTAGACGAGGTCGCATTGTAAGGGCGGGTGTTCGTCGTCGGCTTGCCAGCAGCTCAGGTCGCGGCGTAGCTTCAACAGGTGGAAGGTGGGCGTCAGCTGCACTTCTTCTTCCCACGGCGCTTCGTGAAGGAGGCGCAGGCGCGGGTCGTCGCTGTAGTGCAGGGCCTCCACCTCGGGCCACGCCAGCGGATAGAGCTCGATGCCGGTGTAGTGGACGGGACGTTCGGTTCGTTCGGCTTCCTGCAGGGTGAGCAGGGCGTTGAGGCCGGTACCGAAGCCCGCTTCAAGTATCCGCGGTGCAGGGGCGGTCGAAGCTTTCAGCCCCATGTCGATGAAGATATGCTGCGACTCGGTACGGGCTCCCTTCACCGAATGATAATGTTCGTCCAGTTCGGGCACGTAGAGCGTGGCGCTGCCGTCCTGAGTCAGTTCGATGGTTCTGTGCATGGCTTTTTCTCAATGAGTCGTTAGAAACCTGCTGCCGAAATGGCTCCTTGGAGGGCCCACAACATCGCTATGTAGCGGAGCAGCTTGCCGGCAAACATGGAGAGGGTAGTCAGTGCAGTGTTACTGCGCATGAATCCCAACGCGATGGCAATGGCTTCGCCCACGAAAGGGAGGAAGGCGAAGAAGGCCATCAGGGCACCTTTGCCCTGGAGGAAGCGCATCATGCTGTCCACCTTCTCCCGCTTTACCTTGAAATATTTCTCTATCCACTCCGTCTTGCCCAGGCGGCCCATGTAGTAGCAGGTCAGTCCGCCTACAGTGTTGCCCACGGCTGCGGAGAGCACGCAGAGTGTCGGGCTCAGGCCCAGTTTGACCAGGGCGACGAGCACCAGTTCGGAACTGAAGGGCAGGATGCTGCCTGCCAGCAGGGCCGACAGGAACAGACCCACATACCCCCAGTCGATCAGCAGTTGGATGAGTGAATCTACAAAAGCGTCCATATCAGGTTGAAAATGAAGAGAGCCAGTGTGCCTGTCAGCGAGAAGATGAAGAATGCATTGGACAGACGGTTGTTGGTCAGGGCAAACAGATGGCCGGCCAGGATACTGGTGATGCACAGCAGTATCGGGCAGAAGCTGACGAACAGGAAAGGCTGCAGGAAAACATAGATGTAGAGACAAAGGCCGAAGAATGACAGGAAATACAGATAGGTACGCGTGCGTATCTTATCCTCGTAGCCGGCCACGATGCAATGGACAGCACTGACAGTAAAAAGTAGAAACAGAAACAGCAAGGAAACTCCGGGTATGGCTTCGAATCCCATGCCGATAGGTTGGAAAACCTGTATTTCACTGATGCGTTGGAAAAAATCTGTCAGATTCCCAGTCAGTGTGGCATATCCCAACAGTAGCCACCAGGGAAAGGCGAAACCTACAACGGAGGCAGCCAGACTCCTGGCATTCAGCGCATAGAAGCTGGAAGCTCCTATCCAAAGCATGGGAGTCAGCAGCATATACGGAGGAGCGATGATACCTGCGATACCTGCTAATGCGAAGGAATGGAACAGTTGGCTGGAAGTTCTTTCTTTGCGATAACTGGCAAATAATAATTGTATCGCAATCAGATAACAGACCGTACACAATAATCCGGACAACGTTCCGTGAGCAAACGGACAGGCTCCTATCAGCAGGAAATAGATGGCACTTTGTATGGATGCTCTGACGCGGATCAGGGCAAATGCATTGTTCAGGTTGATGAGGAAGAAGGCGATGGCTCCGTGTAAAACAAAACTAATCAGCAACACAAGCCAATGGGGAAATGTTTCTGTTGTCAGGTTGCAGAGCCATTGGGGGGCCGTCATGGGCACCTCTGTATGGGAGTATAGTGGAGCAGCCACTATCCAGCAGATAATGGTTATCAGTATGGCGGCAGGCAGGGTGAACCTGCCTGCCGTCACTTTGCTTTGAAACCGTTGGTTCCTCATCGGTTTATTGGTTGCAGGTTGTTACAGGTCGAATCCGATGTCGCGACGGAAGTATTTCTTCTCGAAGTCAATCAGGTCGGCCACACGGTAGCTCTTCTGCAGGGCTTCTTCCTTGCTGTTGCCGTACGAGCAGACGGCAATGACGCGTCCGCCGTTGGTCACTACCTGACCGTCCTTCTGTGCCGTGCCGGCGTGAAAGAGGATGCTGTCCGTGGTGGCTGCCTGCTCCAAGCCGGTCATCACCTTGCCTTTCTCGTAGGCTTCGGGGTATCCGCCGCTCACCAGCATCACGCAGGCGGCCGTGCGCGGATCGAGAACCAGCTCTTTGGTGTCGAGGTTGCCGTCGCGTACGCCTTCGAACAAGTCCACCAGGTCACTCTGGATGCGCAGCATCACGCTTTCCGTCTCGGGGTCACCCATGCGGACGTTGTATTCGATGACCATTGGCTCACCTTTCACGTTGATAAGGCCCAGGAAGATGAAGCCCTTGTAGAGGATGTTCTCTTCTATGAGGCCGTTGATGGTGGGCTCGATGATGCGGGTGCGTACTTTTTCCATGAAGGCATCGTCGGCAAAGGGAACGGGCGTCACACTACCCATACCGCCGGTGTTCAGGCCCTTGTCGCCTTCACCGATGCGTTTGTAGTCTTTGGCTACGGGCAACACCTTGTAGTGACGTCCGTCAGTCAGTACGAAGACGGAGCATTCGATGCCGCTGAGGAACTCTTCGATGACCACCGTGGCACTGGCATCGCCGAACATGCCGCCCAACATCTCCTTCAGTTCACGCTTGGCTTCGTCCAACGTGGGCAGGATGAGCACACCCTTGCCGGCACAGAGACCGTCGGCCTTCAGCACGTAGGGGGCTTCGAGGCTTTCGAGGAAGGCGAAGCCTTCTTCCAGATTGGTGGCGGTGATGCTTTTGTAGCGGGCTGTGGGGATATGGTGGCGCTGCATGAAGCCCTTAGCGAACTCCTTGCTGCCTTCCAGTGTGGCTCCGGCCTTCGTGGGGCCTATTACGGCAATATGGTTTGTGGCGGCGTCTGCGGCAAAGTAGTCGTAGATGCCTTTTACCAGCGGGTCTTCGGGTCCCACTACAATCATTTCCACTCCGTTCTTCAGAACGAAGTCCTTGATGGCGGGGAAATCCGTAGCCTTGATGTCCACGTTCTCGCCCGCTCCGTGTGTACCTGCGTTGCCAGGGGCGATGTAGAGCTTCTCCACTTTGGGGCTTTGGGCTATCTTCCATGCCAGGGCATGTTCACGGCCGCCCGAGCCTAAGAGTAATATTTTCATGACTTTATGCTATTATATCGTTTGTCTTTATAAATAGTCCTCGAAATATCTTGTAATCTTCTCGTGCAAATGTACACGGTCGCGGCCCAGTACGTTGTGTTTGTGGCCGGGATAGATGAAGAGATCGGGATAAGTGCGTGCATCGACGCAAGCCTTTATGAACGACAGGGTATGCTGGGGCACGCAGGTGTCGTCGTGGTCGTCGTGGATAATCATCAGGTGGCCCTTGAGGTTGGGAGCCAGATTCTTCAGGTTGCACTGCTTGTAGCCTTCGGGGTTGGTCTGCGGAGTGTCCATGTAGCGTTCGCCGTACATCACCTCGTAGTAGCTCCAGTCGATGACGGGTCCGCCTGCCACGCCTACTTTGAAGAGGTCGGGGTAGCGCAGCATCAGGGCCGTGGTCATGTGCCCGCCGAAGCTCCAGCCGTGCACGCCGATGCGGTTGCCGTCCACGTAGGGCAGCGACTGGAGGAACTCGACGCCTTTCACCTGGTCTTTGCCTTCCTCGATGCCGAGGTGACGGAAGGTGCAGTTCTCAAACTCCAGGCCGCGGTTCGAACTGCCTCGGTTGTCGAGGGTAAAGAGGATGTAGCCCTTGTTGGCCATGTAGAGGTCCCAGCCGCGGGCGGCATAGTTCCAGTTGTTGACAATCATCTGGGCATGCGGGCCGCCGTAGACGTAGACAATTGCAGGATATTTCTTCGTCGGGTCGAAGTCGGCGGGCTTGATGATGCGGTAGTAGAGGTCGGTCTTGCCGTCGGCAGCCTTGAGGGTACCTACTTCCACGCTGGGCATCTTGAAGCCTTCGAAGGGATTGGCGGCGGTGAGCAGGCGTACGGTTTCCTTGCCGTTGGCGGTGGAGGCGATGTTGATGGCGCGCGGCACGTCGGGAGCCGACCAGTTGTCCAGCAGGTACGTGCCCGAGGTGGAGAGTTGTGCGTTGTGCACGCCCTGTCCGTTGTCTATCGGAGTCAGTTTGCCGTTGGCGATGCTCACCTTATACAGATTGCTCTGCAGGGGCGACTCCTTGGTGGCGGCGATGATGACTTCCTTCTTCTTGGCGTTGAAGCCGAGGATGCTCTGCACGAGCCATTCGCCCGAAGTGAGCTGTATGCCTGCGGCTCCGGAGGGAGTCTTTCCCTTTCCGGCCTTCTCGATAGTCTTCCACAGCTTCTCTACCTCTCCTTTGGTGAGCTTCTGGGGCTGGATGGCGTGAAGTTGCTCCAGGTCGTACAGATAGAGGTGGTTGTAACCGTCGCATTGACTTTGGTAGATGAACTTGTTGCTGTCCCACGGCAGGAACTGGATGGGGTTCTGCGGCTCCACATACTTGGGATGCGTCTCCTCGATGAGCACCTGCATCAGTTCGCCCGATGCGGCGTCGTATTGGCAGAGCTTGGAGTGGTTCTGGTCGCGGTTCAGCTCAATGAGGAAGAGCGACTTCTCGTCGGCTGCCCACGCGATGTTGGTGAAGTAGCGGTCGGTGGGGTCGCCTGTGTTCAGGTAGACGGTCTGGCCGTTGGCAGGGTTGTAGATGCCCACCTGTACCTTATGGCTCGTCATGCCGGCCATGGGGTAGCGGATGTTGTTCACCTCACCCACACGTGCGGTGATGTCTACCAGCGGATATTGGGTTACCATCGATTCGTCCATGCGGTAGAAGGCCAGCAGCGTGCCTTTCGGGCTCCAGAAGGTGCCTTTGGAGATGCCGAACTCGTTGCGGTGAACCGATTGTCCGCACACGATGCCTTCGGGTTCGTCGGTCACCTGCTTGTTGTCCACGTAGAGGTTGTTTTTCAGGGTATAGGCCACGTGTCCGCCTGCCACGGTATAGTCCGTGTTGGCGGCCTGCTTGTCAAAAGTCAGGACATTGGTAGCCTTTCCTGCCTTCCAGTCGTAGGTGATGTATCGGCCGGGCAGGGCGATGAGGAGTTTCGTTTGGTCTTCCCACGGCAGCTGTACGTTGTAGAGGTGCGACAGCTTGCCCAGCTTTTCGGCTTCGAGTGCCTGGTTGATGCTTTCACGGGTCGTGAGCAATGTCTCCTTGCCGTTCTTGGGGTTGACGGCCACGAGGGAGTCGATGCCCGGCTTGATGCACTGGTCGCCCCACCACTGCAGGCCGTAGAGGCTCTCGGCGTAGCGGTAGGTTGCTCCGCCGGGGATGAGGTCTTCCAGCGTGGGGTATTTCAGTTCGTTCGTTGCAGTTTCTTGTGCCATAATGGATGTTCCTGATAAGGCGGGCACGGCAAGCAGCAGTGCGATGATGCCTTTACTGATGATCTTCATATTCTTGTGGGTTATGGGTATTATCTGTTTCATTACTTTCTTTTCGGAAGCCTTTCACCTCCACTCGTCCCAATGGGGCCGTTTTGCTCTGAATGGTAGCGCTGAGGCGGGCAAAGGCGGAAAACAGTTCGTCGAACTGCTGTTCGTAATTCTCCCTGTCGGATGAAATGTCTTCTTCAAGATACTCGATGCGTTTGCGCAACTCTTCCAACTCCTGTTTCGGAGCATGGGTCAGCAGATATTGTCTCATGCGGACGAAGGCGCGCATGATATTGATGTTGACCTGGATGGCGCGGGGACTGTTCAGCAATCCGGAAAGCATGGCTACGCCCTGTTCTGTAAAGGCAAAAGGAGCATAGCGCAATCCTCCTTTGTTTGAGGTGCCAATTTGGCACCTCAAGTTGATTGTCAATGAGTTAAACTCTTCATTGGAGAGCTGGAAGAGGAAATCTTCAGGAAAACGTATCATGTTTCTTCTGACAATTCGCTTGAGATATTTTGTTTCTACATCATACATCTCGGCCAAGTCAAAGTCCAGCATTACTTTCTGTCCCCTGATTTCGTATATCTTGTTTTCTATGACTGATAGTTCATCCATGGAAATTCTGTTGCCAGTTTATGAAATATCATTTTCCTTCTCTTTCTCTTCTTTTTCTTTCAGGGTACGACTCGCCTGAGCGTGGCTTGCGTTCGCTCTTAAAGTCTTTCTTGAAGTCCTTCTTGAAATCTCTCTTCTCCCGCGGGGTGAATTCTTTCCGTTCGCCACGAGGCTTGAACTCTTTCTTCTCGCCGTCGCCGAAGCTGCGTCGTTCGCGGGGCTTGAAATCCTTGCGGGGGGCGGCAGGGAGGCGTTCGCGCTGTTCCTTGTCCAGCTCCTCACCCTCGGCGCGGAAGTCCTTGTACTTGCCGTCGAAGATTTCGTACTTGCGGAACTGGCATTCCAGAGCACCATTGAAGAGCGGAATGCGTGCGCTGGCCTTCAGGCCTATCTGGTCGAAGCATTCGTCGCGGTAGGAGAGTATCCAGGCAGTGTTGCCCGTAAAGGCGTGTTTCAGGCGTTCGCCTATCATCTCGTAGAGGCCCAGCAGGTCGTCCGTTGAGATGCGTTCGCCGTAGGGCGGGTTGGTGATGATGATGGATTTCTCCTGCGGCTGCTCGAATTGCTGAAAGGGTTGCAGCTTCAGGACGATGTCTTTCGTGACGCCGGCCGCCTTGACATTGCGGGTAGCTATCTCGTTGGCTTTCGGGTTGTTGTCGTAGCCGTATATCTTGTGGGCGAACTCACGCTCCTGGCTGTCGTCGTTGTAGATGGCGTCGAAGAGGTCGCGGTCGAAGTCGGGCCACTTCTCGAAGGCAAACTCCTGGCGGAAGACGCCGGGCGCGATGTTGCGGGCAATGAGAGCCGCTTCGATAGGGATGGTGCCCGACCCGCACATGGGGTCGATGAGGTCGCATTCGCCATGCCAGCCCGTCAGCAGGATCATGCCGGCGGCCAGCACTTCGTTCAGCGGAGCCTCGACGGCTTCCTGACGGTAGCCGCGGCGGTGGAGCGACTCGCCGCTCGAGTCGAGCGACAAGGTGCAGGAGCTTTCGGCGATGTGGATGTTGAGCAGCACGTCGGGCTTGCTGATGCGCACGTTGGGCCGCTTGCCGGTCTTCTCGCGGAAATAGTCGACGATGGCATCCTTCACGCGGTAGGACACGAACTTGCTGTGGCGGAACTCCTCGCTGAACACGACGGCGTCAACGGCAAACGACTTGTCTATCGTCAGATAGTCTTCCCAGCGGATGGCTTTCACCTCGTTGTACACCTCGTCGGCATCGTGGGCGGTGAAGTGCTTCAGAGGCTTCAGGATGCGGACGGCGGTACGCAGGCAGAAGTTGGCTTTGTAAAGCATTGCTTTGTCGCCCGTAAAAGATACCATTCTCCGGCCTATCTCTATGTTATCGGCACCCAGTTCCGTCAGTTCCTGTGCCAGTACTTCTTCCAGACCTTGGAAGGTCTTGGCTATCATCTCAAAAGAAGGTTGTTCGTTCATTTCTATTTATTTCAGATTTCAGAATTCAGATTTCAGTGTTCCTTTCCCTCGTGTGCCTTCATTTCTTGGCCTTGGTCTGTACGATGCGTGCGCCGGCAGGAACGTTTTCGGTTACCCAGATGTTGCCGCCTACGGTAGCGCCGCGCCCCACGGTGATGCGCCCCAGGATGGTGGCGTTGGAGTAGACAATGACGTCGTCTTCCAGAATGGGATGGCGGGGAATTCCCTTGATGGGCTTGCCGTCGGCATCGAGCGGGAAGCTCTTGGCTCCCAAGGTGACGCCCTGGTAGAGCTTGACATTGTTGCCGATGATGCAGGTTTCGCCGATAACCACGCCTGTGCCGTGGTCGATGGTGAAGTGATGTCCAATCTGCGCGCCTGGATGGATGTCGATGCCCGTCTCGCTATGCGCCATTTCGGTGATGATGCGGGGGATGAGGGGCACGCCGAGGCACAGCAGCTGGTGGGCCATGCGGTAGTTGCTGATGGCGCGGATGGCCGGATAGCAGCTGATGACTTCGCCGAAGGAGTGGGCGGCGGGGTCGCCGTTGTAGGCGGCTTCGACGTCGGTGGCCAGGATGCGGCGCATCTCGGGCAGGGTGGCGATGAAGCCTGCCGCCTTCTTGGCTGCCTGCTGGCGGAGCTGCTCGGTACAGCAGCCGTCCTCCTGCCCGTCGCCTGCAAAACAGAGGCCGGCCAGTATCTGCTCGGTCAGCTGGTCGAAGAGCTGTTCGACGTAGACGCCGATGTGATATTTCAGTGTACGGCTGTTCACGTTCGAGATGCCGAAGTAGCCGGGGAAGACGATGGCACGCGTCAGTTCGACGATTTGCTGCAATGCCTTGCCCGACGGGAGCGGATTGCCGTCCGTGTGCTGGTGGAAAAGGCCTTTGTAGGACTCGCTTTCCGAAAGCTCGTCTACCGTCTGTGCCAAGATGTGGGTAAAATTGAGTGGACTCATCCGAATATCCTTATATATGGTTCAAAGTGGCAACAAAGGTAGCAAAAACTTGCCACATATCCTACATCTTGTTCATTTATAGCTCGCTTGGACGCAATCCGAAGGATTTGCAGGTCATTTCCTTTACCCGTATGCGCCACACTAGTACGTTGCGCACGGCCGGGTCACCCATGGTGCAGGGATAGTCGGTGTAGTGCTTCATCAGGAGGGTCAGGATGCGGCGTTTCTCGTCCAGGTCCTCCACGAACTCCACCTGCCCGCGGCAGATGACGCTGCGGCTCTTCATGCTGTACGAGCAGGCCACCTGCTGGTGCATCCACACCAGTTCGTGTCCGTCGCAGAAGGTGATGCACACATCGGGATGCTGGCGGACCATTTCAAGTTTGCCGCCTTCGGGGCCGGAGTGCAGGTAGATGATGCCTTCCTCGTATGCAAAGTTCATGGGAAGGACGTAGGGACGGCCTTCCTGGTCGGTGATGCCCACCATGCAGTAGGGGCAGCTGCGGATGATTTTTTCTATTTCTTGAGAATCTGTGATGCTGATAGTTTTCATGTGTCTGTTTTTACGGCAAAGTTACAGGTTTGCGGGTAAAAAACAAGGAGAATGTGTCGATATCATGGGAAAATAGTAAACAACATCCTTTTCCTGCTCTTCGGAAAGAGTGGAAAGCCTTATGTGAGCAGGCGGACAGGCGGTGTACGCTTTTATCTGTGTGTGGACTTTTATACCTTAATTAAATGCGCCTAGCGGGGTGGAAATCTTTTTTGAAAGCAAATCGCATTTTTTCGCCAAATTCCTTTGCTTGTGTCCGATTTGTCTATAGGTTTGCAGGCCTCACGAGAGAGAGATGGGTCATTGCGCGCAGACTTACTTTTTTTCTGATAAAAAATCATTAAATTAAAAAAAGTTACATGAAATTCAAAACCCTTTTCCCGCTATTCAGCTTGCTGGTGCTGTTCGCCTTTGGTGCGTGTAAGGACGACGAGGAAGCCAACAGCTCATACCTGGACCTTAGCAAGCAAGTACTGACGCTGACCGAAGGCGAAGTTACCACTTCTACCTTCTCCTTCAGTGTGAAGGCATCCGATGCCAACATTCCTTACCTGTGTCTTTATGTGGACAAGAACACGGTCGACCACGTTTCGAAGGGCGAACTGCCTGCCTATCTGATGGACGACCTCAAGAAGCAGGCCGAAGACAAAGGCACCCCCTTCGAGCAGTATGTCGCTTCCATCAGCCTGAAAGGCGACCAGAGCGTCAAGATAGAGAACCTGTTGCCGGGGCGCATCTACGAACTGGTGGCGTTTGCCGTGGACGGGACACACATGGCTGAAGAGGCCGAATACCTGTTCTTCCAGACAGACATTGCCGAGTCGGTGGATTGCTCGTTTGACATCCAGGCGAAGGCCACCTCGAATGCTGCGGAGTTCATCGTGAAGCCGTCCAATAAGGAAGTGGACTACTATTTCTGCACCTTCCCCAAGGCTACGTATCAGCAGGCGGCCGATATGGGATGGGACGATTTGCAGATTCTGAATGCCTACTTCAGTGAAGAAATGAACTATCGGGTATCCCAACTGGCTCCCGACGGTCGTGTCACTCCCGAAGTGGTGGACCAGCTTCTGCAACAGCTTTTCCACCAGGGCGACCTGACTCTGACGGCCTCGGGCCTCCAGAGCAAGACGGAGTATGTATGGATGGCAGCAGCCTTCAAGACGGTGGAAGTGGACGGCGCCTTGACCTTCGTCATCGTGTCCGAACCTCAGAAGGACGTCTATACCACCAAGGAGGGCGACACCAGCATGATAGACATGAAGTTCGACATCCAGGTGACGGATGTAACCGCCACGTCGGCCAAAATCAAGGTTGTGCCCGAAAACTTGGAGCAAACCTACATCTGGTGCTACGACCCTTACGACGAGACGACCAAGAACATGACTCCGATGCAGATTGCCGAGCAGTTTGTCAGATCGCAGGGCCCGTTCGTAGGCTTTGTAGTGAAGAGCGGCATACAGGAAGCGCCTGCCGCCACACTGACTCCCGGCGTGAAGCACTATGTGCTGGCTTTTGCCTACAACGTGGGTACGGGCATCGTCAGCGAGCCGCAATGCTACGAGTTCAATGCCGCTCCGTCGGACGGCGACCCCTCGCAGATGACGTTCACTTACAGCATCAATTCGCTTTCGCCCTATCAGGTGGACTTCAACATCCTTCCTTCCGACGAGACTTTGCCCTATACCAGCCTTCTGATGCCCGACGAAGACTACAACGAGGCCAAAGCCAAGGCTTCCATCGAGGAAGAAGTGAAGCTGGCCTACCAGGAAAGCCTGCGCTTCGACCCCGAGAAGCCCATGAGCACCTTCCTGTATGAAAGCTACTATCGTCCGGGTTCCCGTTACGGCAACGTCTACAAGAATCTTGTGCCGGGCCGCTCGTATACGCTGAGCTACTTTGCGCTGGACAACGAGGGAAAGGTGGCACGCGTACAGGCCGACAAGTCGTTCATCACTGCTCCCCAATTCTCGGATGCACAAATCAAGGGTGAGTGTTTGGGCTACTTCGACGGTGACAAGGAAGCCGGCAAGATTTTTGGTGATTCGGCAGCTACGGCAGGGCGTGCCATCGTCGTGATGCGCTTTGAGCCCTCAGAAAATACTCAGGCCCCCAAGTACATCTTCGTGGACAAGATTTACGAACAGATGAGCGATATAGAACTGTACACTTCCTTTAACTGGACCAGCATTTCGGCCGAGCAACATTATTATGCGTATGTCTTGAGTGACTGGAATGCCAGCTATTCCTGCTTCATGTCCGTTAAGGACGATAAGGGCATTGACAGTAAGGTAGAACGTCTGTCCATCGGCCAGCTGATTCAGTCAAAAGCGGGAAGCATCGACGAGCTGAAGAAAATCATCGAAGGCGCCAATGCGGATACCAAGGCTTTGAAACTGCCCAACCGGAAGATTGATACTCCGGCTGAACGTGCAGGCGGCGAACAGGCACAGGTTCCGTACCGTCCGTCCGAAGTGCGTCAGACCGTTGTCGGCCAGCCGATGAAGTTCGGCCGCGAATTCTACCTGCCGGTGGCCCGTCCTGTGAAGAAATAACTCTATATCCCAATCCATTTTAAACAAGAAAACATGAAACTTAAACTGATATATCTGTTGTCGTTCTTCTGTCTGCTCATGGCCGGCTGTAGCGACGACGACCCTGCATTGACACTCTCGCAGACCGAATTCAAGGAAATCTCCAACGAAGGAGGCCTCTGCAAGATAGAGATTGCCACCAACAACGAATGGACCGCCACCAGCGACAACGACTGGTGCAAGGTGTCGAAGGAAGAAGGTGTGCTGAGCCACACGCTGGTAGTGGAAGTGGAAGGCAACCTGGGAGAGGCGCGTACGGGCCGGGTGACCGTCAGTTCGCTCGGTGCCGATTACGTCATCACCATCAGCCAGCAGGGCTTGGAAGAAGGAAAAGAACTGAAATACCGCATTCCCATCGTCTTCCACATCATCTATGCCGACGAGAACGACTCTACCCAAAACCTTCCGGCATCGTCGGTCTATGCGATGCTTGACGACGTGAACCGCATGTATCGCAATGCGGGCGGCGCCAATGCGGTAGACCTGAACATGGAGTTCGTCCTGGCCGAAACCGACCCGCAGGGCAACCTGTTGAAGGAGCCGGGCATCGACCGCGTGAAGTGGCTGACTGCCGAACTCGACCCTACGGACGTCATGGAAGACAACACGCGTAAGTACGTGCACTTCCTGTGGGAGCCCAACGACTATGTCAACGTGCTGTTATACCGCTTCACTTCGGGCAACATTCTGGGTATCTCCACCTTCCCCTACACCACGGCTTCCCATCCGATGGAGGGAACCGATGTATTGCCTGACATGAACATCACGCTGGCCAACCTCACCTACGTGCGCGGCGTGTCCATCAACAGCTCCTTCGTGGGCAATGTAGACGATGCCCTCACCCCTTATGCTCCCGAGAGCTACAAGGAGATCATTACCAAGCAGGTGGACGACGGCATCACGCTGGCCCACGAGCTGGGACACTACTTCGGCCTGCGCCACGCCTTTTCCGAGTCGAATGTAGGATGTATGGATACGGATTTCTGCGGAGATACGCCGAGCTATAACTATCAGGACTATACGACGTTTGTGCAGGGCATCTACCAACAGATGAGTGTGGAAGGCTATGCCGCCACGTTCGACTGGGAGAGCCTCTTCAAGCGTACGAACTGCCGCACCGGCGAAGAGTTCACCTCGCACAACATCATGGACTATGCCTACAGCTACCTGGACGAATTTACGGCCGACCAGCGTCTGCGCGTGCGCCACGTGCTGGACTACAGCCCCATGATTCCGGGTCCGAAGCAGACGCGTGCCTACCTGAGCACGAAAGCGGTGTCCGACGGTCCGATGGACCTGCCGTTCTCTGTGTCCAACTGTGGTCCGCGCGGCCTGATGCTGAAACACTGATCAGTCTGTTCGTATAAGGAACCATCTATAAAGCAGGCGTTTCCTGCGGTGGAACTCCAGGAAACGCCTGTTTCTTATGGTAGGAAACGCCCGTTCCCCTTGAAGGAAACAGGCGTTCCCTTTAAATGGTAACGGTCGTTCCCTTCAATGGTAACGACCGTTTCCTTATAGGGGATACAGCTTCGCTCGCCTTGGGGCGGCGGCATCTCCTTATGCTTCGAGGGCAAAGTCCAGTTGTTTCTTTTCGAGGTTGGCGCGGGCTACACGCACCGTGATGGGGTCGCCCAGACTGTAGGTGCGGTTCTTGCGGCGGCCGCGCAGGCAGTAGTTCTTCTCGTCGAACTCGTAGTAATCGTCGTCCAGGTCGCGGATGGGTATCATGCCCTCGCACTTGTTCTCGTTCAGCTCCACATAGAGACCCCATTCGGTGACGCCCGAGATGACGCCGTCGTACACCTGGCCGAGGCGTTCGGTCATGAACTCCACCTGCTTGTACTTCACACTGGCGCGTTCGGCGCTGGCAGCCAGCTGCTCCATGGCGCTGGAGTGCTCGCACAGGGCTTCGTACTTCTTCTCGCTGACGCTGCGGCCGTGCTCGTCCAGATATTTGGTAAGCAGGCGGTGTACCATCATGTCGGGATAGCGGCGGATGGGCGAAGTGAAGTGCGTGTAGTAGTCGAAGGCCAGACCGTAGTGGCCGATGTTGTGCACGGAGTAGCGTGCCTTCTGCATGGCGCGGATGGAGACGGTCTCGATGAGGTTCTCCTCCTTCTTGCCCTGTATGTCGTCCAGCAGGTGGTTGATGGATTTGGATACGTCGGTCTTCGTGCCCGTGGTACGAAGCTTGTAGCCGAAGCGGGCGATGAACTGGGCCAGCGTGTCGAGCTTCTCGGGGTCGGGCAGGTCGTGGATGCGGTAGGGGAATACCTTGGCCTTCTTGCCCTTGGGCACGCGGCCTATCTTCTCGGCTACGGTGCGGTTGGCCAGCAGCATGAATTCCTCGACCAGCTTGTTGGCGTCCTTCGACACCTTAAAGTAAACACTGATGGGTTTGCCCTTCTCGTCTATCTCGAACTTCACCTCATAGCGGTCGAAGTTGATGGCTCCGGCGGCGAAGCGGCGTTCGCGCAGCTGCTTGGCCAGGCGGTCCAGCTGGAGCACTTCTTCCTTGTAGTCGCCCTGGCCCGTTTCGATAATCTGCTGGGCTTCGTCGTAGGTGAAGCGGCGGTTGCTCTTGATGGCGGTGTGCACCACGCGGGCATCCTTCACCTCGGCCTTGTCGTTCATCTGGAAGACGACGGAGTAGGCCAGCTTCTCCTCGTCGGGGCGGAGGGAGCAGATGTAGTTGCACAGGCGTTCGGGCAGCATGGGGATGGTGCGGTCCACGAGGTAGACCGACGTGGCGCGCTTCTCGGCCTCCTTGTCGATGAGGCTGCCTTCCTTGACGTAGTGGGTCACGTCGGCAATGTGTACGCCCACTTCCCAGAGGCCATCCTTCAGCTTGCGGATGGAGAGGGCGTCGTCGAAGTCCTTGGCATCCTTGGGGTCGATGGTGAAGGTCGTGACGGAGCGGAAGTCCTCGCGGCGGGCTATCTCTTCGGCGGGTATCTCGTCGGGGATGCGGTCGGCGGCCTTCTCTACGGCCGTGGGGTAGGTGTAGGGCAGGCCGTATTCGGCCAGGATGGCGTGCATCTCGGTGGTGTTGTCGCCCGCGCGGCCCAGGATGTCTATGACCTGTCCGATGGGGTTCTTGGCCTTGTCGGGCCATTCGATGACCTTCACCACGGCCTTGTCGCCGCTCTTGCCGCCTTTCAGTTTGTCTTTGGGGATGAAGATGTCATTGGCCAGCGTGCGGTTCTCGGTGACGAGGAAGGCATACGACTTGGCGACTTCGAGCGTGCCCACGAAGGTGTCGTTGGCCCGCTCCAGTATTTCGATGACTTCGCCTTCGGCGCTGCGTCCGCGTCGTTTGGCATAGAAGGCTATCTTCACGCGGTCGCCGGCCATGGCATGGGCCGAGTTGCGTTCGGCGATGAAGATGGGGTCGCCGCCGCCGTCGGGGATGAAGGAGTTCTTGCCGTTGCTCTTGCGCTGGAAGATGCCCGTCATCTCCACGCCGTGGATATTGAGCTTGTATTTGTTCTTTTCGGTTTCGTTGATGTAGTCGTCGTCCTGCAACTCGTGAAGGACGTCCATACAAAGCATTTTCAGCGGATGGGTGGTCAGGTGCAGCTGTTCGAAGATGTATTTCAGCGGTAGTACTTCGCCCTGCTTCTGGTGGAAGAAGTCGAGCACGGCCTTGACAAGCTCTTTCTTGGTCATGCGCTTGCCGGCCTTCTTTTCTTTCTTTTCTTTTTTCTTTCCCATAATGGTAAGTTGTTTTATCAGGTTTGGCGGGATGTTCCCTTGTCGAGATAGCGATAGCAAAGATAATGCAAAACGGGAGAAGCGCAAAGAGGAAAACAAAGTTTTCAGTGTCCTTGCCTTCAAGGTGCAGTAAAGATAACAATAAATTGCGTCGGGTAGTTCGGAGGCAGTCTAAATTATTGTAGAAGTGCAGATTTTGAGGGCTGAAAGGTGCACTGTGGCAGATTTGTCGTATCTTTGCCTTTCCTTTTGTAATGGAGGTATATATGAGTTCGCTATTGAATCAGAAAGAAAAGACCGAAGAGGCCGCCCGCGAGGCAGGTATCTATCGGGTGACGCTGGTGGGCAGCGTGGTCAATCTGCTGCTCCTTGTCTTCAAGTTTGTGGCAGGCATCCTGGGGCATAGTGCCGCCATGATGGCCGATGCCGTCCATTCGTTGTCCGACTTCGTGACGGACATCATCGTCATTGTATTCGTACGCATCTCGTCCAAGCCCGAAGACGAGGGACACGACTACGGGCATGGCAAGTATGAAACGCTGGCAACGGCCATTATCGGCCTGATACTGCTGTTCGTGGGCTTCGGCATCCTGTGGAACGGAGCCACATCCATCTGGCACTTCTGGCAGGGGGGTGAACTGAAGGAACCCGGCATGCTGGCCCTGTGGGCGGCGCTGGTTTCCATCGTCTTCAAGGAACTGCTTTACCAATATACCGTCTTCAAGGGACGCCGGCTGAACTCGCAGGCCGTGGTGGCCAACGCCTGGCACCATCGGAGCGACGCACTTTCGTCCATCGGTACGGCCATCGGCATCGGCGGCGCCATCCTGCTGGGCGAGCACTGGCTCATACTGGACCCGCTGGCGGCGGTAGTGGTCAGCTTCTTTATCATGAAGGTGGCCATCCAGCTGCTGATACCCTGTGTCGAGGAGCTGCTCGAGAAGTCGCTTCCGGCCGAAGTGGAGGAGAAAATCAAGCAGGAAATCCTGTCCTTCCCCGGCGTCACTTCGCCCCATCACCTGCGTACACGGCGGATAGGCAGCAGCTACGCCATCGAGGTACATATCCGCATGAACGGCAAAATCACGCTGGAGGAGGCTCATCGCACGGCTACCGCCATCGAGAACCGTCTGAAGGGCGAGTTCGGCAGCCGGACCTACATCAACATACACGTGGAGCCGGAGAAATAACCATCATAAAAGACAGAGGATGAAACAGACCATTCTGATAACAGGAGCCAGCGGCTTCATCGGTAGCTTTCTGGTGGAAGAGGCCTTGCACCGCGGCATGGACACGTGGGCGGGCGTCCGCGCGTCGAGCAGCCGCAAGTATCTGCAGGAGCCGGGGCTGCACTTCCTGGAGCTGGACTTTGCGCATGCCGACCGCCTGTGCGAGCAGCTCAAGGCCCATCGGGAAGCTCATGGAGCGTTCGACTATGTGGTGCATTGCGCAGGCGTCACCAAGTGCATCGACCCTGCCGACTTCGACCGCGTGAACTACGGCCAGACGCGGACGCTGGTCGAGACCTTGCGCAGCCTCGGCATGACGCCCCGCCAGTTTGCCTTCATCAGCACGCTGAGCGTGTTCGGCCCTGTTCACGAAGATACCTACGAGCCCATCCGCGAGAGCGACACGCCGCAACCGAATACGGCCTACGGGCGGAGCAAGCTGAAGGCCGAACGCTATCTGTTGGGACTGGACGGCTTTCCTTGCGTCATCTACCGCCCCACGGGCGTCTACGGGCCGCGCGAACGCGACTACTATCTCATGGCCGAGTCCATCAAACGGCACGTGGATCTGTCGGTGGGCTACCGGCGGCAGGACCTGACTTTCGTGTATGTGAAGGACGTGGTGCAGGCCGTCTTCCTCGGCATCGAGCGCGAAGTGTCGGGGCGTGCCTACTTCCTGTCGGACGGGCAGGTGTATGCCAGCCGCACTTTTTCCGACCTGATTTGCCGCGAACTGGGTAATCCGCTGATTATTCGCATCAAGTGTCCGTTGTTTCTATTAAAAGTCGTATCTTTGCTGGCCGAACGGTGGGCTGCCTTGCGCAAGACGACCAGCACGCTCAACGGCGACAAGTATAATATAATGAAACAACGCAACTGGCAGTGCGACATCGCGCCCGCCGTCCGCGAGCTGGGCTACCGGCCCGCCTACGACCTGGACCGCGGCGTGACGGAGACCATTGCCTGGTACAAGAAGGAAGGATGGCTTTAGATATATTCAAGATGGTAGATACCCGCAAGGGTCTGTTTGCGATAGAGAAGGTGTCGCTCATCTACAACCTGCTCACGTCGATACTGATACTGTTCCTGTATCAGCGGATGGACCATCCGTTGAAGATGCTGGGCGACCGTGCGCTGATAGCTGCCATGACCTTCCTGCTGATGTATCTCTACCGCCTGGCACCCTGCAAGTTCTCGGCTTTCGTGCGGGTGGTGATACAGATGTCGCTCCTGTCCTACTGGTATCCCGACACGTACGAGTTCAACCGCCTCTTCCCCAACCTCGACCATGTGTTCGCTTCGGCCGAGCAGTGGCTCTTCGGCGGGCAGCCTGCCCTTTGGTTTGCCGAACGTCTGCCCTACATGTGGGTGAGCGAGCCGCTCAATCTGGGCTACTTCTTTTACTATCCCATGATGCTGATCGTGATATTGTGGTATTTCATCTACCGTTTCGACCTGTTGGAGAAGGTGTCGTTCGTCATTATCGCCTCTTTTTTCCTCTATTACTTCGTTTATATCTTCGTGCCTGTGGCAGGACCTCAGTTCTATTTCCCGGCCATTGGCATGGAGAATGCCCTGAACGGCATCTTTCCCTCCATCGGCGACTACTTCAACCACAACCAGGAGCTGCTGCCCGGGCCTGGCTACGAGCACGGGTTCTTCTATAACCTGGTGGAAAGCTCGCAACAGGTGGGCGAACGTCCCACGGCCGCCTTTCCTTCGTCGCACGTGGGTGTCTCTACCATCCTGATGATTATGGCCTGGCGAGGCAGCCGCCGGCTCTTTGCCTGCCTGATGCCTTTCTATGTGCTGCTCTGCTGTGCCACGGTCTATATCCAGGCGCACTACCTCATCGACGCCATTGCGGGCTTCATCACGGCTTTCGGGCTGTATGTGCTCACCACGTGGATGTTCAAGCGCTGGTTTGCGCAGCCTTTGTTTCGCTGACGGCATCTTCCCTTGCCGGCCTTCCCTTCTTCGGGCACCGGCTTTCTTCCATCAAAAAAGGTCGTATCTTTTGCCTCAAAACATTGCTTTCTTTGCAGGAAAACATTGCTTTTTCTGGGGCAAAAGATACGACCTTTTCAGCGGGCGGCTTGGCTCAGAGGCCGAAGAACTTCCGCCCTATCTCGTCGAAGATGGCATAGAGCTCTTCCTTCGTCTCGGCGCGGAGCATGGCGATGCGTGTGTCGCGGAAATTGGGCAGGCCCTTGAACAGGGGGCTGGCGGCCAGGTGGCGGCGCACGTGGAGGATGCCGCGGCGTTCGTCCAGCAGGTTGACGCTGTCTTCCACCTCCTGGCGGAGCACGCCCATGCACCATTCGGGCGTGAGCGGGGGCAGCGGTTCGCCCGTTTCCAGGTAGTGCTTCACTTCCTTGAATATCCATGGCCGCCCGAAGCTGGCACGGCCTATCATGATGGCATCTACGCCGTAGCGTTCGAAACACTCGAGGGCGCGTTGCGGGGTGGTGACGTCGCCGTTGCCGATGATGGGGATGTGCATGCGCGGGTTCTTCTTCACCTCGCCGATGAGGGTCCAGTCGGCTTCGCCCGTGTACATCTGCGCGCGGGTGCGGCCGTGGATGGTCAGGGCGCTGATGCCGCAGTCCTGAAGTTGTTCGGCCAGGGTGACGATGACCTTGTGCTCGGCATCCCAGCCGAGGCGGGTCTTGACGGTGACGGGAATCTTCACCGCATCGACCACGGCGCGGGTAATCTCCAGCATCAGCGGGATGTTCTGGAGCATGCCTGCTCCGGCTCCCTTGCCCGCCACGCGCTTCACGGGGCAACCGAAGTTGATATCGAGGATGTCGGGCCGTGCCTGCTCCACGATCTTGGCGGCTTCGACCATCGTGGCCGTGTCGCGTCCGTATATCTGGATGGCTACGGGGCGCTCCTCGTCGCTGATGTTGAGCTTCTGCTCCGTCTTGCTGACGGAGCGTATCAGGGCGTCGGCCGAGACGAACTCGGTATATACCATGTCGGCGCCGAAGCGCTTGCACATCAGGCGGAAGGCGGGGTCGGTGACGTCCTCCATCGGGGCGAGGAGCACGGGGTGCGGGCCCAGGTCTATGTTGGCTATCTTCATATTCTGTTGCGTTTAGGCTGCAAAAGTACGGAAAAATATCTACCTTTGCCACATAACTGATAAAAAGACATGGAACTGAAAGACTTTGAGATAATGGCCCCCGTCGGCTCGCGCGAATCGCTGGCCGCTGCCATACAGGCCGGGGCAGACTCCATCTACTTCGGCATCGAGAACCTGAACATGCGTGCCCGTTCGGCCAACACGTTCACCATCGACGACCTGCGCGAGATAGCCCGCACGTGCGACGAGCACGGTATGAAGAGCTACCTCACCGTCAACACCATCATTTACGACCAGGACATCCCCCTGATGCGCACCATTGTGCGTGCCGCTAAGGATGCCGGTATATCGGCCATTATTGCTGCCGACGTAGCCGTGATGACCTACGCCCGCGAGATAGGGCAGGAGGTACACCTCAGTACGCAGCTCAATATCAGCAACGTCGAGGCTTTGCGCTTCTATGCCCAGTTTGCCGATGTAGTGGTGCTGGCACGCGAACTCAATCTGGATCAGGTGGCCGAAATCTACCGTCATATCTGCGAGGAGAACATCTGTGGCCCGTCGGGTCAGCGCATCCGCATCGAGATGTTCTGTCACGGTGCTCTGTGTATGGCCGTCAGTGGCAAGTGCTACCTCTCGCTTCACCAGATGAACAACTCTGCCAACCGCGGTGCCTGCATGCAGGTATGTCGCCGCTCCTACATCGTGCGCGACAAGGAGACCGACGCCGAACTGGAGATTGACAACCAGTACATCATGTCGCCCAAGGACCTGAAGACCATTCACTTTATGAACAAGATGATGGATGCCGGTGTGCGGGTGTTCAAGATAGAAGGCCGTGCCCGCGGCCCCGAGTACGTGCGTACCGTAGTTGAGTGCTATAAGGAAGCCATCCGTGCCTATTTGGACAACACATTTACCGACGAAAAGATTGAAGAATGGAACCGTCGCCTGGCAACTGTCTTCAACCGCGGATTCTGGGACGGCTACTACCTGGGACAACGTCTGGGCGAATGGACGAAGAACTACGGTTCGGCAGCTACGGAGCGCAAGATATACGTGGGCAAAGGCATCCGCTACTTCTCGAATATCGGCGTAGCCGAGTTCCTGGTTGAGGCTGCAGAAATCAGTGTGGGCGACAAACTGCTTATCACCGGACCTACCACCGGAGCCGAGTACGTCACACTGGAGGAAGCACGCGTTGACCTGAAACCCGTGCAGATCGTCCACAAGGGCGAGCATTTCTCCATGAAGTCCGTCAAGATACGTCCCAGTGACAAGCTCTACAAGTTAGTGACCATCGAGGAACTGAAACGTTTCAAGGGACTGGATGTGGAGAAACAACGAGGATAATAACAGCGGTAAATGGTTAATGGTAAGTGATAAACTGTTGTGCAGATTGATATTGACCATTAATCATTTACCATTAATCATTATTTTATGGCAGAAAAATACATCTACGAGCTGGAAATGAAGGTGCGCGACTACGAGTGCGACCTGCAGGGCATTGTGAACAATGCCAACTACCAGCACTATCTGGAACATACGCGCCACGAGTTTCTTACCTCCGTAGGCGTCAGCTTCGCTGCCCTTCACGAGCAGGGAATCGACCCTGTGGTGGCGCGCATCAGCATGGCTTTCAAGACTCCGCTGCGCAGTGGCGACGAGTTTGTGTCGAAGCTCTACATGAAGAAAGAAGGCATCAAGTACGTCTTCTATCAGGACATCTTCCGCAAGAGCGACGGTAAAGTATCGCTGAAAGGGGTGGTAGAGACTGTCTGCGTGGTAAACGGACGGTTGAGCGACAGCGAACTGTTCGACCGCATATTTGCGTCTTATATTTAGGGACAAGGGGACGAGTTGACGAGTTGACAAGGGGAGGAAGAGTTAACAAGGGGACGAGTTAACGAGGCCACAAGGAAAGGCAAACTGAGTATTTATGTTCTTTCCAACTTGTTAACTCGATTACTCGTGAGCTTGTCAACTCATTAACTCATCCCCTCGTGTCAACTTGTCCCCTCGTCAACTTGTTAACTCGTTAACCCGTATCTAACATCAATTACTATGAATACCGACGAACGAATCTGTAGCATCGCCCTGACCCTCTGTCCGGGCATCGGACATATTGGTGCCAAACGCCTGATTGATACCGCAGGCAGCGCAGCCGAAGTATTCCGTCTCCGTAAAGAACTGCCTAAACGCTTTCCGGGCATCATTCACGCCTCTGCTGTGGCGGCGCTCGACTGTCCCGAAGCCTTCAGCCGGGCAGAAGCAGAGATGGAGTGGGCCGAAAAGAACCGTATCAGTTGCCTGACGCTGGGCGACGAACGCTATCCGTCGCGTCTGCGCGAGTGCGAGGATGCGCCGGTAGTGCTGTTCTTCAAGGGCAATGCCGATCTGAACCGCTTGCGGGTGGTCAGCATGGTGGGTACACGCCACGCCACCGAGTACGGCAAGCAGTTCTGCACCGAGTTCCTGCACGACCTTTCCGAACTTTGTTCCGATGTACTGATTGTCAGCGGACTGGCTTATGGCATCGACATACATGCCCATCGCGGTGCGCTGGCAAACGGCCTTTCCACCGTAGCTGTACTGGCTCATGGGCTGGACCGCATTTATCCGGCTGTTCATCGCAAGACGGCGGTCGATATGCTGGCCGAAGGCGGGCTACTGACCGAATTCCTGACCGATACCAACCCCGACCGTCATAACTTTGTCAGCCGCAACCGCATTGTGGCGGGCATGAGCGATGCCGTCATTGTGGTAGAATCGGCAGCCAAAGGCGGTTCGCTGATTACGGCAGAACTGGCCGAGGGCTACCATCGCGACTGTTTTGCCTTGCCCGGACGTGCAACGGACGAGTATTCGCGCGGTTGCAACCGGCTGATCCGCGACAACAAGGCAGCCCTGATCAACGATGCTGCCGACTTTGTGAAAGCTATGAACTGGGGACGGAGCACCGACCGCAGCAGCCGGATGGCGTCGGGCGTACAGCGCAGCCTTTTCCCCGAACTGACCGAGGAAGAAGCACGTGTCGTCAAGATTCTGAGTCGCAACGACCTGCACATCAACACTCTGGTGGTCGAAGCCAACATTCCGGTGAACCGCATGAGCGCCCTTTTGTTCGAACTCGAAATGAAGGGCATGGTCAAAGCGCTGGTAGGCGGAGTCTATCACTTGCTGGCATAGTCGCCGGCTTGCATCAGCCGGATGTTCCATACGCCGGGCGTAAGTACCTTTTCGGCCGACTGGCAGACGGTGCCGTTTACGCTCATGCCTGTATATCCGTCGGGCAGGCAGAAGCACGCCTCCGTACCTTGGGGAACTTCCAGCACGATGTCGCACCGGCGGCTGTCCTTGTCGAGCGACAGTCGTATTTCTCTTTTCCCGCTCAGGGGTACAACGGCCCGTATCTGGTTCAGGTGTGCGGGATGCGGACTGACGCGGAAACGGCGGAAAGCGGGAGCCGTCGGTTCAATTCCGGCTATATACTGGCTCATGACGGTCAGCGGGCCGCCGCTCCAGGCATGGTTGTAAGTGCCGCCGCCGAAACCTTCCGAGCCGATTCCCCATCCTTCCCACAAGGTAGTCAGCGGGCTGTCTGTCATGGCGCGGTAGCGCAGTTTCATCCGGTTGAGGGCATCCTGGTGGTAGCCCATCAGGCAGAGGGCTTGCAGGACGTATTTCTCCATATACGGGCTGGCATGATATTGTTGGCCGAAGAAGGGGCGCAGTGCCGGATAGAGCGTGTCGGGCAGTGTACCCGAAACCACGGCAAGGGCTTGCGGGCGGTCGTCGGGCAGACCCTGGTGCGAGGGTGACACGTAGTAGCTTCCGTTCCAGTATTTCTGGTGGAAGGCGGTGCGTGCACGGTCGGCCGTAGTCTGTGCCCAGTCGGCTTCGGCGGTGTCGCCGGTCAGGCGTGCCATGCGTTCGTAGCCTTACAGGGCGATGATGTACCATTGGCTGAACAGCAGTTCCATGTCTTTGTTCTCGCCCCAGTCGCCCCAGGTCCATCCTCCTTTGCGGGGAATAGCCAGTCCCTGGGCGTCGGTCTTCCATACGTGGATGTATTTCTTTACGTTGGGATATACGTAGCCGATGGTGGCGCTGTCGGCCGTACCCATGTAGTACGTCCAGAAGCCGTAGTAGCCTACGCTGGCCAGCATCTGCATGGGCAGTTCCGAGTCGTAGTTTCCGGCAGGTACAGGGGCGAAGATGGTGCTGTCGGCACGTTGCCAGTCCATCAGTTCGCGGATGCCTTTGCGGGTCAGCAGATGGGCTTTCTCGTCGAGGGCATAGAAGGCTTCGCCCAGTTCGTTCACCACATCGCCCCACCACTGGGCACGTTCGCGGTCGGGGCAGTCCATGTAGGTGTCGCGCATGGTGATGTACAGGGTTCGCTGCGACTTCTCCCACAGGCGGTTCAGGGCAGGGTCGTCGCAATGGAAACTTCCGGCAAAGTAGGTGTCGTAGCCCGTTTCGCGGTACATCAGGTCGAGGACTTCGGCATCCTTGGGCACCTGATAGACCACGTAGTGGCCGTTCATCCAGCCAAGACATTCAAAGTCTTGTTCGCCCTGTCGGGTGGTATATTCGGCAAAGACGTTGTTGGCCGATCCGCCGGTGTAGTTGTCGGTGCGGATGCGTACTTTCCGGTCTTTGTCGGCGCGCAGCCGTATGTAGGGGGTAATTTGCGCGTTGTAGGGCAGGTAGGCGTGGAGGATGGTGTCGTTTATCCTTTCCGTGCGTTCGTAAGGTTTCAGGCCGTAGTCTTTCCATTGGGGGATGGGGCGTGGTTGCAGCTTGTTCCATCCGGCTGCTGCCAGGTCGGTGAGGCGTGCGTCGGGCCACTGGCTGTCGTCGAAGTCGGGACGGGTGAAGTCGATGTCCTTTCCGGCGTCGAAGCCGATGTTCGACTCGGGCAGGCGGTAGTTGGGCTGTTCGCCCTCGGGCTGGTAGAAGGCGGGATGGACGATGCTCTTCCACGGCTTGCGGAGGCGGATGTCTTTTCCGTCGACGTTCAGGGCGAAGGTCATGCCGGGAGTGGGCGAGTTGCGGTGGCTGAAGCCGTCTTTACCGAAGTACCACACCAGCAGGGTGATGGTGTTCTGGCCTTTCTTCAGGGCGGGCAGCGAGCCAATGGTGTCGCAATAGGTGTCGTTGGGGTTGGGGCCGCGTTTCAGGCCGCCTTCGCGCACTTGCAGTTCGCCGTTCACCCACAGCCAGTATTTGCTGTCGGCAGCTATGTGCAGGCTGACGTTGCGGGGTTGCCGCTTCAGGTTGACGGTGTTGCGGAAGCAGTACCACGAGCTGGGTTCTATCTTGTCCGGCGGGCAGTCGGGACTGATGACCTGTGCGACGGCGGTGTATGTGCCGATGCACAGCAGGATGAGTGTGTACAGCAGTTGTTTCATATTATTGGGTTCTGTTTATGTGTGTGTCAGGGTATAGGCAAAAAAAAAGGAGTACCGCTGTACTCCAACCTTTGTTAACCTTAAATCTAATACTATGAAAAACACGTTGCAAAGGTACGGACTTTGGCGAAATCTGCAAATTCTGTAAGCAAAAAGCCGCTTTTTATAACATGCTTTAATATCGTTACAGGTTCTTTTACATCTTTCGCCCGGTTTTGTGTCCTGTCTGTTGCCACTGTTCTTCTTTTTACTCCTCCGTCCGCGTGTAGGCTTCAATCTCGCGGATGGCATCTTTAGCCTTGCGGCGTACTTTGTTGAGGTGTATCAGGCCCATGATGGCTCCGACCACGAATCCGACGCCTCCTCCGATGCAGATGGTTTCTCCTCCTTCCTTGGGATAGCTTTCAACGAGGAACCAGACTATCCACAGCGCGGCGAAGGGCAGGCCGAAGTACAGCCATTTCAGCCCCAAGCGGTTCATGCGTATCAGGGCCTGGCTGATGTTTATCAGGTTGCCGGTCGATATTTCTTTGGGGTTTATTCCTTTGTGGCTGTATACCTGATAAATGCAGGCTACGATCAGAAAGAGGGAGGTCACGACGCAGAACAGCCACGAATAGCCCGTCGAGATGAAGAACAGGTTGCAATAAATCAGTGCAAAGGGGACTAGTATGTACATGGAGCGGATTTTCCGTTTGATGTAACCAAGTTTTTCCCGGATCGATTGCATGATCATCTTTTCGTTGACGATGGTTTCTTTCGCCAGTTTCTCTTTCAACAGTCTGATTTGCTGTTTCATTTCTTCCAGTTCGAAGTTATCTTGATGCTTTTCCATACTGATGCGTTTTTAGCGGTTCGACATTTTTTTCAACTCCTCTTTGATGCGATACAGGCGCACGGACACGTTTTTGGTCGAGATACCTACAATGGCTCCTATCTCTTCGTAGCTCATGTTCTCCAGCCACAGCAGGACGATGGCGCGGTCGAAGGGCTTTAGCTTGTGGATGCGGTCGTAGAGCTGGCGGATTTGCCGGGAGTCTTCGTCGTTGTCCTTAAACAGGTTGATGTCCATCGTCAGTGGGAGGGTAGCCCGCTTCTGCTTTTTCCGTTCGTAGGAGATGCAGGTGTTGAAGCTCACTCTCCATATCCAGGTGTCGATGCTGCTTTGGTTCCGGAAGGAGGGATACCCTTTCCAGAGGTTGATGAGTACTTCCTGAAACAGGTCGCTGACTTCATCGGAATCGTTCGAGAACATAAAGCACACCGTGTAGATGGTGCTTTTGTGTTCCTTGATCATTTGCGCAAATGTGGTGTCCAATGTTTCCATATCGAATTCTGATTTGTTTTTGTCCGTTAGACGCAGGTGTTGCCGGAAAAACTACACGAATATAGTGTTTTTTTTATTCATACTTGCACGGTTTGCGAGCAACACTTGCATCGCTCCTGAGAGACACTTGTACGGCTCGCGAGCAACACTTGTACGGCTCGCGAGCAATACTTGAGTGTGTGTCGAAGCTTAGTTATAGTATCTGATTCCCCTCCTTCAGGAAGGAGGGGTGCCCAACGGGCGGGGTGGTAGGCTTTACGACACTCTGTATATTAATACTTTATGCTTTCACCTACCACCTCCCCCTTCGGGTACTCCTCCTTCCTGAAGGAGGAGAGTTTCAGATACTTTTATTTCGACACATCCTTAGGCAATACTTGGCAGGTTTGTGAGTCATACTCGTGGGCTTTGTCGGCGGAACCCGGCGGCATTGCTTGCAATATGCGGCGGGATTGCTTGTCGCTTGGCCGGACATTGCTTGTTGCGGCGGCTAACTATGGATGTTACGCGGCTAAAGTGGGTGGTTAGGAATGAAAAGTGCCACTTTGTGGGTGAAGGATGGATACGCGGACTACACTGATGAGGCGGATTTACACGGATGAAGAGTGGGAAAGAGGGAAATTGCTTTCACGCCTTCACTTAGCTTTCAGGATCTTGGCTGTCAGGTAGATAGGATGAAACATCCGGTTTCACGGAAGTTTCACCTCTTGCTTTCACCTTTCCGGATTTTTCTATTTCTTCGGGATTTAAGCCTGTTCGATGGGTATTTGTTAATCTATTGATAAACAGGGTGATGTGGTGAAGGATGTAACGTATATGCAAGTTTATGTAACGTACGTGCAAGTCTGATGTAACATTTGTGTAACTTTTGCAATCCGTTGCAAGGGTGAAACCTGAATTTTTAACACGCGATGTTACGCCATCGAAGGTATTTGATACAAATTGTTTTGGGTGTGTAGTCGATAAGTAGGATATTTGCATACAGACCTTATACGTACAAACGAATATGAATACAATCGAAAAA
>ENA-ORSI01000560-ORSI01000560.1-human-gut-metagenome-genome-assembly--contig:-NODE-560-length-39454-cov-7.035610_pt1 | contig 39454 bp, 38 predicted proteins | sample MGYA00242187_ERZ509154 | MGnify/ENA primary metagenome ERZ509154 (study PRJEB26280, sample SAMEA2338627) | human gut metagenome | biome: human gut; feature: human-associated habitat; material: faeces...
CCCGAGACCTAAAGAAGAGGCTGTTGCTCTTGCAACAGCCTCTTCTTTTATTACAGCAATACCATGCTCAGCAGGAACACGGTGACCAGTGCAGTCATGGACTGAAGCACACTGATGATGGGCAGTGTCTTGTAGGCAATGGACGTATCCATATCGGAGGTGGTGGCCGTTACCCAGAAGAAATCGTCGTTCCCGTGGAATACCATCATGCCCCCGGCAGCACAGGCCAGCATGGCAATCACCCGGCCCATGGGAGACCCAAAGCCCAGCACATCGATCAAAGGAGTGATCATGGTGGCCGCCGTTACCATGGCGATGGTGGCGGAGCCTACGCAGGTCCGGAACAGGAACCCGATCAGGAAGGGTGCCAGGATACCGATGGAAACACCGCTCATGCTGGCGGTGAGGATGTCCCGAAGAGGAGAGGCTTTCAGCACTCCGGAGAAGGCCCCGCCGGCCCCTACGATCAGGACAATCTGTCCGGCCGTCTTCATGGCGTCGGCAATGACCCCGTCAAAGCCCCAGGCTTTGGTGTCTTCCGGAAAGATGTTGTGGTAGCCCACAGCGGCAATCAGCAGCCCGATCAGCAAAGCCACCGCCGGAGTCCCTACAATGTTCAGCACCAGGGCCAGGGTCCCGGTAAGCTTGCACATGCTGCCTACAGTTTTCAGCAGCATCAGGGCAATGGGCACCAGGATGGGCAGGAAGGACATCATGGCACTGGGCAGATTCTGATGTTCCGGCGTGTCTTCCACACTGGTGGGCAGATAGTAGTATTTGTTCCCGGCATAGAGGGAAGCCAGGTAAGCCACCAGGGTCACGGGAATGGATACCAGCGCCCCGAACAAAATCACCTGTCCCAGGTCAGCGCTGAGGATTCCGGCCACTGCCAGAGGGCCAGGGGTGGGCGGCACGAACATGTGGGTGGCGTGGAGGCCCATACACAGAGAAATGGCCATGGTGGTCATGGAAATCTTCGTATCCCGGGAGAGCCGTTTGGCAATGGGGCTCAGCAGGACGAAAGCGGAATCACAGAACACCGGGATGGAAACAAAGTACCCGGTAATGGCCAGCCCCAGGGCTGCATGTTTCTTGCCGGTGATCTTCAAAATGGTCTTGGCCATGGTTTCCGCGGCCCCGGATTTTTCCAGCAGGGCCCCGGTCACCGTCCCCAGGGCAATGACCAGGCCGATATCTGCCACCGTTCCTCCCATACCGTCTGCAAAGGCCTTCAGCATAGGCTCCATGCCCATGCCGGACACAATGGCAAAGACAAAGGACGTGGCAATCAGGGCAAAGAACGGGTGAAGCTTCAGTTTGACAGTACAGATCACCAGGGCCAGCACCGCAAGGACCAGCCCGGCAATCACAGGAAATGCGCCATTCATGGAAATCCCTCCTTCCCCTTGGGGGAACAGACCTTATTTTTTCAGATAGGTATTCAGATATTCTTTCCGGATTTCTTCCGGTACCAGACGGCCGCCGGTGGCCCAGGCAATCTGGGTGGCGTTGGCCAGTTTGCCTGCATCCAGGCCCTGGTCCTTCAGATATTTCCGGGTCCCTTCATACACCGTCAGCCGGCAGGGTCCGATGAAGGCCGCACAGCTGGAAGGTTCGATTTCCACGTCTTCGGTTTTCTTCAGATCCCGGAGAAAATCGAAGAGCCGGTAATCATCCACCGTAAAGTCCCCGGACAGCAGGTTAGTCATGATCCGGGTCACAAATCCGGAGGGGCTGGCACAGGCCAGGCCGTCCGCTTCCGTAATCCCGTCAATGTGGAAGTCGTGGACGTTGGCTTTTTCGAATTCCTGGGTGGCCGTGCCCAGCAGGACGGAAGGGCAAAGGGTGGGTTCCGTAAAGAACACATGGACATTGTCCTTGAAGATCCGTTTCAGACCGTAGGAAACGCCGCCGGGGGCCCCGCCCACACCGGCCGGGATGTAAACGATCAGAGGATGGTCAGCATCCACGGTGATGTTCATGTCATCCAGCTGTTTCTTCAGCCGTCTGGCAGCCACAGCATAGCCCAGGAACAGGTTCACGGATTTTTCGTCATCCACGAAATAGCTGGTGGGATCCTGGTCGGACAGCCGGCGGCCTTCCGCCACCGCCTTGGAATAGTCATCGGCATATTCGATGACTTCCACGCCCTTCTGCCGGAGCAGATCTTTTTTCCACTGCCGGGCATCCATGGACATGTGGACCTTCACCTTGAAGCCCAGCGCCGCACTCATGATTCCGATGGACAGGCCCAGGTTCCCGGTGGAGCCCACCTGTACCGTATACTGATGGAAGAAATCCTTCATATCCTGATCCGCCAGTTTGGCATAGTTGTCCGTTACCTTCAGTTTGCCCGCAGCCAGGGCCAGGTCTTCCGCATGTTTCAGGACTTCATAGATGCCCCCTCTGGCCTTGACGGACCCGGCAATGGCCAGATGGCTGTCCATCTTCAGCAGCAGATGGCCGGGGATGGTGCAGGCAAAGTCCTTTTCCAGGGCCTTCTGCATATCCGGAATGGCTTTCAGGGGAGATTCAATCAGCCCATGGGTCACTTTCGTTTCCGGGAAGCACCGTTCAATGAAAGGCGCAAACCGCTGGAGCCGGTCTGCCGCATCGTCGATCATGGCATCGGACACCACCAGGCTGCACACAGCATTGGTCATGTCAAAGGGAAGGTACCGGGGGTTTACCCACACCGTTTCCTTCTTTTCCGAAACTTCCCGGATCACCGGGTCCTGAGCAATGTACTTTTCCGCATCCATCACAAATCCCTCCGTTCAGATTTATTAAACATAATTTCTTTGTTATGTACAGTATAATTAAACACATCCTCCTTGTCAATGGTATTTTTAGAAAATTTCCAGTATTCTTTTTATCTGCGTTTTCATAAGGAATATAACAGTTTTAAAGAAGAAAAACAGAAGCTCTATAAATTTATGCAGCTTCTGTTTTCCATTATTTTGTTTAGTATAGAATAACAACAGTGTTTTATTGGGATGAACGAAAAAAGGAGGTGCTGCACGTTCTGTGCAGTACCCCCGTTTTGAATCTATGCCCCTCTGGGCGGCCGGGGTGGGCTTGCCTGGGGCAAGCCCCTACGCCGTCGCTGTCCAGGGACCGGCTAACAACGATTTTCTTATGGAGACTCTCCCCTGGACGGCATCCCCGTCCAATCGGTCGAACAAACAATGCCCGCCCCCAACGCCGTAGGGGCGTGCCGCAGGCCCGCCCATCCCGGCCTGGGGGTTTTACAAGTTCAGAAGCATCTGCCCCCGGCAGATGGTCTCCATCGGTGTGAGGCTGGAAAGTGGCTTGCCTCCTTTCGTCTCTCATCCATCACCCATCAAACATGATAAGATAAACAGTAAATAAGAATCGAATTTTCATACGGGAATACCACATCCCCATGACTGTAGAGATGAAAAAGGAGGCGGAGACCATGTGTACATACGGACAATCCATTCTGGAAGAAGGCGAACAAAAGGGCCGCCTGAAAGAACGGGAAGCCAACGTCCTTGGCATGCTGAAGGAAAAAATCCCCATGGAAACCATTTCCCGGATCACCCACTACTCTCTGGATCAGATTCAGAAACTGGGAAAATTACATGGATTGCTTTAGGTAGGAAAGGCCGCCGGATTTTCCGGCGGCCTTTGTCAGCTGTCAGCTGTCAGCGGCCATAGGATGCGAGGATGCGGCCCATCCCAAGAAACAGCCATTTCCTCCTTACCCAAAATCCGCCTGGCAGTATACACACTGGCCCCCTTTAAAGGTCATCTGAGGCACCAGTACCTGATGGCCGGTCATGGTATTGCCGTTGATATCACTGTACTCCACGTCTTTCTTTTTCAGCCGGAACAAAGCCACATCAGCCGGGCTTCCTTTGGCCAGGGCTCCCAGTTCCGGCCGCCCGATCAGCTGAGCCGGCTTCCAGGTGGCACAATCCAGCACCTGTTCCAGGGGCATCCCGAACTCCAGATACTTGGATAAGATCCGGGGCAGGGAATGGAGAGGCTGGAGGAAACAGCTGGAGGCATTGTTGTCTGAACTGATTACATCGGGTACAAATCCCTGTTCCACCGCTTTCCGGGCTACTTCCAGGTCGAAGTTGCTCCGGCCGTTGGATGCATCGAACAGGACCCCTTTTTTCCGGGCTTCCCACAGTCCCGGCAGGACCTTTCCCCGTTCATCCAGGCAGGTGTGCTCTCCCCGGTTCTGGTAAATATGGCAGATCACATCTCCCGGCCGCAGGATTTCCGCCACTTCATCCAGGGGCAGAGGGCAGTCCGTCACATGGACCACCACCCGGGTCCCGGCCTTCTCGGCAATTTCCACGGTCCGTTTGAGAGAACTTCTGGCCATGTCCTCATCCAGGATTCCACGGGAAAGCCGTGTTTTCAGGCCCACCAGGTTGTCCCCATACCTCCGGAAGAAGTCCAGGATCTTTTTCTCCTCGAAATACCGGGGATCCAGGTTCTCCGGATACCGGTCATTGGACTGCCCTCCCGAAGCCACCAGGAGGCAGTTCAGGATCCGCACCGATGACATGGCCATCACGCTGGCCCGGTACAGTTCATAGCCTCCTACGCCGGCAGTCCCCCCGTCCACAGCGGTAGTAATGCCCATACAGAAGGAGGCTGCATCCCCATTGACGCCATTTTCACTGCCCCGAAAAAAGTAATGAGTGTGGTAATCGATAAGACCGGGCGTTACCAGACAATCCCGGGCGTCAATGACCTGTCTGTATCCGGACTCATCCCTCCCTTCTCCGGGATATTCGATTTTCCCATTGACCAAGGCCATATTTTTTCGTATCAGCTGATGGGTTTCCGGATCATACACCTGCCCGTTTTTGATCAAAAAATCCATGTTCCGCACTTCCTTTCAAAAGACCCGGCAGAAATTATCCTGCCGGGTCACCTGTTTTATTTTTCGGCCTTCCTGGCCTGGTCCACAGCCTGGAGCAGCTGATCCACGATTTCACTGCCCTGGTCTTTTCTCACCATGTCATAGACCACTTTGCCTTTTTCCCGGAGCTGGGCAATCACCTGGGGATCCAGGGTAACGATTTCACAGCCGGCATCAATGCAGGTCTGTTTGTACTGCTGGATGCTCTTGTCCGCACGCCGGTTCCCATAAGCCGTGGCCGCCGCCGCACATTCATCCACCAGTTTCCGTACGTTGTCCGGCAGAGAATTGTACACGTCCTTGTTCATGAAGAAGGTGATGATATGGCCCACATGGTTGGTTTCCACCACATACTTCTGGACTTCCTGGACGTTGTTCCCCACAATGTTCATGTAGGGATTTTCTTCCCCGTCGATGGTGCCCTGCTGGAGGCCCATGAACACTTCCGTGAACTGCATGGGGGTAGCCGCAGCTCCCAAGGCGTTCCAGTAGGCAATATGGTATTTGTTGGTCATCACACGGATTTTCTGGCCCTGGAGGTCTTCCAGTTTCGTCACCTTTTTGTTGGTGGTCAGTTCCCGGAAGCCGGCATCGGAATACCCCAGCATCTGAATGCCCCCAGCGTTGCAGTACTGGTTCATCACCTGGACAAAGGGCCCGTTCAGCACAGTCCGCATCTGCCCCACATTGTCGAACAGGTTGGGCATGTCAAACACCGCATACTGAGGAATGAAATCCACCAGATCCGTAGTCATGCCGGTACCGATTTCGATGGAACCGCTGACCACCGCTTCGGTAAATTCCGTGGTGTTTCCCAACTGGCCGCCAGGATACAGGTCAACGGTGATCTTGCCTCCGGATTTTTCTTTCAGCAGGTGGGCAAATTCCGCTACCATCTGGTAGTTGATGGAAGAATCCGCCACTGTCATAGCTGCCCGCCAGTGGTATTCTCCCGGAATCTCACTGGGATCCAAAGGCTGGATGTTTTTCCCGAATTCATCCGCATCCGCATCCAGTGCGGTACTGATATTGGAGGCCACTTTGGCCTTTTCTTTGGAAAGGGCACTGACCAGCCCCATGGAAATGCCAGGGATATTGGTAATCAGCATCAGAGACAGCAGGAAGGTGGCCAGGAATGGAACCGTGGCCCGTGCCAGCTTCAGCATGGGAATCTTGGTCATCCCGGACGCCACGAACAGGTTGATGCCCATGGGCGGCGTTACCATCCCAATGGCCAGGTTGCAGGTCATGATGATCCCGAAATGGATGGGATCCACACCCAAAGCCGTGGCCACCGGCACCATAATGGGAGTCAGAATCATGATATTGGGAATGTTATCGATGAACATACCGCAGATCAGCATGATGATGTTCATGATCAGCAGCACTACATACTTGTTGTCCGAGATAGCCAGTACTGCCGTGCTGATGGTCTGGGGATACCGGAGCAGGGTGATGACCTTGGCAAAGGCCGCGGCTGCCGCAATCACAAAGAGGATGTTCACATAGGTCTTGGCCCCTTTCATAAACACTTTCCCCAGGTCCTGGAACTGCAGTGTCTTGTAAACAAACAGGCAGATGAACAGGCCGTAGAACACGCTAATCACCGCCGCTTCCGTGGGACTGCAGACCCCGGAATAAATGGTCCCCAGGATGATGACCGGTGTCATCAGGGCAAATAAGCTTTCCCGGAACAGTTTCCACAATCCCTGTTCATGAAGCTTCCGATAGCTGGCGTTGAGTTTTTCTTTATCCTCTCCGTGCTTTCTGCAGTAGATCCAGCAGTACCCCATCAGGGAGACCCCGATCAGGATCCCCGGGATGATCCCGGCAATGAACAGCTTGGAAGGAGAGCAGTTGGCCGTGGAGGCATAGACGATATAGGAAATGCTGGGAGGAATGATGACCCCCAGTCCCCCGGCCACCGTCACAATGGAGGTGGCAAAGATCTTTTCATATCCCATGGATACCAGAAAAGGAATGGTCATGGCCCCTACAGCAGAAACCGTTGCAGGAGAAGAACCGGAAATGGCTGCATAGAACATGCAGGTAGCCACTACCGCACAGGGGAACCCGGCCGTCTTGTTGCCGATGAAATACCCGAAGAAATTGAACAGCTTCTTGGAAATCCCTCCCTGGGCCATAATCATCCCGGAAACCATGAACATGGGGACAGCCAGCAGGGTGAAACTGTTAAGGCCAGAGAACATAGCCCGGGCTACATCACTGATGCCAAAAGTAAACTGGCCGTTCAGCAGATTGGGAGCCGTGGACAGCAGAGTGAATACCCCGCCTACCGGGAGAGCGATGAAAAGCAATGCTCCCAGCAGTACAAAAAAGAATCCAATGTTCATTCTTCTCCAGCCCCCTTTCCGTTTTGTATATCATTCCCATTATCCCCTTCCAGGGTGGCTTTCCCCTGGAGGACTCTTACCATCAGCTGTGCGTACCGGAAGATTCCCAGCAGGATGCCGAAAGCCATGGCCCGGTAAATATCCGCCACCGGAATGCCCAGAGCCGGGCTGGCCTGATGGATCAGCGCCGCCTTGGCAATCAGTTCCTGGGTTCCTTTGAACAGATAAGCCAACAGCAGGATCATGACACCGTCACACACCAGGCCCAGGATTTTCTGCAGACCTTCCGGCATCATGGTGGTAAAGGTATCCACCTTGATGCTGACCCCGTGGCGCACAGCACAGGGCAGACAGTAGAAAGCCGACAGGGCCAGCAGATAGCAGCAGATTTCATCGGACCAGGTCAGCGCATGATGGAAAGCATACCGCATGATGACATTGGCAAAGGACAGACAACACATCACTGCCAGCATAATGGCCAAAATCACCAGTTCAAGATTCTTGTCGAGCCATTTGACCAGTTTCATTTTCCCTACTCCCCTCTCTGAAGAAAGAATTTTCCGGAATTTTTCATATTTTTATCCTATCATCTTGTTTGTTATCAGTAAACGTGCTAATAATTATAGTTATAAGAAGTATCATTACTATCAAAAATCTGGAAAGGAGCCTTGCCATGGATATCCAGGTCCTTGACTACATCGTGACCATTGCCGACTGCGGCAGCATTTCCAAAGCGGCCCAGAAACTGTTCATCACCCAGTCGGGATTGAACCAGCAGCTGATCAAACTGGAAAACAAATTGGGCGTGAAACTTTTTGAACGGGACAACCATCATCTGGAAATCACCCCTGCCGGTCGGCTCATTGTGGACAGTGCCACGGAAATCCTCCGGATCCGGCGGAATACGCTGACCCAGCTCAGCGATCTCCAGACCAGTATCAGCGGCCTGATTTCCCTGGGCCTGACCCATGAACACGGCATCGATGCTTTTACTGCCATCTATCAGCAGTTCCACCAGCGCTATCCCCACATCAATTTTTCCCTGGTGGAAAAGATTGTGGCAGACCAGTATCACATGCTGAACCACGGATCCCTTGATCTGGGCATCGTCCTGATCAAAAAGCTTCCGGCCCCGCTCCAACGCACCCTGATCCGGGAAGACCTATACCAGGAAGACCTGCTGCTGGGGGTTCCCCTGTCCCATCCCCTGGCTTCCCGGGCGGTTCCCCTCAGCGCCGGAAAGCCTCTCCGGGTCATCGATCTCCGGCTGTTCAAGGATGATTCCTTTGCTCTGATTTTCAAATCTTCCACCATGCGTCAGGACGTCATCGATCCCATGTTCGAAAAAAGCGGCTTTTACCCCCACATCATGCTGGAAACGGCCATGAACAGTGCCCTGGCCACTCTGGTGAGCCGGGGATTCTGCTGCACCATCCTGCCTCATTCCCGGGTACTGGCCAGTAGCCACCGGAATGAATGTGCCTGGTTCCGGATGTTGGAAAATCCCACCTGGTCCGTTTCCGTAGTACGGCGGAAAGACTACCGCCTGGGGGAAGCCACCCGGTATCTGCTGGACCTGGCCCGGCAGTATGGGAAATCCATGGAAGAACAATTTTCCCGGCACAGTCCCGGTTACAACCGGTAAACAAAAAGGGCCCGTCTCCTGTGGACAGGTCCTTTTCTTATGGGGTTATTTCTTTTCCACCGTTTTGGTGGCAATCACATCGGCTCCCAGGCCCAGTACATTGGACAGCAGCACCGTTCCTGCCGCTATGGGAGCCTTCACACGGCATTTCCGGATTTCTTCCATCACGTCAGAGATTTTTTCTTTCGGGATGGCACCCCGGGTCCGTACGCTGACCAAAGGCAGTTCGCCCCCTTCCACCAGCACGGAACTGGCAATGGTCCGTTTGGGCGCCAGCAGTTCCTGCCGGGCATATTCCAGTCCCCGGGGGCACAGATTCCCCGTCACCTTAGCCAGCACCGGTTTTCCTTCCCGGATCTCATAATCCAGTTTGAGCGTGCATCCGTTGGGGCAGACGATGCAGGTCATTTCCTTATTCATCCAGGCTCACCTCGATTTCTCCTTCTGCAGAAAGCCCACTGCAGGGAACCTCCAGTTCGATCATATTGGCCGGCAGTGCGTTGGGAATCTTTTTCCGCACCAGAACCTGCCCGCCCTGTTTCACTGTCAGACAGCCATTCCGGCTCCGGCTGCCGTACAGGATGGCAGCCGGAAACCCGTCTGTCCACTGACCCGCTGAGGAACCGTATGACCGATATTCTTTCCGCAGCACACCGGGATGACCGCTCCGGGCAGTCCATTTTCCAGATACTGCCGGATTCCCTCCGCCATGCCTTCCGCTTCCAGGGAAACAAAATCCACCAGATCATGGACGTGGAGCACGTTGCCGGCAGAAAACAGTCCGGGAACCGTCGTCTGGCAGAATTCATCCACCAGGGCACCCTGGGTATGGGGATCCAGCACCGCCCCGGCCCCCAGGGTCAGTTCATTTTCCGGGATCAGTCCCACGGAAAGGATCAGGGTATCACAGGGGATTTCTTCTTCCGTCCCGGCAATGGGCCGCAGATGTTCATCCACCTGAGCCACCACTACGCTTTCCAGCCGGTCCCGGCCACGGATATCCGTTACTGTATGGCTCAGATAGAGGGGAATATCATAATCATGGAGGCACTGTTCGATGTTCCGGGGCAAACCGCTGGGAATGGGATTGATTTCATAGACACCCTTCACATGAGCCCCTTCCAGGGTCAGCCGCCGGGCCATGATCAGGCCGATATCCCCGGATCCCAGGATCACCACTTCTTTGCCGGGCATCCGGTTCTGGAGATTGATGTAGGCCTGGGCCACACCGGCCGTAAGGACCCCGGCCGGACGGGTCCCCGGAATGGCCAGGGCTCCCCGGGTCCGTTCCCGGCAGCCCATGGCCAGCACCACGGCTCTGGCCTGGACCGCCACCATGCCCGTTTCATGAGCGGCGTAAACCCGATGCTCCGGAGTGATCTGGATCACCGTGGTATCGGTAATGTAGGGGATTTCCCTGTCCTGTACTTCCCGGATGAACCGGTCCGCATATTCCGGCCCGCTGAGAGTCTCTCCGAACCGGGTCAGCCCAAACCCGTCGTGGATGCACTGTTTCAGGATCCCTCCCAGCTGATGCTCCCGTTCCAGGATCAGGATGTCCCGGACCCCCTGGTCATAGAGCCGGACAGCAGCCGCCAGCCCGGCCGGTCCGCCGCCGATGATCACCACATCCGCCTGCCGGATCTTCTCTTCCTGTTTCATTCCATTGGCTCCTTCCATCCTTCATTCCTCCCCTTTGGTTTCCGGCCGCACTTCTCCGGTGAACAGCCAGCCGCCTTCCCGCTGATACCGGAGATCTTCCGGCGCCGTTCCCAGTTCCTGTTCCAGCAGCTGGGTGATCCGGGTCTGGCAGTAGCCTCCCTGACAGCGGCCCATCATGGACCGTGTCCGGTTCTTGATGCCGGTCAGGGTATGGACCCCCAGAGGATTGTGGATGGCCTGGAGGATTTCTGCCTTGGAAACATTTTCACACCGGCAGAACACCTGTCCATAAGCAGGGTTTTCCCGGATGGCTGCTTCTTTTTCTTCCAGGCTCATTTCAGCAAAGCGGCGGATGGGTTTCCGGATTGGATCGAAATCCTGTTTCCGGGTAACTTTTCCCCCTTCATTTTCCGTTTCTCCCACCAGAATGTCTACTACACGCCGGGCCAGCGGCAGAGCCGCCGTCACCCCAGGAGATTCGATACCCACCAGGCTCACCGTATGGGGAATGGACGGATCCGTCATAATCCGGAAATCCAGGGGTTCCTTGGTTACCGGATCGCAGTTCCGCCAGCGGATACCCACAAAGTTCCGGATAAAGTACTGCCGTTCCATCTTTTTGAACATCTTCCGGCCATCCTGGAACAGCCGGTCCAGGCTCTGCTGCTGGTTGGCATAATCTTCCGGTCCGGTGGTGGTGTACCAGTCCGGTCCCACCAGGATATTCCCATCCACCGTAGGAGTGGCGTGAGTCACGAACCCGCCCCGGTCGTTGGGAGCCGGGTACACCGGTGTCTTCAAAAAGGCTCCTGCTTTTTTGTCCAGCACATAGTATTCTCCTTTGGTCCCGATCTGGGGCACTTCCGGATATCCCATCAGCTGACCGATTCTTACTGCATAGGCACCGGCACTGTTGATGACCCAGCGGCTGCAGACCATCCCCCGGTTGGTGGTAATCTGGTATACTCTGCCCTTTTCCGCCTGGCCCAGCACCTGCTGCTGCCGGGCTCCGTCCAGGGGTTCAATACCGATAACCCGGGAGCCAAAGGAAAACTCCGCCCCGTTTTTGCAGGCATTTTCCCCCAGGGCAATAGTGTATTGCATAGGGTCCAGGATGCCGGAAGCCGGCACGTACATGGCAAAATTTCCTCCTGCATTGGGTTCAATCCGGTGCATTTCTTCCGGATCCACCATCCGGATGCCTTTGACACCATTGGCTTCCCCATTGGCCTTGAACCGGAGGATATTTTCCCGGTCATGGTCCGTAAAGCCCACCACCAGTTTCCCGGTCCGTTTGAAAGGAACCCCCAGTTCCTGGGACACCTGGTCGAATTCCTGGTTCCCTTCCACGGAACATTTGGCCCGGAGGGTTCCCAGTTTGTAAGTAAATCCTGCATGGAGCATCCCCGTATTCCGGCTGGAATTCCCTGTAGCCACGTCCAGTTCCTTTTCCAGTACCAGGATTTTCAGATCATACCGGGACAGTTCCCGGGCAATGGCGCAGCCTACAACCCCTGCACCCACAACAACTGCATCATACAGTTCCATTTTTCATCTCTCCCATCAGAACAGAATACCCTTGGCGGTCAGACATACGGCAATCATGAAGATCAGCCACAGAGGGCCGCCGATTTTCACATAATCACTGAATTTATACCCTGCCGGCAAAATCTGCATGTTCACCGGCGTCCCGATGGGCGTTGCAATGGCCATATTAGACGCAATGGCAATCAGGATGATGAACGGCACCGGACTCAGGCCCATCCGCTGGGCCAGAGGGATATAAATGGGGGCCAGCATGGCGGATACGGCCACATTGGACATGAACAGGGTCAGGAAGCTGCCCAAAACGAACATGACGCAAAGAATCACATTCAGGGAAGCATCCTCTCCGCCAAAGAATGCCAGGGTCTGTTCCGCAATCAGTTTCCCGGCTCCGGTCTTCTCCAGGGCCACCCCCAGGGTGGCGATGAAACCTACCGTCAGCAGTACGTCCCAGCTGATGTTCTTCAGCGTGGTTTTGTAGTCGATGGTCTTCGTCACAAACAGGATGGAGGATCCGATCAGGGCCACATTGGCGATGTTCAGATACTTGTTGAAAGGAGCAAACCCGCACAGGATGAAGCCCAGGATGCACAGCAGCAGGGTGAACACGGAAATCACCTGCTTCCGGGTGGACGCCTGGGGCACATTGTCCAGTTCTTCCGAACTCTGGGCGAACACATTCCCGTCATCGAAATGGGGAGAGCCAGGCTTCAGTGTCTTTTTGGTGATGGTATAGCCAATGGTGGCAAAATACAGGACCATCAGGGCATCCACCATCCACATCACCGAAGTCATGTCAAAGACCCCCATGCCGGCTTCAAAGCCGGGGACCTGCATCAGGAAGCTGTTGGCTGTATTCTGGGAGGTGGACCCTACCAGGGTGGTAGCGCCCCCTACGATACAGGCAATGCCGGCAGGCATGATCACCATCTTGGACCGGATCTTTCCCTTGGACCCGGCTGCCACTGCTGCAATGATGGGCATCCACATGGCGATGCAGCCCGAATCACTCATAAAAGCGGACATCAGAGTGCACACTACAACCACCATGACCGTAAAGACCCGTTCATTCTGGAAGATTTTCATCCGGCTCAGGGTAATCCCGATTTTCTGGGCCACCCCGGTCTGGAACAGGGCATCCCCCACAATGGTCATCCCGGCGATCATATACACCGGAGCCGTCCCGAAGCCGCTGTATATGGCGGACAGCTTCACACTGGGCAGACAGATCCCCATGGCCAGGGCGCACAGCACCGAAGTCAGGGCCATGGGAAACACCCGGCCGATGAACAGGATCATCGTCACTACGGCGATGATCAGACAGACTGTAATCTCACTCATTTTTCTGCTCCCTTCTGCATTCTGCAAAATTCCACGAAATCCTTTTGGCACCCCTGCTGGATATCAGCAGGGCCATCTGCCAGTTATCATAGAGTATTCAGAATTTTACCGTCAATTCCTTTAGTCCATCCGGCGAAGATTTGCCAATCGAGCGTAAAATCATGATATGATTCAGCAGCTTTTTCTTTGATTTACAAATCCTTCCATCTGACGTATCATGAAAAAAGAATCCATTACGCTAAAAGGAAGCTCATTATGACACACTGTCTCTATTATGCCTATTGGGGAGACCATAATGTGAATCCCCGTCCCCATCTTCATGACCAGCTGGAAATTTACATCAGTCTGAACAATATCGGTGATTTTTTTCTCCAGGAACAGAAGTATCCTTTGAATGTAGGCAGCCTGTTCCTGATCCACCCCTTTGAAATCCACCACGGTTTCTGCGGTGCCAACGAAACCACCAGCCGGTATGCCATCCGGTTTCCCCTTTCCGTCCTGGAACGGCTGTCCACGGAGGAGACGGATCTGAACTCCCTGTTCCAGGCCGCCCCACAGACCATCCAGCTGACCCACCAGGAACTGGCCCAGATCAGCGGTCTGATGGAGTCTCTGCTTCAGCCTGCTCCAGATGCCTATGGCCAGGACATCCAGCAAAACCTCCTCCTGTTCCATTTTGTCCTGGCCATTGCCCGGATCCTGCAGGCAAGAGGACCTGCCCGGCAGCCCGGTTCCGGAGAATACAACAGCCTGGTCCAGCAGATCCTCCAGTACATCCACAGCCACTACCGGGAAGAGATTTCCCTGGAAGACCTGTCCGCCCACCTGTATGTAAGCAAGTCCCGGCTGTGCAAGGTGTTCCGGGAACATACCGGGTTCACCATCGGCAGCTATCTGACCATGTACCGGCTCCAGATGGCCTGTTCCCTGTTGGAAAAAGGGGGCAAAGTAAAAGAAGTGGGCAAGGCCGTAGGGTTCCAGACCTATACCCACTTCATCCGCACCTTCACCAGCAAACTGGGCCAGTCCCCCAAAAAATTCATCAGGGACCATACGTAAAGGGGGTGTGAAAAAATTCACACCCCCCTTTCCTATTCTTCCAGCATCAATGTTCCGGACCCATCAAAATGCACCTTCTGATACGTTCCGGCCAGTTCTCCCTTATGAGGATCCAGATTTTCCGCCAGCGCTCTGGTGGCCCAGATATGCCGCAGATCCCCGCTGCTGTTGATGATGCACAGTTTCAAATCTTCCGGAGCGATCCGTCCCGCTGCCTTGATGCAGGCTTTGAACACCAGCTCATCCGTATCCATGGTAGGCGGAATCCGGGCCGTAAAGGGCTTCATGCCAGTCAAAGCATTCACCACCGTCATTTTTTCATCCACGGCATCCCGCAGCCGCCGGCTGATGAAATCTCCCATGCCGATGCCGTTCCCGTTGCCTTCCGATTTGGCCGTGAGAGACAGGATCCCCAGTTCCGTTACATCCGGACCCACATTGGGCCGGTTGTTGATGGGCCGGCCCACCACCGCCGGGTCCATCCCTGTACCGGAGATTTCCTTTCCCAGTTTCCGGCAGATCAGCACATCCATATGTGCAAAAGGGATCCGGGGAACCATGGCTTTGGCCCGTTCCAAAATTTTCGGTTCTTCCTCTCTGATTTCTTCTTTTTTCAGCACATACACATCTGCCAGCTGGTCATACCCGTTTTCAATGACGGCAATGCCGCCCACCACTTTGGCATGGTCCAGTGCCGTCAGGCCCACCCGGGCCATGTTGTCATTCAGGTAGTCCGTACCCAGGCTGTGGGTCATGGCGGCCCCCACATGCTTGGCCAGTCCGATGGCCAGCATCTTTACCAGCCCGCTCTGGTACCGGCCATAAATGGAGGTATGGGTCTTCACCCGGTTCAACAGCAGGATACCATCCGCTTCCCAGGCATTTTTATCCAGGTACACCGGCAGGTCCAGTTCCGTCCGGGCGATTTCCACCACTTCCATACTGGAAACGATTGGGGCTCCCACACTTTCTTCCGTAATCCCCAGATTCCGCAGTACTTCCACCTGGCCTTCCGCCGTTGCACCCCCGTGGCTGCCCATGGCCGGCACGATAAAAGGCACGGCACCCATTTCCTTCAGATACCGGACGGCCGCCCGCATCAAAGGCACATAATCCGCAATTCCCCGGCTTCCCCCTGTGATGGCAATCCGCTGTCCCGGGAGAACTGGCAGATTTTTGGCCCGCAGCCGTGCCAACAGAGTTTCCTCCGGATTTTCCAGCCGTGTCCGGTCAAAGATGGTCCGGATTTTCACCACCTCCGGGATTTCATATCCCTGCAGCATTTCTTCCAGTGAACTCATGGCAATTCCTCCTCCCTGCCAAATTCCGATTCCACAGCAGGTCCAGTATATCATGGAAGAATTTTCCGAAATTACTGTCACAGGCAAAAATCCTGACAAATCATGCAAAAAACTGTGGAAACAGCCAGTTCTTTCCATAGACTAACTGAGCAATGAGGCGCCACCTCAGCAATGATCAGGTTTCATGGCATTGCATAGTTGTGCCAAAAGCCGTGCACAATAGGGAAATCTTCAGGCTCTGGATGATCCAGTCTCCGTCTTTGTGGAGGCCGGCAGCGGAAAAACAGACCCTAGGACCGTCAGAAATGGAAAAAAATAAAGGATAAAGGGTTGCTGCCTGTGTAAAAGCCACACATGTGCAGCAACCCTTTCTTCATACTAGCTGTCTCCTGGCCCGTTCTTCTTCTTTGCCAGGATCTTCTTCCGGATACCACATGACCTTCACCAGGTTGACCCGGCATTCTTCTCCTTCTGCAAAGGTGATCCGATGAGGCGTCTGGACCTTCAGGAGCTGATCGCCCATGCGGACCAGATACTGAGTAGAATCGGTGAGGAAAATCCGGCTTTCGATCTTTCCTCGGAATCCCTTGGTCCGGTTCAAGTCGATTTCATTGGGCCGGATGGCAATGACCATCTCCCGATCCACATTCTCCGGGATGGGAAGATCCAAGGTCTGTTCTGAATCTCCCCGTACATAGACTTGATTGTCCTTTAAATAAACGTGCAAAAACGTAGATTGTCCCAAGAAACTATGGACAAACCGGTTGCACGGCCGGTTGTACAGATTTTCTGGGGTATCGATCTGGACGATGTTCCCCATATCACAGACCATCATCCGGTCCGAAATGGCCATGGCTTCGCTCTGGTCATGGGTCACGAAAATGATGGTGAAGCCGAATTTCTGCTGGAGGCTCTTGATTTCGAACCGCATGCTTTCCCGGAGTTTGGGATCCAGGTTGGACAAAGGTTCGTCCAGCAGCATGACCTTAGGATTGGTGACGATGGCCCGGGCCAGGGCGATCCGCTGCTGCTGTCCTCCGGAAAGATCGCTGGGATAGACTTCTTCCATCCCATCCAGGCTGGTATGGTGCAGGGCCTCTTTCACCCGCTGTACGATGTCCGCCTTGGGCAGCTTCCGGATCTGCAGCGGGAACGCTACATTTTCGAAGATATTCATATGGGGCCAAACAGCGAAGGCCTGGAACACCATCCCCAATCCCCGCTCTTCCGGAGGCACATAGATGTTCTTCTCTTTGACGGAGACGGGGCGGCCGCACAGTTCGATTTCCCCTTCTGACAGGTCTTCGAATCCGGCGATCATCCGCAGGGTGGTACTTTTGCCGCAGCCCGATGGTCCCAGGAAGGAAAAACATTCCCCTTCCCGGACGGTCAGGTTGAAATCATTGACAGCTGTGATGGTGCCCAATTTTTTGGTGGTAAAACGTTTGGTCACGTGCCGCAGCACAATTTGGTCAGTCACGTTTTACACCCCCTTCTTGTCTTTGGTGATCTGGGTAACGATGAAATTGCAGATGATGATGATGCAGATGGCCACGGCCGCCAGCGCCGAAGCCTGGGGGATCTGTCCGCTGTCCCGCAGGGCGAAGATCTGCACCCCCAGAGTCCGGGTATAGGGTCCATAGAGCAGGATGGAAGTGGTCAGTTCCCGCATGGAGGGCAGGAAAATCAGGAAGAACCCAGCTACCATGGCCGGCCGGATCAAAGGCAGGGTGATGTCTTTCAGGGATTCCGTATGAGACGCCCCACAAGCACGAGCCGCTTCTTCCAGGGACGGGTGGACCTGCTGCAAGGAAGCGGAGGCGCTCTTCATGGAGAAGCTCAGATACCGGGCCATGTATGCCACCAAAATGATCCAGATGGTGTTATACAGGCTGATGCCCAATTGGCCGGACCAGGAGAGGATGACCCCGATAGCCAGCACAGTCCCAGGGATGGAATAAGGCAGGACGGAAAGCATTTCCAGGATTTCCTTCCCTTTGGGTTTGATTTTGATGACCACGTAGGCAATCATCACACCCAGGAACATACAGAGGACCCCGGCACTGATGGACAGGAACAGGGAATTCTGGATGGCATCCATGGTCTGTTTGCTGGTGATGATGCTGTGGAAATTGTCCAGGGTGAAGTTCGCTGGGATCAGCGGCAGCCCATAGGCTTTCACCAATCCTTCCAGGAAGATCATGATGAGGGGGACCAGCACGATGAGGACCAATGTCAGCACCGCAAGCAGCAGCAGAGGATATTTGGCTCCCCGGAGCTTGATCAGGGTGGGGCGCATGCTCTTGCCTTTGATGATATCATAGGACCCGCTGGAAAGGACCACTTTCTGCAGGATCAGGGCCATGGTGACCACAAAGACCAGGAGGATGGACAGTGCCGCGCCTTGGCGGATTCCTTCAAAGCTGCCCCCAGCCCGGTCGATGTAGGCATAGATCACCGTAGGCAGGGTATAGATCTGTTTGGAGAAGCCCAGGATGGCCGGCACCCCGAAATGGGCCAGGGAAGAGATCAGGATCAGCAGGGCCCCTGCGGAAATGGCCGGTGTCACCAGTGGGATGGTGATTTTCCGGATGACGGTCCCCTGGCTGGCTCCAGCGATCCGGGCACTTTCTTCCAGGGTGGGATCCATCCGTTCCAGGGCGCTGACCACCTGCATGAACACAAAGGGGAAATAATAGGAGACTTCCACGAAAATGATGCCGCCCAGGGAATTGATATTGAACGGCGGCGACGCCAGGTGGAAGGTGTTCATCAGCCAGGTGTTCACATAGCCGCCCCGTCCCGAAAGGAGCATATCCCAAGCCATAGCCCCGAAGAAGGGTGGGAACATGTAAGGGATCATGAACAGGGCCCGCATCAGGTTCTTGCAGGGGATATCGCTGCGCCCCAGCAGCCAGGCATAGAAAAGACCGATAATCGTCCCCACCACCGTCACGCTGAGGCCGATGATGACAGTATGGGTCATGGCACTGATATTATCCTGGCTGAATACAACGGTCTTGAACATCTCGATGTCCAGATGCCCTTCATAGAAGAAGGCATTGTAGACGATCATGAAAATGGGGATAAAGACGATGACGAACAACAGGACGAAGCTGACCAGCGTCATGGCCTTATCCAGGCTGAAGGTTTTTCCGTCCAGGGCCGCCAGATCGGACGTCCCCTGGCGGGTTCTACGCAGATTCATCATGGTCCTCCTTTCTGGCTTCATAATACCGAGGCTGGAGGAAACGCAAACCCACTTCCTGGCCTTCCTCCACCTTATTGTTCTGCATCACATCCAGGGCATTGACCTGCATCCGGATCTCCCGGTTCCCCAACTGGATGAAATACACGTATTCGCTTCCCAGGAACACGCTCCGGGTGATTTTTCCCCGGATAGGAGACTGGTCGTCAAAGACCATATCGTTGAGACGGCTCCCCATTTCCATGGGCTTGCCGCTGGCAAAGATTTCCGGGGGGCATTCATCATAGAGGAATTTCTCTCCGGCCACCAGATAGGTGTGTCCATTTTCCCGCACCAAAGGGAAGAAGTTGGATACCCCGATGAATTCAAAAACGAACCGGTTGGCCGGCCGCAGGATGATGTCCTCATCTTCCCCGATTTGGCACAGCTTCCCTTCCCGGTCCATGATAGCCATCCGGTCACACAGCTGGAGAGCCGCCTCCTGATCATGGGTGATGTACAGGATGGTAGTCCCGATATCATGCTGGATCAAGCGGATCTCGGTGAGCATTTCTTCCCGCAGCTTGGCATCCAGGTTGGTGATGGGTTCGTCCATGACGATCACTTCATCGCTGCTCACTAAAGCACGGGCGATGGCCACCCGCTGCTGCTGCCCCCCGGAAAGCTGGCTGGGGAGATGTTCCTCGTATCCCAGCATCCTTACCTGTTCCAGGGCATGATGGGCTCTTTCCTTCATCTCTTCTTTGGGCAGCCGCATCTTCTTCATGGGATACAGCACGTTTTCCAGCACGGTCATATGGGGCCACACCGCATAATCCTGGAATACCACCCCGATGTGACGATGCTCCGGAGATACGTCGATACCTTTTTCCGCGTCGAACAGACAGCGGTCCCCTACATAAATGGAGCCTGTCTCCGGTTTGATGAACCCCAAGAGGCAGCGGACCAAGGTTGTCTTGCCGCAGCCGGAAGGGCCGACCAGACACATGATCTGGCTTTCTTCCACGGTCAGGGAAAGATCTTCGAAGATGCACTTTTTCCCATAGTGGAAGGTAATATGGTTGAACCGAACATCGGCCATACTTTCACCTCCTGAAAAACGGACGGCAGACTGTCCTGCCGTCCGTTCCGACGTTAATTTTTCTTGAAGATGGCATCGAATTCATCCAGTACATTCTTGGCATTGACAGCTAGTTTCTCCAGATCCACCTTCATGGCATTCTTGGCGATTTCCTCAATGGTCACACCCTTCTGTTTCACATCTTTGCGGACGGACAGCATATTGTTTTGTACCAGGACTTCCTGCCCTTCTTTGGAAAGGATGAAGTCATAGAGCTTCTTGGCATTTTCCTCATTCTTGGCTCCCTTCACCAGGGCGATGGGGCTGTAGATGGAGATGATGTCCTGCTTCGGATAGACGAATTCGATGGTGGAACCTTTGCTCTTCAGGTTTTCCGTGACATAATCCAAGCACATCCCTACTTTATAAGCACCGGCCGCAATCTGGTTGTGGGTTGCAGTGGTCCCGGACTGGAGTTCCGTGCCGTTTTCCTTCAGTTTTTCAAAATAGGCCTTTCCGTACTTGGAATTGGAAATCAAGGCTCCTACAGCATATTTGGTAGTCCCCGCTGTTCCAGGATCCGTCATGACAATCTGGCCCTTCCATTTGGGATCCAGGAGATCATCCCAGGTCTTGGGTGCTTCTTCCTTGGAAACTTTCTGGGGGTTGTAGGCAATGCCCATGTTCATCATCCGGGCCCCCGTATAATAACCTTCCTTGTCGATGAAGACTGGATCGATGGCCTTGGCTTCCGGAGAACTGTATTTCTGGAGAATTCCCATTTTCTTGAACCCGATGTAGTCTGCCGGGTCCCCTACCCAGATTACATCTGCCGCCACCTGGCCGGATTTCGCTTCCGTAGCGATTTTTGTAATAACCTTCCCCGTCCCGGCAAAGTAATAATCCAGTTTGATGTCCGGATATTTCTTTTCAAATGCTTTCTTGATGGCATTCAGCTGGTCTTCCTGCATGGAAGAATACAGCATTACCGTATTCCCTGCAGATTTTTTGTCCTGTTTGGAACCAGGAATCGCCCCGCCTCCGCCACAGGCGCTGATCCCTGCAGCAAGCACGCACAGCATCCCTACAGACAGCCACTTCTTCAGATTCATGGTAATTCAGCCTCCCTTATTGAAATCTCTTTACCGGGTAGAATACTTTATGTGCTAATTTTACCATATTTTTACTGAATATTTACATGTTTTTTACAATTCAAATAAAATTGACTGATAGTGTATAGTATTTAACAACTACATCGCTCAATTCGCTCAATTCTCATAAAGCCCACCTCCAACAGTTCTTTTGCATAATGGCTTAAGCAAAAAAAGACTGTGCAGGAATCCTGGACATATCCTGTCCATATCCTTGCACAGCCCCTTATATCTTTTTATTTCTTCATCCGGAAGCAGAAGGTACAGTGATGATCCTTGTACATAATATGGTCATGCACACATTCCAGGTCTTCATTGTATCCTTTGCAGATGGCCGGATCGATGTTTTCACAGTAGATGCGGCCATACTTCTCTTCCCCGGCGTCCATCCAGGTCTTGGCGAATACGCACCGATCGAAATCCTGATTGATTTCATCCTTGCCATATTCCGTATCATATCCGAACAGCTCACTGCGTTCCATGTCATAATTGGGCAGGTAGGCAGCCAGATCGTTTTTCTGACCCCGTTGGGCAGCTCTGCGGGCAATATCTTTACCCCGTGCCACACCCCAATCGATGACGCTTTGTTTCAGGATTTCCAGGCCTTTTTCTCCGAATTCCTTTTCCAGATTCTTTGCCAGGATGGAAAAGAATCTGGCGAACAGAACAAACATGGAAACCGGTTCATCCATTTTTTGCGGTTTCAAGTTTTTCACTCCCCTTTTATTGCAGGCGGTCCAACTGCTCTTTGGACAGTCGGACAACCATTCAAATCAATTATTTGCTTTCTTTGATATGCTGTGCCAAGCCGTTCAGGTAATACAGGAAAGCCCAGTTAACCACATGGGCCGCCGTCTGCAGTGTGAACACTTCCGGATAAGTTTCCACAAAGTCGATGCCTTTCGCCCCTGCCAGCCCTGCTTCATGGAGCATCATGAGCAGTTCATAGGAGGTCAGCCCACCCATATCCTGAGGGGCCTGAGGCATATTGGCTGCATCCAGGCTGTCTGCGCAGACGGTGATATAGATATATTCCGTATCCTTGCTGACCACTTCCAGCGCTTTGGAAATAGAAGCTTTCCAGCCGTCTTCATGAACATCGATGGCACGGATCACCGTGGCACCGTATTTCATGGCATTGTTGTATTCTTCCCGATGGTTTCTGGGCCCCCGGATGCCAATGTGGGCAATCTTGGTGGGATCCATGTTGGGATCGTTGTATACCCGATAGAAAGGAGAACAACGGGACAGTTCATCATCACCGAAATGAGAGTAGTTGTCCAAATGGGCATCGAAATGCAGTACGCCTACCTTTTTCGGGTACCGTTTGGCAATTTCACTGATGATGGGATAAGCAATGCCATGGTCACCACCAATGGTAATGGGAATGATTTTGGCATCGGCCAGTTTGCCGATCCGTTCCCGGATGGATTTAAAGGTGAAGTCATAGTTCCCGTTCTGGGTGGCAATATCCCCGGAATCAGCTACCTTCAGATAGTCGAAGCAGTCCAGATTATAATCCGGCAGGAACCCGGTGTAACGGATGGAAGTGGACCGAACTGCCTTCGGGCCTTCCGTAGTGGAAGAATAGCCACCGATGGTGCAGCCCCCTTCCCATGGCACCCCTACCACTGCTGCATCGATTTTCTTCAGGTCCTCATCATTTTCAATGACGGACAGATTCAGCCAGGACGGAACCCCGCTGTAAATCATATTGGGCAGGAAATTGGGATCATAAATCGTAGGTTTGCTTTCTCTCATTTCAGAACATCTCCTCTAAAAATTAAACAGACAGGTCAAAGACCTTCTTATAACAAACTGATGACACTGCTGACACCCAGGATCAGGGAAATCACGAAGATGGCAGCCCCCAGGACATTTTCCAGAGTGCTGTTGGCAAACTGGCCCATGATTCTCCGGCTGGCCGTCAGATAAATGGTCACACCTACTACAACGGGAAGTACCACACCATTGACCATCTGGGCCGCCATAATCAGTGCAATGGGGTTGAAGCCGGCCCCGGCAATGACAATACCCGTCAGGAGCACCAGGAAGTTGGTAATGGTATACCGTTTGTCACTGCGGTTGGTTTCCCAGCCGAACAGTCCGGCCAGTACATAAGAAACACCCATGGGAGTGCAGACGGCGCTGGAAACCCCGGCAGCCACCAGGCCGATGGCCATAAAAGGTTTGGCAAAAGTCCCCAGGGTGGGTTCCAGCTGGATGGACATATCCATGGCATTCCGTACAGGCATCCCCAGCATAACTGTTGCCGCCGTTACCATAATGGCCCCGGTAACAATGCCCCCGATGATCATGGGAACATTGGTCCCGAACCGGCAGAGCGGCAGTTCATCGGTGCTGTGCCAGGTCCGTTTGGCGGAAGCGGCATGGAGGAACATATTGTAGGGCACTACCGTAGTCCCAATCAGAGACAGACAGGTCATCAGCCCGCCTTTGGGAATATTGGGCACACAGCCGGCCAGCAGTTTTCCCAGATCTGGGTGCACTACAAACATGGTTACCAGGAAAACCACGGCCATAATGACCACACAGGCTCCCAGCAGTTTTTCCAAGTATTTCAAAGCATCTCCTGCAAAACTCAGGAGCAGCAGGATGCAGAAGCCCCATACCGGTGCAATGATCCGGGTGGAGATTCCCGTAAGAGCACTGATGCCAATAGCCGTCCCAGTCAGGTCCCCGCTCATATAAGCAAAGCCGCCAATGGTAATGGCCACGGCCACCAGTCCGCACAGCAGATTCCGCAGCACAGGCCGGTCTTCAAAATCCTTCACCAGATTCTGAGCCAGCCCCATCTGGGTCACAATGCCCAACCGGGCAGCCATACCCTGCATAACAATCACTGCAATAACCGAGAAGATCACGCACCAGAACAACTGAAACCCATAATCAGCCCCGGCTTTTGTGGAACTGGTTACCGTCCCCGGTCCGATGAACGAGCCCACAATCAGGAATCCAGGTCCCAGTGCCCCTAATTTTTCCCTTAGGGTAAACTGCTTTTCCTTCTTTTCTGCCATAATACTCTCCCCTTCGCAAGTAAATTTCTACGCCGCATTACCCTAGCAACTCGCTCTTGATTGACTACATTGTCGTTTTTATTTTTGCATTGTAGTTTTGTACATTTTATATCACTCTATTTTCTGTTTGTCAATCAAATTCTTTTGTGTTACTCTAATAAAGAAAATCATGCTGCCAAAGGAGGGCATTTATGGAAAAAAAGTTACAGAAACCCATCCAGTCCATCCAGCGGGCCGTACAGATACTGGACTGTTTTACGCCTACGGATCCCAGCCTGCCACTGTCTGCCATCAGTGAAAAAACCGGGCTGAATATCAACACCACCCGTGGGCTGGTCAATACGTTAGTAGAAAGCCAGTTGCTGCTCCGGGACCAGGATACGGGCTGTTACAAATTGGGATATTACTTCGTAACCAAAGCCTCCATGATCCGCCAGGATATCGACCGGTATGTAGAACTCTTCAAACCACTGGTGGACGCCGCTGCGGAAAAATACCATTCCTCTGCCAGCCTGCAGATGGTTTATCAGAACCAGATTTTCAGCGTCTACTGTGCCTACCCCACCAAACAGGCCTACTACATCGTTATGAGTGAATATACCGATCTGCCCCTCCATGCAACCAGTTCTGGAAAGCTGCTGCTTCTGGATCAGATTACCCATGGCCGGAAAAAATTATTGGATCAGCTGGAATACAAGGCTTTTACCCCAGCCAGCATCCGGTCCCGGGAGCAGTTGGAGGCCCAGCTGAAAACCATCAAAAAGAATGGTTATGCCACTGAAATCGAAGAATTTGTCAATGACGTAGGAAGTCTGGCGGTCCCTCTGTACGATGAAAAAGGCCGGCTGCTGCTGACCCTCAGTGCCACCTTCTTCGTAAAATCTCTTCCCAAGATCAAAGAAGATCTCCTGAGAGATTTTCAAAAAGCCATTGAAACCTGGAAACTGACGTTAAGAAAAGGAGAAAATCAATGAAAACACTGGAATCTCTTTGGTCGGACCTGTTCCGGCCCCTGTCCTCCTTTGGCTATACCGAAGGCCAGGGAACAACCCGCCTGTCCTGGTCCCCTGCCTTTCTGGCTGCTCAGGACTTTCTTCAGCACTATGCGGAAGAAAATGGCCTGCATTGTGAAAAAGACGGCTGGGGCAATCTGTTGATGACCGTACCGGGGAAAGAGGACCTTCCGCCTGTCTACACAGGCTCACACCTGGACACGGTCCCCCATGGCGGAAAATATGACGGTGCCTTGGGAATCACCGTACCGCTGGCCATTGCTCGATCCTGGCATGAAAAAGGATTCCTTCCCCGCCGGCCGCTGACCATCATTGCCTTTGCCGAAGAAGAGGGGACCCGGTTTGGAACACCTTGCATGGGCAGTCAGGCTCTTACCGGCAGACTCCAGGGACAGGATCCGGAAACATTCGTTACCCCGGAAGGCTCCACACTGTCCCAACTTCTCCAGCAGGCAGGACTGGAGGGAGATCCTTTTGCACCCCACCTGCTGCCGGGAAAATGTTTCCTGGAACTCCACATTGAACAGGGCCGCTCTTTGGAAGATGCCCAACTGCCACTGGGTATTGTATCCGCCATTGTGGGGATCCGGCATTTCATGATCACCGTCCGGGGCAAAGCCAACCATGCCGGCACCACTGCCATGAAAGACCGTCAGGATGCCCTGGCTGCAGCCGCTGCGGAAATCACCGAAATCTACCAGAGCGCTCTGGCCTCTCAGGGACAGTATGTGGCTACCGTCGGTCATATCCGTGTTTCTCCCGATGCCGGAAATGTAATCCCAGGGGAAGCAGAAATGTCTTTGGAAATCCGTGCCGCAGAAGATTCCGTTATGGACCAGGCCATTGCTCGTTTCAAAGAATTTTCTCATGGTTTGGAGCAGCAGTATGATGTAATTTTCTCCTGGAAACAGCTGGACCAGATTCCTCCACTTCCTATGGACCGGAAAATCATGGAACTTTTTAAAGATTATGCCACGAAAGAAAGTGTTCCTTTCCAGATACAACCCAGTTGGGCGGGTCACGATTCCATGATAGTGGGCCATTTTCTCCCTACCGCCATGCTGTTTGTTCCCAGTAAAAACGGGATCAGCCATTCCCCGGAAGAATTCACTTCAGCAGAAGATATTGGGCAGGCAGCTGAAGTACTGGAAAAAGTGCTGATGCATCTGACTATGGAGTAAAAAGGATTCCAGGTCAGATCAGATTTCCAAAAAAGAACAGGTTGTTGCAAATGCGTAATTTCACGCATGCAACAACCTGTTTCTTTTCACTATATAACGTTAAGACGCATCATGAAAACCTTTAGGACTGTGCCAATAATATGTTATTCACTTTTCACTAAAATATTATCCCAGAAAAAACATTTGATACAAGTCCGGATACAACAAGTTCGTTTTAATGATTATTGATTGGACAAACTCCGCAAGGCAGTTTCTCTGGAACCTTTTAGATGGTACAACATGGCATCTCCCGCCTTTTCCCGTTCCCCCATGAGAATTAGATCGATAATTTTCTGATGCTCTTTGGCAGCTTCCTTATGCCTTTCCCAGATGTCACTTCCTGAAAGAACACGGATCCGCATATGCTGGTCAAAGATATGGGCCAGCATGTTTCGGAAGTAAATATTCGAACACCCTTGAGCCAGGAGCCTATGAAAACGATCATCCAGTAGCGCGAACTGTTCTGGATCCGGTGCAGCTTCAATCAGTTGCTGTGAACGATCACGTATCTCATGAAGCCCTTTCAAATCCAAATATTTTAAATCATTTCTGATAATAAAAGGTTCAAGCAACATACGGGCTTCGAAACTTTGGTTGATTTCATTTATCGTCAAAGGCCTGACCATAACACCCTTTTTAGGAAGGACAGTAACCAAGCCCTCTTGTTCCAACCGTGTCAGAGCTTCTCGAATAGGAGTCCTACTGACCTCCAGTTCTTCCATAAGAGCTGTTTCATTCAGGAACCCATTACTTTCATACTGGCATCTTAAGATTTTATTTTTGATTGCAAAATAGGCTTTATCCCGTAAACTCATCATGGCCACTCTTTCACCTCTATTCTGACAAGCTCTTGTATACAACAGATATATTTCAATTATACTGGATATATCCTTTGGATGCAAAAAAATTCTATGCTAGAATCAAATTAGAAAAAGTGAACGGAATTTTTAGAATCTTTGATGAACTGTTTTGAAGGAGGAATCTGCAATGAACGTCAAAAAAACACTTGCGGCACTGTGTCTGGCATCGTTGGCCGTATTCACCCTCACTGGCTGCGGATCTGAAGAAACTGGGAAAGCAAAAAGTGAAGGCGGCAAAGTCCAAATGGATTTGGCTACCGCTTATTCGGCAGATTCTCCCGCTGGCAAAGCCATGAAGAAGTTTGTAGATGATGTAAAGAAAAAATCCAACGGCAGCATTGAAATCAATTTATTCACCGATGGAACTTTAGGAAATCCCAAAGACAACTATTCTTCTGTAGCCAGTGGCGATCTGGACATGACGATGTCCGGATTGGAAGGACTTGACTTGTATGCTCCAGAATACACTTTCCTGGATGCACCCTTCCTAATGAAAGATTTGAAACAGCAACAGGCTATTCTGAACAGTGGTATTGGTGATAAGCTCAAAGCCATCTATAAGAAAAATGGCTTTACCACTCTGGGCTTCCACAACCGGGATATCCGTGAACTGGCCGGGACAAAGCCCATTAAAACACCTGCCGATCTTCAAGGATTAAAGCTGCGGTTGCCAGGCATGAGAGTCTATGTGGATACTTGGAGTCAACTGGGTGTCAGCTCCACCACCGTTGCCATGAACGAACTGTACACGGCACTGCAGACCAAAGTAGCCGAAGCTTGCGAAGGTGGATATGAACAAATGGCAACTTTAAAACTGTATGAAGTACAGCCTTATATCATGGAAACCAACCATGTATATGAATTTGTGGGTCTCTATATCAATAACAAGGCGTTCGAAAAATTGACTCCTGACCAGCAAAAAATCATTCAGGAATGTGCAAAAGAAGACTTGGCCTATGCTGACAAGCTGGCAGAAGAAAGCCGTCAGGAATACAAACAGCAATGCCAGGACAAGGGCATGAAAGTCGTTGAAGTTGATCAAGCTGCATTCCGCAATGCACTGGAAAATTACTATAAAGAACAATTCAGCAGCAAATGGACGGTCACCACGTATGATGAAGTCATGAAATACGCCAAATAATTCCCAGCATAAGGGTGCCGCACTATAAAGTACGGCACCCTTTCTCTTAGAAAAGGAGGGTATTCTGTCATGTTCCATAAAATTGCACGGGGATATTTGAAAACTGTTGAAGGCATCTGCATAACTCTTCTGTTTATCATTTTTCTGCTGATGGTTATTCAAGTTCTCTGCCGTCTCTTTACCATTGGCCAGAATTTCACAGAAGAACTGGCTCGTATCTGCTTCTGTCTGATGATTTTTTTGGGAGCACCGCTGACTCTTGCAGAAGGAGCTGATATCTGTGTGGATATGGTCGTCAATAAATGCCCGCCTAAACTACAGAAAGTCATTAATATCCTGATCAATATTCTAACCTGTGTTTTTTCTGTGCTCTGTCTTAAAAGTCTCATGGTTCTGATTACTACCAACACAGGAGTTTCTGCAGTAGCACTCCCCTGGATAAAAATGAACTGGATTTATTCTGCCATGTGTGTTGGATTTGCTTTTCTCTTTGTGGTAGCAGTATGCAAAATCGTCGCTCTGTGCAAAGGCTGCCCGGATACCATGGATATCAACAAAGAAGAAAAAGCTATCGCTCGGAAAAAAGAAAGTGAGATGAATTTGGGAATATGACTACGAACACGATTATTATCATGCTGCTGGTTTCCATGCTGGCTCTCTTCCTGCTGAAGGTTCCAGTCTATATCAGTATGTCTCTGGCTGGCTGTGCCGTTCTGGCTACCCGCTTTGGAATGAAATGGAGCCTTCTCAGCCAATATCTCTACACTGGCGTAGATTCCTTTACTCTTCTTTCCATCCCGCTTTTCCTGCTGGCTGCAAAAATCATGAATACCGGCAGCATCACAAAAAAGCTCTTTTCCTTCTGCATGAAGGTTGTTGGATGGCTCCCTGGAGGTTTAGGCCATGTAAATGTTCTTTGTTCTGTAATTTTTGCCGGCATGTCTGGTACAGCTGTATCTGATGCCGGTGGGCTTGGTTCCATTGAAATCAAAGCCATGAATGAAAACGGTTTTGATAATGACTTTTCCTGCTGCGTTACGGCCGCTTCCTCAACACTGGGGCCTATTATTCCCCCTTCCATTCCTCTGGTCGTCTATGCAACCGTATCCGGGGCCTCCGTAGGTGCCCTGTTTATGGCTGGAATCATCCCTGGCCTGGTCATGGCCATTTTGATGATGGTACTGGTCAGTGCTTATGCTATTATGCGTCACTATCCCCGTACCAAATTTCCCTCTGGAGGCGAATTTTTTACCGCTCTTAAAGACGGCTTCCTCCCGCTGATGGCTCCTGTTATTCTGCTGGTAGGAATTTACGGGGGTGTCTTCACCCCTACAGAAAGTGCAGCCATTGTAGTTTGTTACAGTCTGTTTTTAGAAATCTGCATTTATCGTGAACTGACTCTGACAAAATTTATTTCCATCCTGAAAGAAACCTTCCGGGATTCTGTTACCATTGCTCTGATCATTGCCGGTGCCACCTTCTTTGGGTACGTGGCAACTCGTGTACGGATTCCCCAGCTGATTCTGAAAGAAATGACGGGGCTTGTTTCCTCTCAGTTCATGCTGCTCTTGCTGATCAATATTTTCCTGCTGATTATCGGCTGTTTCCTGGAAACCGCTTCCGCCATCACCATTGTTGTACCGTTGATTATGCCGCTTCTGAAAGCGTACCATGTAAATCTAACGCAGTTTGGCATCATCATGGTATTGAATCTGATGATTGGCCTGTTAACGCCTCCTTTTGGCCTGGTTTTATTCGTTGTCAGCAAGATTGGGCATATATCGGTAGGTCATTTCTCAAGAGCACTGCTTCCCTGGCTGGCCTGTCTGCTGATTGCCCTGATGCTAATCACATTTATTCCCTCCATCAGCCTGTGGTTCCCCACTTTCCTGGGCATGACCGTTTAGGAGGCCTGTTATGAAAATAACCTCTGTGAAAGGGATTCAACTGCGTTGTCCCTGTGATGAAATCCATGACGCTTTAAGCACCTCTACAGCACGACAGGCCTTCCTAATCCGTGTTGATACAGACAAAGGAATTTGGGGAATTGGAGAAGCCTTTTCTTTTGGAGCCCCTCTCAATGTCCTTCAAGCACTGCTTGATTACCAAATTTCTCCTATTGTTTTGGGCAAAAAAGCGGAAAATATTGAAGAGCTTTGGCAAACCATGTATTGGCGCACCCTGGCCAACGGCCGTCGCAGTCTGACAATGGCTGTCATTTCAGGTATTGATACCGCTCTCTGGGATATTCTAGGCAAAGCTGCTCATATGCCCATCAGCCATCTTTTGGGAGCATCTTCCAATAAAGTTCCCACCTATGCCAGTGGAGGATTTTATGCTCCTGGAAAAGGACTGGACGGACTTCAACAAGAGCTGTACGGATACCGTAAAAAAGGCTATACCAGTGCAAAAATAAAAATAGGCCGCACGAATACCAATGTTTTTCTAAAATATATGGCCAACCAGAAAGATACAGTCAGTACAGAAGAAGATTGGAGGCGGATCCAAGCAGCTCATGAAATCATGAAAGATGGTACTTTGATGGTCGATACCAATGCTTCCTGGACGGCCGATCAGGTGATTCAAAATACGCCTCGCCTTCTGGACACTGGTGTGCAGGTCATTGAAGAACCTCTTCCTTTCGAGGATATTGCTGGCTACCGAAAAATAGCCCATGCCGCACCAGAGTTGATTACTGCAGGGTGTGAGACTCAGCAGGGCCTTTCCAATTTTAACCATCTAATGACTGAAAATCTTATTGACATTCTCCAACCAGATGTAGGCTGGGCAGGCGGCATATCTGAAGTCAAAAAAATAGGAGCAGCCGCATTGGCTGCCGGAAAAAAGATTTCACTGCATTGTTTCGGTTCTGCCATCCTGTTTGCAACCAGCCTGCAGGTCGCGGCATCCATGACCAATACCATTGCCATGGAGTCAGAAGAAAATCCCAATCCCTTGAAGACTGGTATCTTGAAAACTCCCTTTCAAACAGATGCCGCCATGAATTTTCTGGTTCCTGACAGTCCCGGTTTGGGTATTGACATCGATTGGGACTGTGTAGAAAAGTATGTTGTAAAATAAAAAACAGCGTAAGGATAAGGAAAAACCGTCGAATTACCGACGGTTTTTTCATTTTTACCAAATATGATAAAATCAATTAAAATATTATTTCAATGAGCACAATTAATTTAGAGAAACTGCAGGGAGGTTCTTTCCACTTATGGATACCAGACTTATTGAACACATCCTGAAAATTGCAGAAGAAAAGAGCATCACCAAGGCGGCGGAAAAGCTGTTCCTGACCCAGTCGGCCCTGAACCAGCAGCTGCTCCACCTGGAACATGAGTTGGGGACGCCTCTTTTCAAGCGCAGCAAGGTGAACTGGGGACCTACCCGGGCCGGGGAAATCTACCTGGAGGGGGCCCGGGAAATGCTCCGGGTGAAGCAGAACACCTACAGCCAGATCAGCGACCTGACCCACGGATACACGGGAACCATCCGGGTGGGGATGACTCCCGTCCGGGGGCCGGACATGTTCATCCATGTGTACCCGGCTTTTCACAAGGAATATCCCAACCTGGTAGTGGTCCCCTATGAACTGAACGTGTTCCAGATGCAGAAGCTGGTCACTGCCGGGGATCTGGATCTGGGGTTCATGACTCTGTTCGGGAGCCAGCGGGACGACAATGAATATGAAGACCTGTATGAAGAGGATATCCTCATTGCAGTACCGGAGGACTGGAAGCTGGAAGGAGAATTGCCGGCGGCAGAGGGACAGCGTCCCCGTCTGCCTCTCCTGGCCCTGAAGGACCGTCCCATGATCCTGCTGCGGAAGCAGACCACCATGCGTCCGGTACTGGACCGGCTGTTCCGGGCCCGGCAGATGGTGCCCCGGATCCTGTTTGACACCGCCAATCCAGCCACCATCCTGGAAATGGTCCGGGCGGGAATCTGCTGCGGTATTGTGGCGGAATCCACCACCCGGGGTTTTGAACAGGGGATCCGGTATTATGCCTTTGAAAAGCCCCTCCACTGGAACGTGGCGGTCAGTTATCCCAAAGGGGCCTTTTTGAACCAGGCAGAGAAGCTGTTCATCCAACAGGCCCGAGAGTACTGGATAAGGAAAGCCAAGGCTAAAGTGCAGAGTAAAGAGTGAAGAGTGCAGAGAAAAGAAAAGAAAAAAAGAAAAGAGTGAAGTGAGCTGACCCCCAATTGTTAGACCAAAAATCTAACAATTGGGGGTCAGTTTTTTATGGCAAAACACAGCTATGAATTTAAGAAAAAAATAGTACTGGAATATTTGAACAGTGACGAAGGGTGTATTTCTATTGTTAACGTCGGGTTAATTTAACCAAGTAGAGTCGGATTAAAATCGCCATTCAGAGTCGGGTTAAAATAACCAATTTTGGTCGAATTAAAATGACCAATGCATCAGCCCGCTCCTTTCTTTTAGTAATTGCTTTGTTCGGATTTCTGGGTCATGCCGTTTCCGGCAACAACTTCAATCTTTCGACGGCAATTACCCCGGTAACTCCTGCCTTTCATGGAAATCAACAGGGCTTTGTCGAAAAATCTATCCATGGCACACTTCAGCGCTGGTTCATCATTGAAGAAGGTTACCCATTTGTCAGGTTCCGTATTGCTGGTCACGATCATGGTATTGAGCGTATCCTTGCTGTAACGCCGATCTACAATATCGAAAAAAATCCGTGTGTTTTCGGTATCGAAATTGCAGTATCCAAGCTCGTCAATAATCAGGCAGGACGGCTTCACCAGGCTCTTGACCACTCTTTCCACATTGCCGTTCTTACGGGCCTGCAACAGCTTTTGGTTCAATTCTGTTGCTTTTAGAAAATACGTCTTCAAGGCATGGTTGCAGCATTCCCGACCAAAGGCCATGGCAAGATGTGTTTTGCCAATCCCTTGCGGTCCAATCAATGCAAGATTGGTGCTGGCATACAGAGCAGCAAGTGTTGGAAGATTCTCCAGTTCGTCAGCCTGTTTGCCATGGAACCGACCAAAGTCAAAGGTATCAAAGGTCTTCGGCTCTTTTAGCGGAAGCCTGCTCAGTTTCAGCAGCGTACGGACAATATTTTTCTGTTTGTTTTCCTGCATCCGGACAAATAATTCCTCAATGCACCGCAGACTGTCAGTTGTTATCTCATATTCTTTTGCAAAAGCAGCCATGTCTTCAGCTGAGAAGTCCAGCTTCAGGAATTTAGCGGCTTTTCCAATCGTCTGGTAGGAAGAACTCGGAGGCTTAATCATGCCATTTGCCCCCTTCCAGCTTGAACTGGTCAAACCATTCGTCATGCTCCGGCTTTTCTATCTGCTGGATTTCCACTTTCACAGGGGCAGTCGGCTTTTCTTCCGGATCATCCGAAAACTGGCCTTCACAGAAGCTGTCCTGTCGGCTCCAGGTCACATCATACCGACCAGTTTTTCCTTCATTTCAGTTTCATAGATGGATAGACTGCTTCCTTCCCGCATAACGCGGCAAGTTTTACTGTTGTAGCGGATAGGTACACCGAATCGGCGTCCCTCATAGGAAATGAATCCATCAAATGAAATAGTCCGTTCTGGTGCCAGATAACGGTATACTTCCGTAGATTCCGGCAGCAGCCTTGCATTTTTGACACAGCTGGCGTTATGCTGCTGGTCAGGAATGCAATCAGAAGCCTTACGGTAGCTGCTGTTTTTCTGGCAGCACCAGGCTGTAACCTGGTTGTTCAAATCTGTCAAATCAGTGAAGACCCTTCCTGGCAGGAAGTTTTCCTTTACGAAACGGACAAGTCTTTCCACAGCACCCTTGGTGTAAGGATGGTACGCCTGGCATAGGGTAGTCTGAAACTGGAATGTAATCATGAATTGCTCGTAATCCTTTTGCCAGATGGGAGATCCATCCGGGGCTCTGCCAATTACGACACTTTTCATGTTGTCAGTCACAATACGTCTGGGAATGCACATTTCCCGGAAACCGTGAAGCATGCCAATAAACAGATTTTCCTGTTTGGCATTGGGAAAAAATTCTACAAAGATTTCCCCACAATGATGGCAGACCATGGCAAAGCAGGCAATCTGCTCAATTTTGCCACTCTGCATGTTGGCTTTTGCAAAGCCCCAGTCCATCTGGTAAACTTCACCTGGCTCTGTCTTGTAGCGAAAGCTGCGGGGTCCCTGAGGAACCACAAGAATCCGTTTTGCCGGAACAAGGTCATGATGCTGTTGAATATACATCTTCACCTGGGTAAGACCGCCATTATACCCAGCTTCACACACCCGATCAAAGCAAACCTGGGAGTTGGTCACCCCTTTTTGCAGAAGCAAATCAAGTATTCCTGTAAATCCAGTAAGAACGGTGCTACTGGCATGTATGCCAGTACGGCCATGGGGCTGCACCTGAAAATTATTTTTCTTCAGACGACGTAACCGAGAACGGGAAATCCCAGTCATACGTTGCAGTTCCGCTAGATTGACATTCTGCAAGTCGAAGTTTTTTCCATTTTTTTCCTTTAAAGTGGCTAACGCTTGTGATACTATAGCTTGTAAGCCATTGCTAGTGTTCTCAATAGTCATGATGAATATTTTTGGGCTGATGCTTGGTCGCATTCAGTTTAAGATATCACCAGAGAAGTAGCAATGGCTTTTTTAATCCGACTAGGATTGGCGATTTTAATCCGACTGATATTGGCGTTTTTAGCCCGACTGTAATTGGCTATTTTAACCCGACTCTAACAACGGCAGTGACTCTGCAGCTGGAAGTCGGCAACGGGGTGGACAAAAACGACCAGCCCAAAACCAAGAACATCAGCTATGAAAAGCTGTCTACCGATGCCACTGCCGAAAAGCTGGCAGAACTGGGCAAGGAATTCGGCGGGCTGATGGACGAAGCACCCAAGGGCATGTACGTGGTAGAACGTCATTCCCTGGAAGAAGCAGCGTAAAGGAGGTAATGCACAATGGCAGACAGTCGGAAACTGGACCTGATCTTCAAGGACAGTGAAAAAGCAACCAAAAACGTCCGCATCGTGAATCCCCGGGCGGACGTGGACCGGGAAATGGTGCTGCCGGTCATGAATAAAGTGGTGGAAAGCAAAGTCTTTCTCTCCCGGAACGGCCTTCCTGTGGAAGTCATCCAGGGAGCCAAGGTAACTGACGTCAAGGATCTGCTGGACGACGGAACCGCTGACGAAGTCACCGAGGGCTAACCATGAAAGACCTGTCCCTGCTGGCCGGCCAGGCTGCCCAGTACGGGTTCCCCATGGTCATTTCCTGGCACCTGCTGGTACGCATGGAAGAGAAACTGGAGAACCTGACCCAGAGCATCGAACGGCTGCTCATGGAAGTGAAAATGGAATAGGAAAAAAGCGTGCTGCAAAAAAATCGCAGCACGCTTTTTTGTGTAACAGTCTGTCAAAACAGGTCTAACTTTAACAACTACTTTTTTTCTTCGGTTTTACATAGCTGGCAAAGAATCCTGCAAATCCGGCTATGCACGAAAGATAAATAGAATAGTTTTTTAAAGACTTCTGGAACCACAAAACTGTGTTCGCATTCTGTGAGAAAATTGAAACAGTCTGACCACAAACCATAAAGAAACCTATGAGCATAAATAAAATAGTGCTGATGGTAAAAATGAGTTTTAAAATGGTATATAAAGAATCTTTCATAATATCTCCTTTTTCTAACCACCATAAACCGGAATAATTTTCAGCATAACTAGAAATACGATAATTACTTCGGGAATTGCATAATAAAGCAATAAAGTTTTAAATATTTTCATTGGATTATTTACTTCTGCAATACCACAAGCAATATAAATAGGAGCTGAATTGGGTGGTACACAGCTCTGATTAGAAACCAGATTGATGAAACAAACCGCAGCCACAACAGGAGGAAGACCTACAGAACGAAGTGCAGCATAACTGACTGCTCCAAGTGCTGTAGTAGTTCCTGTAGCATTGAAAGGACCTACCATCGCCGTAATTACTAAACAAATTAAGGCCATGACAATAAGGGGGGAATAACTGTTCAGCGAGTTGAAGATTGCCTGGAACTCCTTGCCAAGTCCGAGTTTCGCCAAAAGACGGGAGGATACAAAAGCAAACACCAACAGGGCACCTAAATCATTAAACTTTCCAATCGAAGAAGATGTGAGTTTAGCCCAACCGCTAAGAGAATGTGGCAGATATTTCCAACCTTCAACAATAGCAAAGAAAGTAATAAGTAATGGGATATCGAAAATAAGTGAAATAGATTTGAAAGCTCCCTTTACCGGACTAAGAGCAGACTGAATCCATGCTCCGGTAGGTCCCATTGTTAAAAGAAGCGGAATAATAACACCGAGGAAAACAATCAAGCTCATACCATTTTCTTTAAATGCTTTGGAAAAAGGCATGATTTGTTCCTGGGGGACAGCCTTGACTCCGTCTTTTTTTGCAAAATAGAATACCAAAAATAATCTGAACGCAACTACAAATGCACCTACACTAAGTAAACCTATATATAATTCACCGGCAGAAAGTTCTTTAGAAACATTGTCATACCCAAGGAGAAGGAACATAACAGAAGACGGCGGCAAAACATTTCCTAATCCGCCATTCCCAGCTACAATCGTTGCAGCTCTTTCGCTGCTCCATCCGGTATCTTTCATCCAGGGAATGGTAACAGAACCGACGGCGGCCGTGCTGGCGGAAGCTACCCCAGATACCATTCCAAACAGGGCCGTTCCGATTGTTGCCGCATATCCAGATCCTCCGGGAAGACGGCCTAACAGACTGTTTAAGATGGTTACCAGGCGAGTGATGACTCCCGTCTGATCCATAACATAAGCCATAAAAACAAATGCCAGACCTGCATAAACAACTTCTTGTTTTGCGGCGTAATTAAAGCTATCAACCAGAGAAGCAATAAAATTTTTATTTCCAAAAACGCTGCCAATAATGAGCAATAATAAGGAGGCCCACATCATTGCTTCTCCCATTTTGCGTTTTAATTTAACATTTAGAATAACGATAGAAATGACGTAAATTATTAAAGAAGTAATGCCAATGCCTATCATGGTTATGTCATCTCCCTTCAGCTTTTATAGATATCGTCAATCACTTCGTATTTCTTTTCTTCCAGAAGTTTCGTTACCCAGCTTCTATCCACTGTTCCCGTTCTTGAAATCGAACTTTTTCTTGCATCGTTGGCTGCCAGTGCCTGGCAAGCAGGGAGCATTTTTTCAGCATCCTGAGATGGAATGACAACGATGCCATCTGCATCGGCTAAGATAATATCTCCTGGGTTGACAGGGATTTCTCCACAAGCGATTGGAACGTTGACTTCACCAGGACCATCCTTATACGGGCCGGCAGGACAAGTTCCTGTTGCGTAAATAGGAAATTGATAATTTTTCAGAACATCAATATCTCTGATAGGACCGTCAACAATCAATCCTGCAATCTTTTTGTAGAAGAAAAGGTAATCAATCATAATCTGTCCCATCAGGGCACGATTGCTGGACCCTTCGTTGGAAATGACGAGGACATCGCCTTCCCCAATAAAGTTCATGGCAGCATGGATGCTTAAATTATCGCCGGCTCTTGTTTTAACTGTATAAGCAGGTCCGCATAACGTTCTGGATGCTTTTGTCATTAATTTGATACGGGGGTTCATGCCGCAATTTCTGTTCAACGCGTCACAAACATTTGCAGCAGGAATTTTTCGATAACTTTCAATAATTTCTTTATTCGGCATATTCCGTTTTAAAAAAATTCTTTTCCCAACCGTCATAATGATCTACCTCCATTTTTTAATTCTTGCAATTTTCTTAAAAATAGTATAAACTCTAGAAACTATACAAGTCTAACAGTTTTCAATCTGTAAAATATACAATCGAAAGGTTGTTAAAGATGAATCTCATTAATTTTTATTATTTTGTGGAAGTCGCCAAAGACTTAAATATAACAAAAACGGCTGCACGGTTATATATCAGTCAGCAAGCGCTGAGCATGCATATCCAACGATTAGAAAAATATTATGGAACGAAACTTTTTATAAGACGTCCTACAATGGCTCTGACCACAACTGGAAAATATGTCCTCGACTTTGCTACGGAAATCTTAGATAAAGAGAAAACGCTGAAAAATATGATTTCAGATGCGGAAGAACAGGACGTTGGCACTTTAAGAATCGGTGCAAGTAGTCCTCGTTCCAACACCTACCTGCCGTACATATTGAAGCAGTTTTCCAGCCGTTATCCAAAAGTAAAAATAGAACTTTTTGACCAGTTATCCGCTAACTTGGAACAGCTGCTGTCTGAAGGGAAAATTGATTTGGCCATTGCTGTAAAAGGAAAATCGTCTGAAATGTACCGAACCGATACCGATCTGCTGTTTTTTGATCCTCTGTATCTCTGTGTTTCGGATCAAATGCTAAGGGAATATTATGGACAGGACGCTGAATCTATCAAGCAACGAGCTTTGAACGGAGCCGATTTAAAAGACTTTTCCATGCTTCCGTTTTTTATGTTGGATGTAGACAGCAAACTGGGGCAGCTGATTCAAAACTGCTTTTCTGAAGCAAAGGTCGTTCCTCAAGAATATATCAAGACCCGTTATACAACAATGGCACTGCCAATGTGCCAAAACAATCTATGTGCCTGTTTCATCACACAGATGAATTTATTTGCATGGAGAAAAAACATAGGGGACAACATCAATGTGTTTACCGTGCGCTCTCATGAAAATACGGCTGGCCTCACGATTTGCATTTTAAGTTATAAAGGCCGCTTTAGAACCAAATTCCAATCCTACTTCATTGATTTGGTCAATTCTTATTTTCGTAAATTACTGGCGGCTGACATGACTCATATTTGTTAACTGAAAAATCCAAACATCAGGGCAATGCGGCCGGACTTGGCCGCATTGCCCTAAAACCAACAGCCCCAAAGGGCCGGTCTTGCGC
>ENA-ORSI01000576-ORSI01000576.1-human-gut-metagenome-genome-assembly--contig:-NODE-576-length-38649-cov-6.493989_pt1 | contig 38649 bp, 33 predicted proteins | sample MGYA00242187_ERZ509154 | MGnify/ENA primary metagenome ERZ509154 (study PRJEB26280, sample SAMEA2338627) | human gut metagenome | biome: human gut; feature: human-associated habitat; material: faeces...
GTTTTACCAGACTTGGTACTGCCGAACCGCAGCCTATCTTATTGCAAAGATAGTGCAAACGAGTGGAATGAAAACCTGCTTTCAGATTCCCGAGTGCAGCCTATCTTATGCAAAGATAGTGCAAGGTGAGCGCAGAAACAAGGCGGGAAAACAATGTTTTACCAGACTTGGTACTGCCGAACCGCAGCCTATCTTATTGCAAAGATAGTGCAAACGAGCGGAATGAAAGCTTGCTTTCAGATTTCCGAGTGCAGCCTATCTTATTGCAAAGATACTGCAAAAAATCCGATTCCTCTTAATATAAAGTCACTTTAATTTGGCGTTATTCATAGAAAATATGTATTTTTGCAATACACATCAAACAACAGCCGGACAATGAAAACAGGACTATTCGCAGGCAGTTTCGACCCTTTCACCATAGGTCACATGTCAATCGTCAGACGCGCGCTGCCGCTGTTCGACAGACTGATAATAGGCATCGGGGTGAACGAGACGAAACAATGCATGATGACACCGATGCAGCGCAAGGAGGCGATAGAGCGCATATTCGAAGGAGACGACCGCGTGAGCGTTATGACATACTCTGGACTCACGGCAGACTTCGCACGCACCATGGGAGCGGAATACATAGTGAAGGGTGTGCGCAGCGTGAGAGACTTCGAGGCTGAGCGCGAACAGGCTGACATCAACCGCATGCTCTCCGGAGTGGAGACAATACTGCTGCCTGCTGAGCCGGGACTCGACTGCGTGAGCTCATCGGTGGTGAGAGAGCTGTCGCACTTCGGCAAAGACGTGTCCGCACTGCTACCCGGCAAGGAATGACACGGCTCCGCAGACACACCGTAAAAGACACACCCGCATGCTCCGGAACACCGGATAAAAACCAAAAGACAATATATGATATCATACAACACTGACGGCGTCGACATGCCGAAAATAAAGAAAAGAACCATCACCTCGTGGATAAGGGCGGTGGCTGCCACCTACGGCAGACGCGTAGGGGACGTGGGCTACCTCTTCGTAAACGACGAGAAGATGCTCGAGATGAACCGCGAATACCTCGGACACGACTATTACACTGACGTCATAACATTCGACTACGACGAGGACGACATAGTGAGCGGCGACATAATAATATCGCTCGACACCGTAAAGTCTAATGCCGAACTGTACGCCAAAAGCTACGACGAGGAGCTGCACAGGGTCATCATACACGGCATACTGCACCTCTGCGGCATCAACGACAAGGGTCCGGGCGAACGGGAGATAATGGAACGCGCCGAGAACCGCGCCCTGGCAATGAGGATATGACCTGACCACCGCCACGGCGCCAGCCCAGTAGAGACGCAAAATCTTGCGTCTCCCGTCCTGCCCATAGCGATACACTCATGCAATAATCGCTTGACAATAATCGCATATACCCCCTCGTGAGACGCAAAATCTTGCGTCTCTACTTTTATAAGCAGCGGATATCATCCTTGATTACATCCCCACCGCACCACGCTCCCATGCTTCCGCAAATAAAAATACCGCCATATCGCAGCGTTCCACACTTTATGCCATTGCATAAATATACACCTACGGACAGTAAAAAATCATAACAAAACAAATTCGTAAAACAGGAACGGAAAGGCTGTCGGATGTGTATAATATACGTATAATAATACAACCGGAACACTGGAAGCACTTCCCTGCACTGTCGGAAAGGCTCTTCCGCATGCCGGAAACGCCTCCGCCGCACCACAGGAAACACCTTATCACCCCGCGGAAAAGGCTCTTCGGCTGTCCGGAAAAGCCTTTTCCATAACATGGCGACGCCTCATCCGGTCGGCAATACAGCACAAATGTCTGACTGTCAAGGCATTGACAAAAACGCCAAAAAACCGCGCGTACGCCGCTGAAAACGCGGTGAGGGAAAACGGAAGCACTCTCGCGGAGTTGAGACTGTGACATTATGCACATACGGAGACAAAAAATGCATATTCTTTCAAGAACATGCATACACTATGCGGAACACTTGACCGCTCCGCAAACACGCCGCAGACGGTCGTCGGAAACGCGAGGACTCACCCACACACAAGCCGCAGCGGCAACGCACACACGGCACCACGCACACCCCACCGCGACCGTCGGATGCAGCTGCGGTGGCGTGCGCGTCATTCAATTACCTTATAATACTTCTTAGCGACGGCGCGCGACACGTAGTTGAAGTGCCACCACTCCGTGCGCAGCGGTTTGAAACCGGCATATGCCATCACCTCGCGCAGCAGCCGACGGTTAGCCTGTGCCTCGCGCGATATGCGACCGGAGGCGACGAGCGACGCCTCTTTGTCGATGTGGGCAGCCGCTCCCATGTAGTCAATCTTAGTACCCATGGGTATGCTGTCGCCCTTCAGCGTGCAGAGGGTGAGGTCTACAGCCATGCCGTAGTTGTGCAGTCCGCCTCCCCGGGCGGGATTGCTTACGTAGAAATACTTGGGCGTGTTTTTCACCTTATCCCACATCTTCTGCTGTATGGACATAGGGCGCGCCGCGTCATACACCTTCAGACTGAGGTCCGGACGCAACTGACGGAGCCTTTTCTGCGCCTTCACGAGGGCTGTGGCAGCCTTGGGGTGGAGATAAGCCTCGCGCAGATCGGTGTATAATATCTCGCCCGTGAAATTGTCGGCACGGCTGTACATGAGCGACACAAAGATGGAAGGGTCGGCTTTCTGTACGTTCACATAGCCGCGCTTCTCCAACGACCGTGCCGTGTCGCTGAGCTTTCCGCCCGTCGTCGCGGCAAACAGCGACAATACAAATGCCGTGAGTAATAATAAGTTCTTCATATTCTGACTTTTTTGTATTCTGTGTTTCATCACGCCGCCAACGCACGGTGTCTTTTTCACGAAGCGTACCCGGCGCGCAAACAATCGCAAAGGGCGCGAACGACGGAGCGCAAGTTGCTCTGATTGTCCTGCCCTTCCGCATTCCTGTCCGATAAATCTTCTTTAACTGCAAACTTAATGAAAAAAACTCATTATGGCTGATACGGATTGAAGAAAATGCATTATTTTTGTAAAAAACAGACTGCGACAGGCAATAAGAAAGAAGATTCTCATTGCACTCGCTGGCACTGTTTTTGAATAAAACAGGCGGCACTCGGCAATCAGAAAGCAAGCTCTCATTGCGCTCGCTGGCACTGTTTTTGAATAAAACAGGCGGCACTCGGCAATCAGAAAGCAAACTCTCATTGCGCTCGCTGGCACTGTTTTTTACATAAAACAGGCGGCACTCGGCAATCAGAAAGCAAGCTCTCATTGCACTCGCTGGCACTGTTTTTTACTAAAAACCGGATAGGTATGAAAGAGAAACTTGATTTTGATGCCATGGCACAAAGACTTCTCCAAAGCGGCAGACGCAGGAGGGTGGCAGTGGCGGCACCGGAGGACGCACACACGGAGGAGGTGATAGACAGGTGCATGAGGGAAGGCATTGCCGACTTCGTGCTCTTCGCACGGCGCGAGAAGGCGGAAACGGCGGAAAGAATAGCCGGGACATGCCCCGGACACGCAGTGACGGTGACGGCGGACACGCCCGAAGAGACGGCGCGCATGGCTGTGAAGGCTGTAAGAGAAGGACAGGCTGACGTGCTGATGAAAGGAACGCTGAACACCGACGTGCTGCTCAGGGCTGTGCTCGACAAGGAGAACGGACTGCTCATCCAGGGACGCACGCTGAGCCATATCACGGCAACGCAGATACCGCAATACGGTAAGCTGCTGCTCTTTGCCGACGCAGCGGTGATCCCGCACCCAGATACCGAACAGTTTGACGCCATACTCAGATATGCCCTTAACATCTTCAGAAAGCTCAACGGACACGGACGCACACCACGGGTGGCTCTCATACACTGCACGGAGAAGACCAACGCGAAGTTCGCGCACACACTGAGCTACGCCGAACTGAAACGGCGCGCCGCCGAAGGAAGATACGGACGGATGCTCATAGACGGCCCGATGGACGTGAAGACGGCGTGCGACAGCGAGAGCGCACGCATAAAAGGACTGACCTCTGAAGTGACGGGCAATGCCGACATACTCATCTTTCCCAACATAGAGGCGGCGAACACGTTCTACAAGACCATAACTCTCTTCGCAGGGGCGACCACCGCCGGGATGCTCTGCGGAGCCGTAGCACCGGTGGTGATAGCATCGAGAGCCGACTCGGCGGAGGCAAAGATGTGCAGCATGCTCATGGCGTGCAGTCTGGCATGAGGCATACGGCAGGAGACGTTACCGATAAAAAAGACTGACATATATTCATATTACACAACCCAATGAAACGGATTTTCGTAATCAATCCCGGCTCGACATCAACCAAAACCGCTGTCTTCGAGGACGAGAAGGCGGTGTGGATGTCGGGCGGACACCATCCCGCACACGAGACGGCGGCATTCAGATGTGTGAACGACCAGTATGAGTACCGGCGCGACTTCATCATGCGCAACCTCAGGGAGGCGGGCATCGCGCTGGACTTCGACGCGGTGATAGGACGCGGAGGACTGCTCAAGCCGCTGCACGGAGGAGTGTATGCCGTGAACGAACGGATGAAGCACGACCTCAGGCACGCGCAGCACGAGCACGTGTGCAACCTCGGCGCGCTCATAGCAGACGAGATAGCGCAGCAGTGCCATTGCCCCGCATTCATCGCAGACCCCGTGGTGGTGGACGAGATGCAGCCGCAGGCAAGACTCACCGGACTGCCGGGCATAGAACGCAAATCCATATTCCACGCGCTCAACAGCAAGGCGGTGGCGCGCAAGCACGCTGCCTCCGTGGGACGCAGATATGAGGACATGAACGTCATCGTGGCGCATATGGGAGGAGGAATATCGGTGGGGGCGCACCGCAAGGGTCAGGTGATTGACGTGAACAACGCCCTCGACGGTGAGGGTCCGTTCTCTCCCGAACGCGCAGGCACGCTGCCCGCAAGCCAGCTGGTGGACATGTGCTTCAGCGGAATGTACAGCAGGAAACAGATAAAGGCTATGCTCAGCGGTAAGGGAGGACTCGTGGCGCACCTCGGCACCAACGACATGATTACGGTGGCAAGCAAGGCTGAGCAGGGTGAGGAGCCGTGGCGGTCGGTGCTCGAAGCAATGCTCTACACCGTGGCAAAACAGATAGGCGCGATGTATGTGGCTCTCGGAGGACATGCCGACGCCATCATCCTCACGGGAGGAATAGCCTACAGCACATACTGCGTGGACAGACTGAGAAGCCAGACGGAGTTTCTCGCGCCGGTGACGGTGATGCCCGGCGAGGGCGAGATGGAGTCGCTGGCATACAACGCTCTGGGTGCGCTCAACGGAGAACTGCCCGTGCAGGAGTATGTATGATGTTTTTTATACAAAAAAATAATGGCGCCAGCCTGTAGAGACGCAAAATCTTGCGTCTCCCGTCCAACCTATAGCGACACCCGCAAACAACACATCGCAAACAACAAAAGCATATACCCCCTTGTGAGACGCAAAATTTTGCGTCTCTACTTTTAACCCGACCGCGCAGTAAAAACACTCCGTCGTCTGAACATATGACACATAAAAGACACAGAAAAGGCTTTTCCGCGCGTCTCAGGGCGCACAACCCCCCAAACGGAGCAACTGTCCACGATTACAGGGAAACACCGTCACACGCAATAAAAAGCCGCAATGACGCAACGGTTGAGCATCATAACAATGCCGGTGACTACCATTCATGCCCGCCAATGCACCGGCGTACGCATCCTGCATCACACAAAAATGGGGCGAAGACCACAGTCTCCGCCCCATAAACGATTGTAAAACGAGGATTCAGATTAATCGGCAAGCTTCGCCTTGATGAACTCGCGGTTAAGGCGAGCGATGTTGGCGATGCTCTCGTTCTTAGGACACTCAGCCTCGCAGGCACGTGTGTTGGTGCAGTTACCGAAGCCAAGCTCCTCCATCTTCATTATCATTGCCTTGGCACGCTTTGCCGCCTCAGGACGTCCCTGCGGCAGAAGTGCGAGCTGTGACACCTTTGACGACACGAAGAGCATTGCCGAACCGTTCTTGCAGGCAGCCACGCATGCGCCGCAGCCGATGCATGTGGCGCAGTCCATAGCCTCGTCGGCAGCCTCCTTAGGTATGAGGATGGCGTTGGCATCCTGCGGCTGACCTGTGCGCACAGTGACATATCCGCCTGCCTGGATGATCTTGTCAAACGCTCCGCGGTCCACCATACAGTCCTTTATGATGGGGAACGCAGCCGAACGCCACGGCTCTACGGTGATGACGTCTCCGTCGTTGAAACGACGCATATAGAGCTGGCAGGTTGTCGCTCCGGTAGCCGGACCGTGCGGATGACCGTTGATGTAGAGCGAGCACATGCCGCAGATGCCCTCACGGCAGTCGTGGTCGAACACGAAAGGTTCCTTTCCTTCTTCTATCAACTGCTCGTTGAGAATGTCGAGCATTTCGAGGAAAGAGGTGTCACCGGGAATGTCTTTCATCTCGAAGGTATCAAAATGACCCTTTGCCTTAGGACCGTTCTGACGCCAAACTTTAAGTGTGAAACTTATATTTTTGTCCATAATTGTATGTTCTGTGGTTGTTTATTAATTCTTGTAGTTACGTGTCTGAACCTTAATAGCCTCATACTCAAGCGGTTCCTTGATGAGTTCAGGTGCCTTGGTGTCATCGCCCTGATACTCCCAGCAACCAACATAGAAGAAGTTCTCGTCATCGCGCTTAGCCTCACCGTCCTCGGTCTGATACTCCTCACGGAAGTGTCCGCCGCACGACTCGTTGCGGGAGAGCGCGTCGTAAGCGATAAGCTCGCCCATGGTGATGAAGTCGCGGAGGTGGATTGCCTTGTCAAGCTCAGTGTTGAGACCTTCCTTCGAGCCTGGGATGAAGAGGTTGGTCTCAAACTCCTTGCGCAGTTTCTTGATCAACTCAAGACCCTCTTTCAGTCCCTCAGCCGTACGTCCCATACCTACATGCTCCCACATGATGTGTCCGAGTTCCTTGTGTATGGAGTCGACAGAGCGTTTTCCCTTGATGTTCATCAGCCTGTCTATCTCTGCCTGAACACCCTTCTCCGCCTCGTCAAACTCCGGCAGGTCGGTTGATATGCGCGGCCATATGGACTGGTCTGCAAGATAGTTCTGTATGGTATAGGGCAGAACGAAGTATCCGTCGGCAAGTCCCTGCATCAGCGCGGACGCTCCCAGACGGTTGGCACCGTGGTCTGAGAAGTTGCACTCGCCGATAGCGAAGAGTCCCTTGATGGTTGTCATCAGCTCATAGTCAACCCATATGCCGCCCATGGTGTAGTGCACGGCGGGGAATATCATCATCGGGTTGTAGTATTTCACACCGTTTATCTCATTGGCGAGCTCGCCCGGATTGACGTCTGTTATCTCTTCGTACATGTCGAAGAGGTTGCCGTAACGCTGCAGCACAACGTCGATGCCGAGACGCTCGATGCTTTCAGAGAAGTCGAGGAACACGGCAAGACCAGTATTGTTGACACCGTAGCCCTTGTCGCAACGCTCTTTGGCTGCACGGCTGGCAACGTCGCGCGGAACGAGATTGCCGAATGCGGGATAGCGACGCTCCAGATAGTAGTCGCGGTCTTCCTCAGGTATGTCGCTGCCTTTCTTTGTTCCAGCCTGCAGAGCCTTGGCGTCCTCAAGCTTCTTCGGCACCCATATGCGTCCGTCATTACGCAGCGACTCCGACATAAGCGTCAGTTTTGACTGCTTGTCGCCATGAACAGGGATACAGGTCGGGTGTATCTGCACATAAGAAGGGTTGGCGAAGTAAGCTCCCTTGCGGTAGCAAGCCATGGCAGCCGTACAGTTGCAGCCCATGGCATTTGTTGAAAGGAAGTATGTGTTGCCGTAGCCGCCGGTGCCGATAACCACCGCGTTTGCGGAGAAACGCTCCAGTTTGCCTGTCACAAGATTCTTTGCTATGATACCGCGGGCACGTCCGTCCACGATGACAACGTCCTCCATCTCATAGCGTGTATACAGTTTCACACGTCCTGCATGTATCTGGCAGCTGAGCGCGGAATACGCTCCGAGCAGGAGCTGCTGTCCTGTCTGACCCTTGGCATAGAACGTACGCGACACCTGTGCGCCTCCGAACGAACGGTTGGCAAGCATGCCTCCATACTCGCGGGCGAAGGGAACGCCCTGCGCCACACACTGGTCGATGATGTTGTTTGACACCTCTGCCAGACGATATACATTGGCTTCGCGTGCACGATAGTCACCGCCTTTCACTGTGTCATAGAACAGACGGTATACAGAGTCGCCGTCGTTCTGATAGTTCTTTGCGGCGTTTATACCGCCCTGTGCCGCAATGGAGTGGGCGCGGCGCGGCGAGTCCTGAATGCAGAAGTTCAGGACATTGAAGCCCATTTCACCGAGAGAGGCAGCCGCACTGGCTCCTGCGAGACCGGTACCCACAACGATAACATCGAGCTTCAGTTTGTTCTTGGGGTTCACCAGACGCTGGTGAGCCTTATAGTTTGTCCATTTTTCAGCCACGGGGCCGGCAGGAATCTTCGAATCGAGTTGTTTTGCCATAACTTTATGAATTATGAGTTGTTTTGTGTGAATGAATTAGTAGCAGCAGTTCAGGCTCGGAGCTATGTTGAAAGCGAAAGCCAGCACTACGACGAGGAAGCCGAGCATCAGAAGCGTGGTGTACACGATGCCGATGACCTTCCAACGGTTGAACCATACCTTACCGTTCCAGCCGAATGTCTGCATCGCGCTCCAGAAACCATGCGAGAGATGGAACCAGATGGCAACAAGCCAGACAATGTAAAGCACAACATAAAGAGGATTGGCGAAAGTGTCCTGAATGTAGGCGAAGCCGTCGGCAGGGTCGTGTGCCATCTCCATTCCGGTCAGCTCGGCGAACATCATGTTGTACCAGAAGTTGAACAGGTGGAGCAGCAGTCCGAGCAATACGATGATGCCCAGCACGAGCATGTTCTGTGACGCCCACTCCACTTTTTTGGAACGCGCGGTTACCGAGTAGCGCTCGTTGCCGCGTGCGGCACGGTTCTGCATCGTGAGCCAGAAGGCGTACACGATGTGCACCACTGTCAGGAATGCCAGACCGAGCGTAGCCACCAAGGCATACCAGTTGGCACCCAGGAACTCACAAATCATGTTATAGGCTTCTCCGGAAAAGAGAGCCGCAACGTTCATTGACATGTGGAATGTCAAGAATAGAATAAGCGCGACACCGGTTACCGACATCACAACCTTTCTACCAATAGAAGAATTGATTAACCACATAAATGATTGAAATTTAATTATTTAACTGTTAGATTTATTTAGATTCAACATAACTTAGCAGTTAAGCACGCGCCCTCCGTTACTTTCTTGTAGGTAACGGCTGCCCCATACAGAATGCAAAAATACTATATTTTAATGATAAATCAAACTATTTTAAGGCAAAAATCGATTTTTATTCTTAATTTTGCGACTCTAAATTATACAGCAAATAATGGATTTATTTTATGACGTACTCGTAATCGGAGGAGGCCACGCGGGCTGCGAGGCAGCGTCAGCCGCAGCCGGAATGGGAGCGAGGACATGCCTTGTGACAATGGACATGAACAAGATAGCCCAGATGAGCTGCAACCCCGCCGTAGGAGGAATAGCCAAAGGGCAGATCGTGCGTGAGATAGACGCGCTCGGAGGATATATGGGTCTGGTGACAGACGCGGCATCGATACAGTTCAGAATGCTCAACCGGGGCAAGGGACCTGCCGTATGGAGCCCGAGAGCACAGTGCGATCGGGAGAAGTTCATCTGGCAGTGGAGACACGTGCTCGACTCAGTTGACAACCTCGACATATGGCAGGACCAGGCTGAGGAACTGATTGTCAGGGACGGACACGCCGAAGGTGTGCGCACGATATGGGGAGTGGAGCTGCACGCCCGCTGTACAATCATAACGGCGGGGACATTCCTCAACGGACTGATGCACATCGGACGGCACAAGGTTCCGGGCGGACGCTGCGCCGAACCGGCGGTATTCCATCTCACGGAAAGCATAACGCGCCACGGCATAAACGCCATGCGCATGAAGACGGGGACGCCTGTGAGGATAGACAGACGGAGCGTTCACTTTGAGGACATGGAAGAGCAGCCGGGCGAGAACGGACACCACTGCTTCAGCTACATCAGCGAACCGCGCCCTCTAAAACAGCTTTCGTGCTGGACATGCTACACCAACAAGGACGTGCACGACACACTGCGGTCGGGGCTGGCGGACTCTCCCCTCTTCAACGGACAGATACAGAGCACCGGTCCGCGCTACTGTCCGTCCATCGAGACAAAGCTCGTCACATTCCCGGACAAGGACCAGCACCCGCTCTTTCTCGAACCCGAAGGCGAGGATACGAACGAGATGTATCTCAACGGATTCTCCTCAAGCATGCCGATGGACATACAGATAGAGGCTCTCAGAAAGATTCCGGCACTGCGCGACGTGAAGGTCTACCGCGCCGGATACGCCATAGAGTATGACTACTTCGACCCAACGCAGCTCTACCCGTCGCTTGAATCGAAGATAATAAAAGGTCTTTACATGGCAGGACAGGTGAACGGCACCACCGGCTATGAGGAAGCCGGAGGACAGGGAATAATCGCCGGCATCAACGCCGCACTCGCCTGCGCAGGCAGCGACCCTGTGGTGCTCAAACGCGACGAGGCGTATATCGGCGTGCTCATAGACGACCTGACCACCAAAGGAGTTGACGAGCCGTACCGGATGTTCACGTCGCGCGCCGAATACCGCATACTGCTGCGTCAGGACAACGCCGACGCGCGGCTCACACAGATGGGATATGACCTCGGCATTGTAAAAAGACCGCGTTACGACATTTGGATGAAGAAAAAACAGAACATCGATAAAATCGTTGAATTCTGTGACCGGACATCGGTAAAACCGCGCGAAATAAACGACGCGCTCGAGCGTCTCGGCACTGCTCCGCTGCGCATGGGATGCAGTCTGGCAGACCTTATATCGCGTCCGCAAATAACAATGGAGAACCTCAGCGAGATTGTTCCGTCACTGAAAGAACTGATTTGTTCGATAGACGCGCGACGGGAAGAGACGGTGGAAGCGGCTGAGATATGCATCAAATATAAAGGTTATATAGAACGTGAACGACTTATTGCCGACAAGATGCACCGTCTTGAGAATATCAGGATAAGAGGACACTTCAATTATGCGGAACTGCACGAGCTCTCGACAGAGGCGCGCCAGAAGCTCGAAAGGATAAATCCCGAGACACTGGCACAGGCAAGCAGGATTCCGGGAGTGTCACCGAGCGACATCAATGTACTGCTTGTGCTGATGCACCGATAGTTCCACGTGAAACAAAAAGAATAATAAACACATCATAACTTATTGAAAATGAACAACAAAGTATTACTGGCAAACCTGCGTTGCATAAAGGATTGGCCGAAGAAAGGAGTGAACTTCAGAGACGTGACAACACTGTTCAAGAATCCGGAGTGTCTGAGGATAATAAACGACGAACTGTATGAGCTTTATAAAGATAAAGGCATCACGAAGATAGTAGGCATAGAGTCGCGCGGATTCGTCATGTCTTCCGCCATCGCGCTCCGTCTCGGAGCAGGCATCGTATTGTGCCGCAAGCCGGGCAAACTGCCGTGCGACACGGTACAGCAAACATATGCGAAGGAGTATGGCACAGACACAATAGAGATTCACAACGATGCAATCGACGAGAACGACGTGATTCTGCTGCACGACGACCTGCTCGCCACAGGCGGCACGATGAAGGCGGCATGCGACCTCGTGAAGAAGTTCCACCCGAAGAAGGTGTACTGCAACTTCATCATAGAACTGATAAACGAGAATATGAACGGACGCGACGTGTTCGACGACGACATAGAGATAACCACACTTCTGCAAGTGTAACGCACCCACTCCACCAGCCGGCTGAAACGCGACACCAACACACAGACGTATCGGAGAACGCGGCTCAGCCGGTTGTTTTTAACTTATCACCTCTCACACGTCACCGATAGCGTGCGTCGCGAGAAAAAGTCTGACCACAGCACGGCAGACATTCTACAGCAATACAACAGACATTCTACAGCGCGGAACGTATTCCCTCCGACAAGCGCACGGTACAAGTGCCGGAGCACCAGCAAACATCATCAGGGACAAGACGGAAGCAGGCAAGAGACAATTAAGGTTTCACGTGAAACTTTAACACACAAAATCACTCTATATAAACAAGTTACGCATCATGAACAAAGACGAGAAACAGCAGATAACCGAGAGACTGAAGAGCATCGTACTGAGCATGCCCGACAAGCCGGGGAGCTATCAGTTTTATGATGAAAACCACGTCATAATATACGTGGGCAAGGCAAAGAGTCTGAAGAAGCGCGTATCCTCCTATTTCCATAAGGAGGTAGACCGGTTCAAGACAAAGGTGCTCGTCTCGAAGATAAGAGACATCAGCTACACGGTGGTGAACACTGAGGAAGATGCTCTGTTGCTGGAGAACAGTCTGATAAAGAAATACAACCCGCGCTACAACGTTTTGCTGAAGGATGGAAAGACCTACCCCAGCATCTGCATAACCAACGAATATCTGCCGAGAATATTCAAGACACGGCAGATAAACCGCAAGTTCGGCACATTCTACGGACCATACAGTCATCTGGCAAGCATGTATGCCATACTCGACCTTATAAAGAAGCTCTACAAGCCCCGCACGTGCCGCATGCCGATAACCAAGGAGGGAATAGAGCAGAACAAATACAAACCATGCCTGGAATACCACATACACAACTGCAACGCGCCGTGCACCGGGTGTCAGACATGGGAGGACTACCGCGCCAACATAGAGCAGGCGAAGGAGATTCTGAAGGGAAACACGCGCGAGATAAGCCGCGCCATATATGCGGAGATGATGCAAAAGGCAGCCGAGATGAAGTTTGAGGAGGCGGAAGCGTTGAAACAGAAGTACGTCCTCATAGAGAGTTTCTGTGCCAAGAGCGAGGTTGTGAGCCACACCATAACAGACATCGACGTGTTCAGCATAGCCGACGACGACAGCCGCCGCAACGCTTTCATCAACTTCATACACGTGAAAAACGGTGCGATAAACCAGAGTTTCACGTTCGAATACAAGCGTAAGCTCGACGAGACCGACGAGGAACTGCTCCTCACGGCGATTCCGGAGATACGCGAACGGTTCGGCAGCAAGGCTTCGGAGATAATAGTCCCGTTCGAGATGAGCTGGAAGATGCGCGAGGCTACGTTCATTGTGCCGCAACGGGGCGACAAGAAGCACCTGCTCGAACTGTCGGAGATGAACTGCCGACAATACAAGTTCGACCGTCTGAAACAGGCAGAGAAGCTCAATCCGGAGCAGAAACAGACGCGGCTTATGAAGGAACTGCAGCAGAAACTGCAGATGAAGAAGATGCCGTATCACATAGAGTGCTTCGACAACTCCAACATATCGGGCACCGACGCCGTAGCCGGATGTGTGGTGTTCAAAGCCATGAAACCGTCGAAAAAGGACTATCGGAAGTACAACATACGCACCGTCTGCGGTCCGGACGACTACGCCTCGATGCAGGAGGTGGTGAGACGACGCTACGGACGCATGAGCGAGGAGGGCGAACCCCTGCCCGACCTCATCATAACCGACGGCGGAAAGGGTCAGATGGAGGTGGTGCGCAAGGTGGTGGAGGACGAGCTCGGACTCGCCATACCCATCGCCGGACTCGCCAAGAACGACCGTCACCGCACCAACGAACTGCTCTATGGATTCCCGCCACAGGTGGTGGCGCTGAAGACCGACAGCGAACTCTTCCACGCTCTGACGAAGATTCAGGACGAGGTACACCGCTACGCCATCAGCTTCCACCGCGACAAAAGGTCGAAGCACGCACTGCACAGCGAGCTCGACAACATCAGCGGAATAGGAAAGAAGAGCGCGGAGGCACTGCTGAGGCGGTTCAAGAGCGTGAAGCGCATACGTGAGGCGGACATCGAGGCGATAGCGGAGGTGGTGGGAAAGGCGCGGGCAGAGGCTCTGAGACGCCATTTCGACAACGCACAGTGAGCAACTGTGTACATAGTTGCCATATGTCAACTAAAAAGCCGCAAGTGTTAAATAAAACGTTCTCAAAACCCGCATATTTGCGCCCGACAGCCCCCTCGGCTGCAAATAACGCCAAAATACGCGCTTTCAATAACCCTCTGACTATCACCACATTACACCTCACCTCCTCCCCATCACCCCTTCTCACCCTCCCCAAACACACCCTCTCACCTCTCCAAAGAGCCTTTCTCACCCTCCCAAAGAGCCCGTTCCGGCTCGCCAAAGAGCCCGTTACGTGAGCCAAAAGATGCGGTTCTATACATCCGTGAGCACACATCTGTCATCAAAAAGGGCTTTTCGGACAATTTAAAGGCGTCTGACGCGACATCTCACACATATCCTTATAATAACCCATAGGGGTAAAAAGGAAGTCGCAGACGCTAAAATTCAATATCCGGAAGATAAATTGCAGCAGATTTTTTAAGTTAAAATCACGCTGTGAGAAAGTGATGTTTGCGGAACAATGTGTTGTATTCTATCGTATGACAATCAGGAAACACCATCCTACCAACGCTATCGACAAAAGTAGAGACGCAAGATTTTGCGTCTCACGAGGGGGTATATGCGATTATTGTCAAGCTATTATTGAATGAGTATATTACTATGGCATGGACGGGAGACGCAAGATTTTGCGTCTCTACTGGGCTTGCGCCATTGAGTGAATGATGAGGAATATAAGGATGATATGCGCTGCCTGCAATAGTAGAGACGCAAAATCTTGCGTCTCACAAGCGAATACTGAGCTGATATTAATCACAGACGCTTCTGCCGCACGAATATACATAATGGCTTAATACGCAAAACGTCATATCCTATGTATATGATTATAACGGTTAAACATCCTTTATACGCCAAAATAAAAGGATGTTTTGCTTTGAACAGAATCCATTTTCCACTATCTTTGCAATAAGATAGGCTGCACTCGGGAATTTGAAAGCAAGCCTTCATTCCGCTCGTTTGCACTATCTTTGCAATAAGATAGGCTGCACTCGGGAATTTGAAAGCAAGTTTTCATTCCGCTCGTTTGCACTATCTTTGCAATAAGATAGGCTGCTCTCGGGAATTTGAAAACAAGATTTCATACCGCTCGTTTGCGCAATCAAAGCAATGACACCGGCGGCAACAGGAATAATGGAGATACATATTCTTTCCCGTCGTCAGCATCGCCTGTAAACAAATAACAGAAGCGCGTAACGCGCCACATAGGATTAAGGAAAATGAAGATAGTAATACAGCGCGTGAGCCGCGCATCGGTCACAATAGACGGTAAGGTGAAGTCGTCAATAGGACGCGGTTTCCTCGTTCTGCTCGGCATCGCTTCCGACGACACCGTTGAAGACGTGGAATGGCTCGTGAAGAAGACCGCCGCACTGCGCGTCTTCGACGACGAGAAGGGCGTGATGAACCTCCCGATAACAGCCGTGGACGGCGAGATACTGGTAATCAGCCAGTTCACCCTGATGGCTTCCTACAAGAAAGGCAACCGTCCCTCATGGATACACGCCGCTCCCCACTCCATCGCAATACCCCTCTACGAGCTGTTCTGCAGCCGTCTGGGCGACGCCATAGGCAGACCTGTGGGCACGGGCGAGTTCGGTGCCGACATGAAGGTGGAGCTGCTCAACGACGGTCCTGTGACCATATGCATGGACAGCAGGAATAAAGAGTGATAATACATAAGCAACATATTAATAAAACAAATAGTATGAAATTCATAGATCTGTTTGCAGGGATAGGAGGCATTCGCATTCCTTTTGATGAATTAGGCTATAAATGCGTCTTTTCATCAGAATGGGACAAAGCCGCTTGCGACACCTATGAAGCGAACTTCAAAGAGCGACCCTACGGAGACATAACAAAAATACAGGCAAAAGACATACCTCCACATGACTTGCTGCTGGCTGGATTCCCGTGCCAGGCATTCAGCATTATGGGAAAGATGAGAGGTTTTGAAGACACACGCGGCACATTGTTTTTTGAGGTTGCAAGGATTCTGGACTACCACAACCCCAAAGCGGTTTTGCTCGAAAACGTGAAACAGCTGACAACACACAATAACGGGCAGACATTCAAAACCATACTGGAAGTTCTCACAGACTTGGGATATCACATAAAATGGAAGGTTCTCAATGCCATGGACTTCGGTATACCGCAAAAACGAGAAAGGGTTATAATCGTAGGATTCAAAGACATAAGGCATTACTCAAGATTCAATTTTGACTTCAAGAAAAGACCATACAGTCTGGCAACAGTACTGGAGAAAGATGAGAACGTGGACAAATCCCTATTCGCATCAGAACACATCGTCAACAAGAGAAACATGTGTGTAGCCGGGAAAAAGATATTCTACCCTTCAATATGGCACGAGAACAAGGCTGGAAACATCTCGGTACTTGACCATGCATGTGCGCTGCGCTCAGGAGCGTCGTACAACTACCTGCTGGTAAACGGCATACGACGACCGTCATCAAGAGAATTACTACGTTTGCAGGGATTCCCTGACACATTCAAGATAGTGGTTTCACACAGCGAGATACGCCGTCAGACGGGCAACTCTGTAGCCGTACCGATGATACGGGAGATAGCAAAAAAAATAGATGAAGTAACAGACAGACAAAATGAGACATCCAAAACTGCGAGACAGCAAAAAGCTACATACACACGAACCATATCCAATCAATGAGTTTACAGACGATATGGTTGTAGGGATAGCAAGCCATCTCATATATCTTATATGCATCGGACGCAAAGACATATCTGGCTCAGACTGGGGCGACGCGCTTGCAGAAGCCATAGGAGGAAGGCATCTCGACGCACCCGTAGGCATTGCGGACGTGGTAAAGGAGAAAATGGCATGGTCGGTGAAAACAGTAAAAAACAAAGACCCATTCAATGCAAGAAGCGTCAGACTCATCAGCGGAAGATGCTCTCCGGATTATTCTTATGGCATAACAGACCCGCATGAAGACATACAAAAAACAGGTCGCGCGGTACTGGGAATATGGAATGAAAGGGTGAATATCGCACATGACTGCTATAATCCTGTACGAACAACGGTACTGATACGCTCATATGACATGTTGTCCTACTGCATTTTCGAAGAGGAAAACCACCGTTACCGTACAAACGACTACACATGGGAAGTAAACAGCAACGGCAATCTCATTGGAATGGACACTGAAACCGGTGAGCAGTGTTTTACGTGGCAACCCCACGGATCACAGTTCACAATTCACACTAAAGTCCCTTCAAACGCCATAAAGTTCACAATCAAACAACCTCCCGTACTACAAAAAGAAATCACATTGAACAATATCGGCTTTGACAAAAGCTGGATAAACATAAAAAGGATGTAGAATAAGATTAACGCAAAAAACATCACTCAATGACAGACAAGGACATAACACTGCGCGAGGCGCAACGGCTCGTGGACGAGTGGATACACACCTACGGCGTGCGTTACTTCTCAGAGCTCACCAACATGGCTGTACTCACAGAGGAGGTGGGCGAGATGGCGCGCATAATGGCACGCAAATATGGCGACCAGAGCTTCAAGGAGGGCGAGAAAGACTCGCTCGGCGACGAGATGGCTGACGTGCTGTGGGTGCTGCTGTGCATAGCCAACCAGACCGGAACAGACCTTACGAAGGAACTGAGGCGCAACATCGAGAAGAAGACGCGGCGCGACAAGGACCGCCACCGTAACAATCCCAAACTGTGACCGTGGCATGACACCCGTCCAGCCCGCAAGGCGCAACAAGGCAGAAGACATAAACATTACGCGGCACTGTGCCCGTGAAACAACGTAAAACACTTAATATAAAAGAAATATGGACACAAAACATTCCAACTGCGGACATCATCATCATGACGCTCCGAGACAAAACAAATATGAGGAGGCGATGGGCAAATACCGCCTCGATATAGACGACGCGGCGGTGAGCGAGGCTGTGCGCACGCTCATAGCCGAGAAAGTGCATGAGAACGACACGCCTGAGGTGAAGCGTTTTCTCATGGGAAGCATCGAGCTTACCACGCTCAAGACAACCGATTCGGAGACAAGCGTGCTGGCATTCACCGAGCGCGTGAACGATTTTGACAGCCAATACCCCGACCTGCCGCACGTTGCCACAATATGCGTCTATCCGTGCTTCGCAAGCGTAGTGAGCCAGTCGCTCGAGGTGGACGGCGTGGAGATAGCCTGCGTGTCGGGCAGTTTCCCATCGTCGCAGGCTCTGCTTGAGGTGAAGGTGGCTGAGACGGCTCTGGCGATAAAGGACGGCGCGACGGAGATAGACATCGTCATGCCTGTAGGAAAGTTTCTCAGCGGCGACTATGAGGGCGTGAGCGACGAGATAGGCGAGCTGAAACAGGTGTGCGGGGAGCATGCCATGAAGGTGATACTCGAGACGGGCGACCTCGCCACGGCGTCGAACATCAAGAAGGCTTCCATCCTCGCCATGTATGCCGGAGCCGACTACATCAAGACGTCGACGGGCAAGGAGAAGGTGTCGGCTACTCCCGAGGCGGCTTACGTGATGTGTCAGGCAATAAAGGAATACTACGACGAGACTGGCATCCAGATAGGTTTCAAGCCCGCAGGAGGCATCAACACGGTGATGGACGCTGTGATATACTACACCATCGTGAAAGAGGTGCTCGGCGAGAAATGGCTCACCAACAAGTGGTTCCGCATAGGCACAAGCCGTCTGGCGAACCTGCTGCTGAGCGAGCTTGTGGGTGAGGAGACCAAGTTCTTCTGATTATCAAGCGAAAAAGCACTCGTATGCATACACTTAAAAACATATTCAGCCTCTTGCTGCTGTTCGTATCGCTCGCAGCGGCGGCACAGGAGAATATCAGACCTACGTTCGACGTCAGACTCGAAAGGGAGGTGTCTTCAATAAAGATAGACAACAAGGAGTATGCTGACGTCGTGATAGAGATAGACGCAGACGCATATAAGACCAAAAGCTCCAAGACTGTAGGCTCTTTGGGAGACAGCTACGCATACGGCACATATATAGAAGACGTTGACTACGACGGTGTCAGAATTGCCGTAAAAAAGAAAGAAACCGACAAGACTTTATATAAGAAGCGGTTTAAAAAGTCATTTCTCTACGGTCTGCCTGACGGGACAATAAAGGTGGGAAAAGACTATGTGCTTACGCAACTGATAATCTCCAAGAAGGACGGAATATGGACGGCATTGCTGAAAGAGAAAGGCATTTATTAAGCCCTTACCGCTCATCGTGCGCCGTTTCCCACTACGTGCTGATGGCATGAATATGGGTTTGGCTTAATCATTCAGCCTTATACATATAATGAATAACGGGCCCGCGCAGGATGATACGCACGGACCCGTTATTTTTTATAATGCCGGTCGCCCGGTCTTATGTCAATTGTTACGCTCTATCACGAAGTCGATGTAAGCCGTCAGGGCGCGTTTTATACCCTCGTCACTCACCGCATTTTCTATATATTCCATGCATTTGAGGCGCAGCTCCTCCATGCGCCGTTCGGCATACTCTATTCCGCCGTGGCTCTTGGTGTACTCCACGAGAGTGTCTATCTCATCCTGCGTCACGCTCTGTTCCTTCACCTTGTATGCCAGCTCGAGCATGGCACTGTCGCCACCATTGTTCACTGCGTATATGGCTGGCAGCGTAAGCTTTCCCTCCAGCATGTCGTTGCCGGTGGGCTTCCCTATCTCCGTCGAGTCGTAGTAGTCGAAGATGTCGTCGCGTATCTGGAATATCATGCCGAGATTGCTGCCGAACGCGCACGCCTTCCCGAACGCTTCGCCAGACACTCCTGCCGACAGTACGCCTATGCCGGCGCATGCCTCGAAAAGCGCGGCTGTCTTCCGGCGTATCACCTCATAATATACCTCTTCCGAAATGTCACGCCGTCCGATGTTCGACAGTTGCAGTATCTCACCGTCAGACAGCGTTCGTCCCAGTTCGGCAAGATAGCGCACAATCTCTTCAGAATGGGTGAACGACACGTGCAGCAGAGCCGTTGAAAGTATGTAGTCGCCCACCAGCACAGCCACCTTGTTGTCGTATGTGGCGTTGACGGATGCCTGTCCGCGGCGTTCTCCGCTCTCGTCCACCACATCGTCGTGCACGAGCGACGCCGTGTGAAGCAGCTCGAGTCCCACGGCAGCGTTCAGAGTAACGTCGGTCACATGTCCGAACGACTTCGCCATGAGCAGTATGAGCATAGGACGCATGCGCTTTCCGGCGCGCCGCCTGATGTGTTCGAGCGCGCTCCCGAGCATGCCGTCCTCATGAGACAGCGAACGGTTGAACAGTTCAATGAAATCGGCAAGTTCTGCCTGTACCGGTTGTTTGATGACTGACAGGTAATCCATACTTATCTGAAATTTGACACAAAATTAATTATTTTATCGGGATTAGTACCATATTTTTAGTAATTTTACGGCAAAAAGCAACCGTCAGGCAACGCCGCAGGCAATACTCCGGCTGTAACACACCAATCGTCCGTACATTCCGGAATAATCCCCCGGCAAAACGTGTTGCTCCATACATCACATAACATAACACCAACCATCATGGACAAACTGTTTCTCATCGATGCCTATGCATTGATATACCGCTCTTACTACGCACTGATAAAGAATCCGCGCATCAACTCAAAAGGCTTCAACACCTCCGCCATCATGGGCTTCGTCAACACGCTCAACGAGATAATGACCAAGGAGCAGCCTACGCATATAGCCGTGGCTTTCGACCACGGCAAGACGTTCCGCGACGAGGCTTTCCCGCAATACAAGGCGCAGAGGGAGGAGACACCGGAGGACATCCGACGCTCCGTGCCGGTGATAAAGGACATCATTGCCGCCATGAACATACCCGCGTTGCAGGCAGACGGCTTTGAGGCGGACGACATAATAGGCACGCTCGCCGTCAAGGCGGGCGGGCAGGGTGTGGAGACCTACATGCTCACGCCCGACAAGGACTACGGACAGCTCGTACGCGACAATGTGTTCATCTACCGCCCGCGCCACGGAGGAGGCTACGAGAAGATGGGACCTAAGGAGGTGTGCGCCAAGTATGCCATCGACTCTCCGCAGCGCGTCATCGACCTTCTGGCTCTCATGGGCGACTCGGCAGACAACTTCCCGGGATGTCCGGGCGTGGGTGAGAAGACTGCGGCGAAACTCATAGCGCAGTTCGGCGACGTAGACAACATGCTCGACAACACCGCCGACATCAAAGGCAAGCTCCGCGAAAAAGTGGAGACCGCTGTGGACGACATACGCATGTCGAAGTTTCTCGCCACCATCCGGACCGATGTGCCGATAGACCTCGACCTCGACAGCATGAGACTCGGTGAGCCCGACGAACAGAAACTGCGCGAGATATTCAATGAACTCGAGTTTAAGACGCTCGCGGATAAGATTCTCAACAAATCGAAAAACAATAAAAAAAGTGTTAAACAACAACTTGATCTCTTTGCAGAAAATCCGACCGACGAGCCGGAAAGTTCTGAAAACGCGAGTTTTGAGACACTTCAGACAACACCACACGAATATTATCTGATTGAGAATGAGACTGATGCGAGAAAAATTCTTGACTTTTTTTTGACAAAAGAAATTCTCAGTCTGGATACGGAAACGACTTCCACCAACCCGATCGACGCTGAACTGGTGGGTCTGAGCTTCTCTGTCGAGGAAAAAAAGGCATTTTACGTGGCAGTGCCCGACAATCGTGAAGAAGCCCAAAAAATTGTAAATATATTTAAACCTCTATATGAGAACCCCGAAATTCTGAAAATAGGACAGAATCTGAAATACGATCTTGAGGTGCTTCACAACTATGGCGTGAGTCTGGCAGGACCGATGTTCGACACGATGATAGCCCACTACCTCATACAGCCCGAGCTGCGCCACAACATGGACTACATGGCGGAAACTCTTCTCCACTACCGCACCATACACATAGAAGAACTCATCGGCGAGCGCGGAAGGAACCAGCGGAACATGCGCGACCTGAAACCTGCCGAGGTGTATGAGTATGCCGCCGAGGACGCCGACATCACCCTGCGCCTCTACAACGTGCTGTTGCCGAAACTGAAGGAGTGCGGAGCCGAACAGCTGTTCTACGAAATAGAGATGCCTCTCATGCCCGTGCTGGCGGAGATGGAGCTCAACGGCATACGCATCGACACAGACTCGCTCGCCGAGACATCATCCATACTCACCTCGCGCATGCGCCAGCTCGAGACGCAGATATATGAGGCGGCTGGTGAGGAGTTCAACATCGCATCGCCGAAACAGGTGGGCGAGATTCTCTTCGGCAAGATGAAGATTGTGGACAAACCCAAGAAGACAAAGACAGGACAGTATGTCACGTCGGAGGAAGTGCTGCAGCAGCTGCGCCACAAGAACCCCATCGTGGACGACATACTCGCCCACCGCGGACTGAAGAAGCTTCTCGGGACATACGTCGACGCTCTCCCGAAACTCATCAACAGACGTACAGGACACATACACACGTCGTTCAACCAGGCTGTGACGTCCACCGGGCGTCTCTCCTCAAGCGACCCCAACCTGCAGAACATTCCCGTCCGCGGGGAGGACGGCAAGGAGATACGCCGCTGCTTCATCCCGGAGGAAGGCTGCCTGTTCTTCTCCGCCGACTATTCGCAGATAGAACTGCGCGTCATGGCGCATCTCAGCGGTGACGAGAACATGGCAGAAGCGTTCCGCCTCGGGCACGACATACACGCCGCGACAGCCGCGAAGATATACAAGGAAGACATTGCCGACGTGACACGCGACCAGCGCACCAAAGCCAAACGTGCCAACTTCGGCATCATCTACGGCATAACCGTCTTCGGACTCGCCGAACGTCTGGACATAAGCAGGGCGGAGGCGGCACAGCTGATTGACGGCTATTTCGCGTCGTTCCCTAAGGTGGCGCAATACATGGAGCAGAGTAAGGAGACCGCACGGGCAAAAGGCTACGCGGAGACATTCTTCCACCGCCGCCGCTATCTGCCCGACATCAACTCGCACAACGCCACCGTCCGCAACTTCGCAGAGCGCAACGCCATCAACGCCCCAATACAAGGCTCGGCGGCAGACATAATAAAAATAGCCATGGTACGCATCAGCCGGAGATTCAAAGCCGAAGGAATAAAGTCGAAAATGATACTTCAGGTGCACGACGAACTCAACTTCAGCGTCATTCCGGAAGAAAAAGAGAAGGTGCAGCGCATCGTCCTTGAGGAGATGCAGAACGCCTACCCTCTCAACGTTCCGCTCGTGGCAGACTGCGGATGGGGCGCAAACTGGCTCGAGGCACATTGAGCCAGCTTGCGCCACAAGGTATAGGAAATGGAATAACATTATGAAAATATCAAACAGAAAATAAAATTAACATGAACTTAAAACCGTTATTATTATCATTTATCACCACCATGATAGCGGGCGCAGCGGCAGCACAGGTAGGCTATCAGGTGTCTTTGCTCAACACAGCGACCGGCGAGCCGCGCGCCAACACCGCTGTGAACGCCAAAGTGGAGATAACAGACTCGCAGGACAACATCATCTTCAGCGGAACGCAGAAAGCCACAAGCAACGACTTCGGGGTGCTCCAGCTCACCGTGGGCGATGCAGAAACGTTCAGCAAGGCTGACACCGGCAAGATGCCGTTCTTCATCAGTGTGACTGTCGACGGACTGCTCATAGGCAAGAGTCAGATACTCAGCGTCCCCGTGGCAGAGGTGGCAAACAAGGTGAAATCAACTTTTTCACTTGACGAGCTGGTCGGGACTTGGGTATTTAAAGCCCCCGATGAAGAAACAATTTTCATTTTCATATTTAATAAAGACATGACCATGACTTATTCGTATGGAGATTATCAAGGTGAAATATTGTATTCTGATGATTATCTATACGAGATAGACGGCAACACTATATATTGCTACTTGACAAGCGGTTACGATTCAGACGGCAAAATCATTACTATAAGAAGAGTCGGGACACGGTTCTATTTTGACGACTTCGGTTTCGGGAACAAGCAGTAAATCATAACATACACAAAATATGAAGACACTACTCATCATCCTTGCAGTGCTCCTCACAGTACACAGCCGTGCAACGGCTGTAGAAAGCGAATGCCTCGTAGTAATTCTCAAAAACGGAGCCACGCTGACCGTTCCGGTCAATGAAATGCCTAAGATAACATTCGACGGCACAGTAATGAACATAGCCACAGAGCGTCTGCAAATAAGTAATGTGAGCAAATACACATTCACCTCTTCATCGGGCACTGATATAGGGTCGGTGGAAAGCATGCGCAATGCAGGTGTGACTATGGACGGAGAAAAAGCCTATATAAGGCTTCCCAAACCTGAAACAGATGTAAGATGCTACACTGTGGACGGAAAGGAACTGGACGTCAGGAAAAGAAACGCCGGAGTAAACGTCATATCCATCAACCTCTCGGAGATAGACCAACAGGTGTTTATCATAAGCGTGGGAGGAGAATCCATTAAAATAAGAAAGCCATGACAAGGATAATAATACTTCTGATCATACTCGCCGCAGCGATGACACAGCCGATAAAAGCACAGAGCGACGACGAACAGGTGTTGGTATTCAGAAACACCGGTGAGGTCAATCTTTTCTTCACAAGCGAGATAGACAGCATCGTCATGTCGTGTTACGATGCCGACAGCGTGATGCACGACAGACCGGTGAGTCAGGTTTTCCACACAGCAGACACCGCGCTTGTTGTCCCGGTGAACGAGATTGACAGCGTTGCGTTCGGAAGCAGGAACACCATGGAGTTCCGGGAAGGTGTCAGACAGATTACCGCTGACAGCATCTGGATTTCCGATTTCGACGGGAATATAATACATTATAAGCCGGAAACGCCTCATGACCGTCTTCCTAAGGAAGGCGAACTGCTGTTCTACGGTGCGATGGACAGCATTTTTCCGGTGGGTCTTGCAGCCAAAGTCACAGGCGTAACCGGAGGCGGCGACTATACAGTAAGCGTAAGTCAGGTAGAGCTTGGGGACATATTTTCAAAGTTCTTCTATGCCGGAGCACTCGGAACTGACGGACAGGCACGAGCCGCCAGCCGTGTTCCCATAGAGACGTCACACAGCATAAGCGGGACAATAAGCTTGGGATCGTCAGGCAAACTGTCCGCGAAAGGCAGTGCCGCCGTGCACGGTAAAGCCGTGGTAAAGCCGTTGGCAGGATACTATGACTTCGATGCGACAGTCGACCTTTCCATCGGAATAAACACTGAGATTAACGATCCTGACATGAAATTCGAGGCTGAGGGACAAAAACCTGTAACCATTCCTCTGAGCAGCGTGGCTTTGGTATTCTGGCCGGAAATAGAATTGAATCTGTTCGCCTCGGTTAAAGGGGAATTCAAATTCAACACAGAACTGTCACGCAATTCTCGCATCCGGTATGTGTGGCACCGCAGACGCGGACAGCCCGATGAGCAAAGCGTCACACCGTTGCCATGGGAGAACGGTGACAGTACCACAATGACAGCACGCTCGGAGGTGGTGGCAAGCGGTGAACTGGCAGCCGGACCGATGATAACATTCGACATGCGGATACTCAATTCCATTGCCGGAGCAAGGGCAAAGATAAAGCTCGGTCCTGCCATAAACGGCAAGTTGGGCATTGGTGTGCTTTCCAAAATATCCTCCAGCGGGTATAGCAGCGAGCTTTACGGTATGGCAAAGCTCGAGGCATCTCTTAAACTTGACGCCGCCTTGACACTCTACCACATCAACCTCGCATACGGAAACGAAAGCGAGACCGAGCTTCTGCGTTTCAGCAACAATTTCTTCAAGACAGCCATCAATCTCTTCCCGCAATACTACGAGAGCCGGGCTGTGAAGATACTCAACATTAAAAAGGAAGTGGAGGTGAGTATGGCAACGAAATCAAAAACCAAGATTGTGAAGTCGCTTGACACAGGTTTCCAAGTGGCTGATGCCGGAGGGAATCTCATCGACAGTGTATTCGTGAGCCGCATCGTAGAGAACACCGACAGCATACAGGGCATAGACACATGCCTTGTGTTGCAGCAGCATGAAGTGCCGGTGGCTTCTGAGATTGTGGTACGTCCTGTTTTCCACTACTGCGGATATACCATACCGGCTCAAAACGCCACCCTTCTGAGTGACATGCAACTGCAACCGGCAGTGTTCGGACAAAGCAACGGTGCGGTGACTTACCTCTCCGGCATGCCTTTCAGCGGAAGCGCCCGCAACGACAGTACGCTCGCCATTGCAGGACCTTACATTCCTGTGCCGGCACGAGACCCTGTATTCCACAACCACGGAGCAGTGCTCATAGGAATATTCCTTACCGACATCACAGGCACATGGACAGGAACGGAGCACGGAGAGAGCGTCACCTACGTCTTCTCTGAAGACAACAGCGGCACACTCACGTCCGGAGGGAATACTACAACATTCACATACAAGCTCAACTCTCCTCAGACCGGATGCATCGCAATGTCGTTCGCCGACGGCAACACAAAGACTCTTAAAGTCACAGGTCTCGGCGACACAAGCATGACATGTGTAGAACCGCCGTCAACAAACAAATTCACATTATACAAACAAAGATAATGCAAACGAGTGCAATAAGAGCTCGCTCTTACATTGCCGAGCGCAGCTTATCTTATGAAAAGATAATGCAAACGAGCGCAATGAGAGCTTGCCCTTACATTGCCGAGCGCAGCTTATCTTATTATAACCATAAAACAATAAAGCAATGCGTACATACATAAGAACTATAACATTTGCAGCCATACTCTCATGCATAGCTTCTGCCGCCTCAGCACAGGTGGGCTATCAGGTCTCTCTCCTCAATACCGCGACGGGAGAGCCGCGTGCAAACACCACCGTAAACGCCAAGGTGGAGATAACAGACTCACAGGACAACGTCATATTCAGCGGCACGCAGCAGGCTACAAGCAACGACTTCGGAGTGCTACAGCTCTCTGTGGGCGACGCGGACACATTCAACAAGGCGGACACAGGAAAGATGCCGTTCTTCATAAGCGTCACTGTCGACGGACTGCTCATAGGAAAAAGCCAGATACTAAGTGTGCCCGTGGCAGAGGTGGCGAATAAGATGAAGTCGTCGTTTACGAAAGAATTTTTAATAGGGACATGGAAGGCAAATACTATCGAGTGGACTTCACTTTTTCAATTCAACGAAGACATGACAATGGTATGGACATTATCATATTCCGACGGTTACTCAATTTCCGATTATTATACTTATGAGATAGATGGAAATACCATATGGTGCTATTGTCTCAAAGGCACAGACGAATCCCCACATATTGAAATCATAAGGAAAACGGACAACCGCCTTTTTCATGAAACAGAAGGATTTCTTACCAAGCTTTAACTCATACACAAATCCGAAAAGATACTTAACATATCAGAATACAGTAACACAAATATAAAAGAAATATAACTCTCAAAACTGAGGATTTCAATTTTTAATACAAAAAATAAAAAAACAATAAAGCAATGCGTACATACATAAGAACTATAACATTTGCAGCCATGCTCTCATGTATAGCTTCTGCCGCCTCAGCACAGGTGGGTTATCAGGTCTCACTCCTCAACACCGCGACGGGAGAGCCGCGTGCCAACACCACAGTAAACGCCAAGGTGGAGATAACAGACTCACAGGACAACGTCATATTCAGCGGCACGCAGCAGGCTACAAGCAACGACTTCGGAGTGCTACAGCTCTCTGTGGGCGACGCGGACACATTCAACAAGGCGGACACAGGGAAGATGCCGTTCTTCATAAGCGTCACTGTCGACGGACTGCTCATAGGGAAAAGCCAGATACTAAGTGTGCCCGTGGCAGAGGTGGCGAATAAAATGAAGACATCACTTACCAAGGAACAGTTATTTGGAACATGGAAATTGGAGAAGCGAGAAGAAGGGTCATATCAATATGAATATCAACTAAATGAAGATATGACAATGATATTATCCGCCATTGATGATGGCAATACAGTGTTACAAGATCATTTTACTTTTGAGTTAGATGGTAATACAATATATTATTATGATTCTATTGGCTCACCACATATAATGAGAATTATAGGCTCAAAGATTTCTTCCGAAAGAGGATTACTCATTAAGAAATGATCTTTCATACCACATCAAATTCCGTACAGAACGCTTGCAGCATTACAACACATTAGATGAAATAATCAGGCTTCAAAAGAAACATCAAGAAATGAAAGCAAACATAATACGACAGATTATATCTTTCGCGGCACTGCTGACTGCCACCGTGTCATCAGCACAGGTGGGCTATCAGGTCTCTCTTCTCAACACCGCGACGGGAGAGCCGCGTGCCAACACCACCGTAAACGCCAAGGTGGAGATAACAGACTCACAGGACAACGTCATATTCAGCGGCACGCAGCAGGCTACAAGCAACGACTTCGGAGTGCTACAGCTCTCTGTGGGCGACGCGGACACATTCAACAAGGCGGACACAGGGAAGATGCCGTTCTTCATAAGCGTCACTGTCGACGGTCTGCTCATAGGAAAGAGCCAGATACTAAGTGTGCCCGTGGCAGAGGTAGCGAACAGGATGAAGTCGTCATTCAAAATGGATGACCTTCTTGGAACATGGGCTTACTATAAAAACAGTACCAACTGGAATTTCTATTCCACATTCTATGATAATGGCACCATGACCGTAAATGGAAACAGTGAAGGCAATATATCCACAGACTCATATAACTACGAAATAGAAGGAAACAGCATTTTCGCCTATACTGATAAGCTAGATGGCATGAAAACCATAAGAATGAAATTCATAGAAGGAGTGCTGTACTCTGATTATTATTATGATATGATAGATTTACTCATCAAGCAATAACCTCTCATGAAGAAAATATTCCACATCCTTAAAGGCTTTATCATCGGTTCGGTCACAGGCATCGCGCTGGTGTTGGCAGCATGCTTGCTGTTCACAGACATCACTCCAGCTCGCTTCTTCGACATTCTTGTGGGCGACGGATTAGCGTCCGTAGCCGTCGGATGCCTGTTGTCGTTCGTCGCACTCGCCATCGCCTTCGTGCTGCACATCATAGTGCATGAGGGCGGACACCTTGTCGGAGGACTTCTTACGGGCTACCGCTTCGTGTCGTTCCGCATTTTCAGTCTCACACTCTTGCGTCGCGACGGACGCTACATAGTGCGTCGCTTCAACATTCCTGGCACAGGCGGACAGTGCATAATGCTGCCGCCGGAAGGAGACACCGCCAAGGTGCCGTTCGTGATATACAACGCCGCAGGCGTGGCGGCAAACATATTGCTCACCGCCGCAGCCATACCATACTTCTTCATACACTCCGCAGACAGCGGCATCTTCGCTTTTCTTCTTGCGCTTTTCATCGTTATCGCAGGTCTGTGGACTACCATTATCAACGGTATTCCGATGAAAATAAACGGCATGTACAACGATGCGGGCAACATACGGCTCATGCTCCGCGATATGCAAGTGCGACGTCACTTCGTCCTTCAACTGCGTGCTCACGCCTTGTGTCAGAACGGCATGCGTCCGAAAGACTTTCCACCTGAATGGTTCAATATTCCCGACAGCGGTGAAGAATACGGTCTGATAAACGTCGTGACAGACATGTTCGCCGTCGCCAGGGAGATTGACAGAGCCGACTACAGCCGCGCGCACACCATGCTCACTGCCATACGCGACCGCCGCCCCACCCTTCCCGACATGTATGAGAAAGAGATTGACTGCGAGCTTGCGTTCACCTCGCTCATGCTCGGCTACGAAGACGAGGCGCGCGCACTGCTCACCCCCGACCTCACCGCATACATACGCCGCACCGTCTCATACTCATCCTCAAAACCGAGGCTGCTCTGCGCCATCGCGCTGCATCTCGAACACGACAGTCAGAAAGCAGCAACCATACTGCGCGACACAGAAACCCACAGCGACAGATACATCATGCGAGGAGAGGCTGAAGCCGACATATGCGCTATGCGACGCATGCTCGACACCGCCATATGAGCGTCTCACGCACACGGCAGCATACGTCTAAGCCGCAATTTCACGCATTATTATCACACGCCGTTGCCCCCGTCTCGGAAAAAAGTAGTAACTTCGCAGCCGGATTCAATTAAATACGTATTTAAGAAATGTCATTAAAATGTGGTATCGTAGGATTGCCTAATGTGGGCAAATCGACTCTTTTCAACTGTCTGTCGAACGCCAAGGCACAGGCAGCCAACTTTCCTTTCTGCACCATAGAACCCAACGTGGGCGTGATAACAGTGCCCGACGAAAGGCTCACACGCCTCGCCGAGATAGTACACCCGGGACGCATAGTACCCGCAACATGCGAGATTGTGGACATAGCCGGACTGGTGAAGGGAGCGAGCAAGGGCGAAGGACTGGGCAACAAGTTCCTTGGCAACATACGCGAGACCGACGCCATAATACACGTACTGCGCTGCTTCGACGACGACAACATCGTACGTGAGGGAGGAGCTGCGGTAAACCCTCTTGAAGACAAGGAGATAATAGACACCGAACTGCAGCTCAAAGACCTCGAGACCATCGAGAGCCAGCTCGCCAAACAGCAGAAACAGGCTGCCGTGGGAGGCAACAAGGACGCCAAGATTGCGGTAGGAGTGCTTGAGGCATACAAGGCTGCGCTCGACAAAGGACTGAATGCCCGCACCGTGACCTTCGAAAGCAAGGAGGAGCAGAAGGTGGCGCACGACCTCTTCCTGCTCACCGCCAAACCCGTGCTATACGTCTGCAACGTCGACGAGGCAAGCGCGAAGACGGGCAACAGATACTCCGAAGCGGTCACCAAAGTGGCAGAAGCCGAGGGCGCGGAGATGCTCGTCATAGCGGCAAGGACCGAGGAGGACATTGCCGGACTCGACACCTACGAGGACAAACAGATGTTTCTCGAAGAGCTGGGACTGGAGGAAAGCGGTGTCAACCGACTCATAAAGAAAGCCTACTCACTGCTCAACCTCGAGACATTCATCACCGCCGGAGAGATGGAAGTGAAGGCATGGACCTACCACAAGGGGTGGAAGGCTCCGCAATGTGCGGGAGTGATACACACCGACTTTGAGAAAGGATTCATCCGTGCAGAGGTTATAAAGTACGAAGACTACATAAAATACGGCTCCGAGGCTGCCGTGCGCGAGGCTGGCAAGCTTGCCATCGAGGGAAAGGACTACGTGGTGCAGGACGGTGACATAATGCACTTCCGCTTCAACGTCTGACCGCCACAATCACCGCGCAGCACAAACGGCGGAAGCCGTCACGCCACGTGATGACCGGAAAACAAACCATTCAAACAGCAACTCATGAACTCAAACCTTTCATACATACTGTGGAATCCCGACGACACAGCGTTCCGCATAGGTCCACTGTCAATGCACTGGTATTCGCTGTGCTGGCTGGTGGGACTCCTTCTCGCCTATCTCATCGTAAGAAAACTTTACAAAGAGCAGAAGATAAAGGACGAGCTCTTCGAACCGCTCTTCCTCTACTGCTTCATAGGAATACTCATCGGAGCGCGCCTCGGGCACTGCCTGTTCTATCAGCCCGACGTCTATCTCTCGTCGTGGACACACTTCGTGGAGATGATTCTGCCCATAGAGTTCAACGGCAACGGTGACTGGCACTTCACCGGATACCGTGGGCTCGCCTCCCACGGAGGGACCTTCGGACTCATGATCGCACTCTGGCTGTATGTCAGAAAGACCAAACTGAACATCTGGCGAGTGCTCGACAATATCGCCATAGCCACTCCTGCCACGGCGTTCTTCATCCGCATAGGCAACCTTATGAACTCCGAGATAATCGGCAAGCCCACAGACGTGCCATGGGCATTCGTCTTCCAGCAGATAGACATGCTGCCACGCCACCCCGGACAGCTCTACGAGGCAATCGCATACGCCCTCCTCATGCTCATCGGCTGGAGTGTATACCGCCGACGTCCGCAGCGTGTGGGAACAGGTTTCTTCTTCGGCATGTGCCTCACCTACATCTTCACAGCCCGCTTCCTCATCGAGTTCACCAAAGAGATACAGGAGCCTTTCGAGGCTTCCCTGCCCATCAACATGGGTCAGATTCTCAGTCTGCCGTTCATAGCCATAGGCATCGCCTGCATGGCGGGAGGCAAATGGATGAGGCGTTTAGGCACGGAGAAATGACACCAGAGCATGTTCTGAAAATAAGGGAAGCAACAATCGGGATAAGGAAAATAGAGGAAATTTACGAAAAATTTCCTCTATTTTTATGCCGTTAAGAGAAAATTATGATGGCAGACATCCGACGCTTACCTGATGGATTACACCGAAGAAGAACTCATCCACACATGGAAACACACCATCATAAACTTTCTATAGCATACGTATTCCCCATTTCCATCAACGGTGCCAGCCCAGTAGAGACGCAAAATCTTGCGTCTCCCGTCCTACCCATACCAATACACTCATGCAACAAACCGCTGACAATAACAGCACATACCCCTCGTGAGACGCAAAATTTTGCGTCTCTACTTTTGCAGGCTGCGAATATCACCCTTAATACGATCCTCACATACTAAACGGCGCCAGCCCAGTAGAGACGCAAAATCTTGCGTCTCACGTCCCGCCCATACCAATACACTCATGCAACAAACCGCTGACAATAACAGCACATACCCCTTGTGAGACGCAAAATTTTGCGTCTCTACTTTTGCAGGCTGCGAATATCATCCTTAAATCCCGCTTTACCCACTCCACGGCATCCGTCATGTGCGACAACGGTATTAAAACCACATGTCAGCAAACTAAACTTTCACGGTTTTCCACCGCGCTCCCGTCCTCACATGGCAACGTATGAATAATTGAAATAAATAGCGTCATAAATCAGATAATATGTAAGTTTATGCATAAAATTCAGTAACATTTTGTTTCGTAACACATATTTTATTAATTTTGCAGACGAATTTTATAACAATCCAACCGACACCGGTTATATCCGCGGTATCCGCTATTCGGGAGGATTTCTCAGATAATAACATTTTTCAAAACCTATGTCAACGCGGAACGAAGTTTTATTATGAAAAAAATCTACACTATGTTCATGGCGGCTGCCTTTGCCGCCACAGCGTTCGCACAACGCGGTTTCACGCCGCCTGCCGAACTGTCCAACAAGTACGGGTTCAAGGTCGACAGCAAGACCCATCTGTACAGAGTGAGCGAGGGTAAGAAAGTAAAGGCATTTGCGCAGGAGACAGTCTACGACATCCTTTCCTGCAAGGAAGGCTCCGTCTACGGCAATGAGTACACCGAAAACACAGCATGGACAGGATCGGCATGCGCCGACGCCGGACGCCCCGAGCTCGGAATGGAGTATTACCAATACTTCGACGACTGCTTCCAAACATTCGACGAGGTGCGTTTCCTCGGATTTTTCAACTACTGGGACGGGGAGGCATACGACTGGATATACTGCCATGAGCGCGGCGAGATGGACGAGGATTTAAACATGACAAAACCCGTCACATTCACCATAGGCATATATGAGGAGGGTGAGGACGGACTCCCCGGCAAGTGTGTCTTGCAGAAAGACATTGATATAATAGGCGAAAAGACCGGCGTGGTGCTTGAAGGCTACGGCGACGAAGGCAACAGTCCGATATACGAATTCAAGGTTCCGCTCGGACAGACCATCAATCTCGAGCACGGCTACATACAGATCAACGCCAAGGACATGGGCGACTCGCCCTCGTGCTGGTTTGCCCTATTCACCGTTGGCGGCAATCTCACAGCCCTTCAGAAAGACATCATCAACGAGTCGTACAGCGGTCAGAACGCATGCGCCTTCTGTCTCTACGGTGACGGAAGCTACAACGCCGACAAGGCACTGCAGATAGAGCGTTTCATGACTCCGCTGTCGTCTGCCTCTGGCAAGTATGAGAAGGTTCAGGTGGAACTCACCAACATCGGCAAGAACGCCATCAGCGACGCCCGTCTCGAGCTTTATGTCGACGGTGTGCTCGTGGCTACCGAGGATGTCAACGCCACCATCGAACCGTTCGAAAGCTACAAATACACGTTCACCGCACGTGCCGACTGCTCCGGCGGAAAACACGTTGTCACAGTGAAGAACGTCACTCCGGGCGACGAGCTGAAGTCTTATCAGTCGCTCTCCAAGACCGTTGAGACAACCGTTGCAAGCGAGTATCCGGAATGTGAGATATACGTCCCCAACGTGATAAACATCACAAACGTGTCGCTGGGCTCTATCAACAACACGAGCGAAGGCTCCACATACAGCGACTACACCGACCAGAAGACCGTCTTCCGTCCGGGCGAAAAGCAGACGCTCAACGTCACCATCGAGTCCAACGACTACGAGCCCACGCTCGGAGTGTTCATCGACTGGAACGGCGACTACACCTTCAGCTACGACGAGCAGGTTGTGTTCAACTCATTCGATGCCGACGACAATGGCGGCAAGGCTGTTGCGACGATAAGCGTGCCGGAGGGTGCCAAGACAGGCGAGCACCGCATGCGCCTCATCGCACTGCCCTATTACTACACTCTGGATCCTGCAGGCTCGTTCTACAACGGTGAGGTGGAAGACTACACCATCGTCGTAGAGCCGTCACCGGAAGACCCTGTGACGACTGCTGACAAGACCGTCATAGAGCAGTTCACCGACGGAAAGGACGCCACAAGCGTGCTCACCCTCACCAATAACGGAGGAGGAATGCTCAACGCTGACATAGACTTCAAGTATGTGCTCCCCAACGCTCCCACAAGCAACTACGCAGCCAAGGTGGCTCCCAAAGCCGAGTTCAAGGGACAGCTCAAGGCGGCACGCATGAAAGCCGTGGCACAGAAAGCTCCCGAGAGCGACCCTGTCACACAGTATGTGCTGAAGTATGACAGCGACGTATACGACTGTATAGGCATCGGCAACGCCCCAAGCGCGACATTCGCAAGCCTCTATCCGGGCGCGATGCTCTCAAGCCTTAAAGGCATGACCGTAAGCAGCGTCGACGTATACGTAGGCGATGTGCCCGAGAGCGCGAGCATAGTGATATACGGACAGAAGAAGCAGAGCGAGTGCGGAGACCTCATCACCGAGCAGGCATTCACCCCGAAGGCTCAGTCATGGAACCACGTAGTGCTCTCACAGCCCGTTGAGATAGGCACAACCGACCTCTGGATAGGCGTCAGGATGGAAAACATCGTCGCCACAGGCTACTACATCGGAGTGGATGAGGGTCCTGCCGTGATTGGCTTCGGCGACCTCGTGAACATCGGCGGAAGCACATGGTGGTCGATGGCAGACCTCGGACTGGACTACAACTATTGCATCCGCGCCAACGTCACCGGCGACCGCACTCCGGCAATCAGCTGGCTCAGCACAGACAAGAAGAGCATGGAGGTGGCAGCAGGTAGTGAAGGCAAGCTCAACGTAAGCTTCACTCCGCAGGGTCTGGAAGAAGGAGTCTATGAGGCTTATCTTGAAGTAAGCACCAACGATCCGTTCAACAGCTTCATCAGAATACCTGTCTACATGGTCAACGGAGAGCTCACCGCCATCGGCTCGGTGGAGCAGGAGGGTCTCGGAATAACGCTCAACGGCGGCAACGTGACGATAAAGGGCGGCAAGACCATCGCCGCTCTGAAGGTGAGCGACCTCACCGGACGCTGCCTGATGACCTCCAAACCCGGTGCGGAAGAGGCTACAGTAAGCCTCAGCCAGTTCGCAAAGGGTGTTTACGTCATCACAGCCACATATGCCGACGGCAAATCGGTATCGGTCAAGGTGCCTGCACTGAAGTGACAAACTGAACCGTGCTACGTGCGACAGACCGCAAGATCTGCACCGCACGGACACACTTAATGAATACTGCTCACAAACGGAGAGCCTGCGGGATGCAGGTTCTCCGTTTTCGTATATCCATCTTCCGCACTTCCGCCCGCCATCGGCTCGGACACCGGACATGCCGTAAGCGCGGTGGAATGTCTTCCTGCCACATCACAGGATGCCGGAGGACAGATAAAGGACTACCGCATCTTCGTGTACTGACAGATGCACAAAACAGCCCCATTGTGCATAACCTGTGCAAAAAAACATGCCAAACCGCTTGCTGTTATTTTATTTTTTGTATATTTGCAAATCAACTTTTTTTTCATAAATTAAAGATTTTAAGATTGTTAATAGTAATTATTTAGCCCACCGGCATTGACGGTGGGCACTTTTTATGAAATGCCGGAGGCAGTGTCCCGAGGCATATGCATTTCAGACAAACACAAATAAATTCTCTTTCAAACTATATGGAACATACAGTCAGCGAATTCGAGATAATGGCTCCCGTGGGCTCGCGGGAGAGTCTGGCGGCTGCCATACAGGCAGGCGCGGGGTCGGTTTACTTCGGTGTGGAACAGCTCAACATGAGGTCGCACTCGGCAAACCACTTCACCATAGCCGACCTGCGCGACATCGCCTCCATATGCGCCGCACACGGCATAAAGAGCTATCTCACGGTGAACACCATAATCTACGGTGAGGACATCGCCACAATGCACACAATAATCGACGCCGCGCGCGAGGCAGGCATAACAGCCGTGATAGCCAGCGACGTGGCGGTGATGACCTATTGCAACAGCCTTGGGGTGGAGGTGCACCTCTCCACGCAGCTCAACATAAGCAACATAGAGGCACTGAAGTTCTACGCACGCTTTGCCGACGTGGTGGTGCTCGCGCGCGAGCTCAACCTTGACCAGGTGGCGGAGATTCACCGGCAGATAGAGGAGCAGGACATACGCGGACCCAAAGGACAGCGGGTGCGCATAGAGATGTTCTGCCACGGCGCGCTGTGCATGGCTGTGAGCGGCAAGTGCTACATGAGTCTCGACAACACCGGACGCTCCGCCAACCGTGGCGAATGCATGCAGCTGTGCCGCCGCTCCTACACCGTGACCGACAACGAGACGGGCACACAGCTCGAGATAGACAACAAATACATCATGAGCCCCAAGGACCTGAAGACCATACGCTTCATCGACCGCATGATGAAGGCGGGCGTAAGGGTGTTCAAGATTGAGGGACGCGCGCGCGGACCCGAGTATGTCTACAACGTCGTGACGTGCTACAGGGAAGCCATAGCAGCCGTGCTCGACGGCACGTTCACCGAAGAGAGGAAGGACGCATGGGACGAACGGCTCGCCACTGTCTTCAACCGTGGCTTCTGGGACGGCTACTATCAGGGACAGCGTCTGGGCGAATGGAACAGGAACTACGGCTCCAACGCCACCGAGCGCAAGGTTTACGTGGGACGGGGAGTGAAATATTTCTCCCGGCTTGGAGTGGCGGAGTTCTCCTGCGAAGCCTCCGAGTTCTCCGTGGGCGACCGCATGCTCATCACCGGACCTACCACCGGAGTGATGTATGTCACCGTGGAGGAGATACACGACGACAACAGCTCGGTGGAGACAGCGCGCAAGGGGACGCGCGTGTCGTTCCGAGTGCCTGACAAGATAAGACCGAGCGACAAGCTCTTCAAGCTGGTGAAGGTGGAAAGAAAGGACTGACCCGCCCTCACCCTCAGCCGGACCTGAAGCGCGCGGACGCACTTGCATAATTATGCGGAAAGTGTCTCCGCGCAACGAATAAATATTCATCACAACGCGCCAAAACCCGCGTATTTGCCGGACGGAGCACATCCTGACGCGAATACGCGGGTTTTGAGCGTTTAGGCTATCGGTCTGGCAGTCAGCCGTTTATGCTTTCACACCTGTCGGCAAAGCCTTCCGTGCCCTGCGGAAGAGGCTCTTTCATACCGCCGGAAAGCCCGTTCCGCACCACAAGACACACCATATCGCACACCGGAAAAGCCCTTTCTGAGGCGCGGAAGAGCCCGTTCCGTCCCTCAGACGCCTCTTTCACGGTCAGCAGCTCCATGCGTCCGGATGCGGAAGAGCCTGTTCCGCATCAGCCAGCCATGCCGGAGGGGCAGTCCGGATTTCTCTTTCACGATTTTCCGTTGTCAAAACATTTTACCATAAGAACGCATATTTATGCACTTCCGCACATCTCCCCCGCCCCGCTCCTCACATGCCTGCGCCCCGCCCGGAAGCCCCGCACGCCCTACAGACGCCCGGCTGACGCTCCCACACCGCAATTATTCACCGCAACAGGACGTATATTGAAAAAAAATGACTAAGTTTGCATTATATATCAGACAAACATAAACGCACATAAGACAATGACTATAAACGAAGCACAAGACGAAGTGATAGAGGAGTTCGCAGGATTCACCGACTGGATGGACAAGTATCAGATGCTCATAGACCTCGGCTCGGAGCTCGAGCCGCTCGACAGCCGCTACAA
>ENA-ORSI01000577-ORSI01000577.1-human-gut-metagenome-genome-assembly--contig:-NODE-577-length-38623-cov-3.412440_pt1 | contig 38623 bp, 55 predicted proteins | sample MGYA00242187_ERZ509154 | MGnify/ENA primary metagenome ERZ509154 (study PRJEB26280, sample SAMEA2338627) | human gut metagenome | biome: human gut; feature: human-associated habitat; material: faeces...
ATAAAAACATCTGGGACTAACCTTTAAATTTATTTTTCAATATATGTTTTTACAAACACATGTGAAAGTTGTTTTATATGATACAGCAATTACATATAAAGGTTGTTTTATATAGCTTGTAAAGACATATAAAGAATGGTATTATATAAAGAATTAGACATATATCAAATCATTACATATAAAGTACACTACATATATGAAATAGAATATTTATGTTTAATTTTTTGTTGATTGTTATTGATGATAAATTTTATTTGAGAATATTGTTTTGAGATTATTGATAATTTTTGGCTCCTTCAACATAAATGTTTCAGGAGCTTATTTTATATTAAAAGGTACAGGTCTAATTTTATTATTATATATAGAATTAGACAGGTACCTGTTATAATATTATATTTAAATAAAATACAGACATCTTCTACCAATATTTGGTGATCATGATTCAGATCATTAATATATTAGTTTATGATTAAAGAAAATTCTCAAATCTCCCTGACTATGGAATTAGAAGGGAGTGTTCTTCTAAGGAAGGATATTAAAACTAAAACTGTATCTCTAATCAAATCTTTTAGAGATAAGAAAACTGGTGAGATTAAACCTGTTCTTGATAAACATGGTAAAAAACAATATATTACTAGTGAAGTAGTATATGAAGAACCTGTTTATGGTAAAGCTATTAAACATACTGTTTTACCATACACTTTTATTGTTAATGCTTTAGAATCTCCTTTACAGGGATATAAAGTTAAACATTGGAGTAATTTACCTGAGAAAGAGAGGATTAGATTACATATTGAGCATTTATGTCTCTCTCAATCCTCCAAACTCATCACCTATTCAATCTTAGAATAAAGATAGCTAAAACCTTATTCTCTGTTTTTGTCATTTTTATATTGGTTTATTCACTCTCTAAAAACTTCTTGTGGTATAAGTTCTTAATTTTAAGTTTAAAATACCACATTTTACCTTAAAACTTATTATCTCTTTATATATTATTAACCTATTTAAATTTAAAAATTATGTCAAAGAAGAAAGCTGGGGTTATTATTGTGCCCTTTGATGAAGAAAATGGTTTAGATTTTGGTGAAAGTAACAATCCAGAATTTGTAAGAATCAGAATTAAAAGTGAAGCTATCATCAGTAGAGGAGCAGCTTTATTTAAACAAAACAGAATCATCAGAATGACCATTGACAAAGAGATCATGGAAATGTTTGATCTCAAAGTTGGTACAAATCTTGCAACAATATGGCCTAATTGTAGAATCTCAGTGAGAGAGCAAGTAGGTGAACCATTTTGGAAAACTGAAGATAAAGTTCAACAACCTAAAATGACACCTGCAAATGAAGAGAAGGGAACACCTGCAAAGATTCATTTACATCAAGGATTACCTATTTACAGAAACTTGTATTTCTGTATGAATGAGAATGATCCTAACTATGAAGATCTCTTAGTTGAGACCACAGAAATGGTAGATGAAGATGACTTTGTAGCACAAGAAATACATGAAGAAGATATTGAGCAAGACAATGCTTAATTTTAACCAAGGAATAGTCTGAAATATGGCTATTCCATTTTTTCTTGTTTTTCCTAAACATCTAGGGAATAATATTCCAATTTATCTTCAACATCTACATAATTTTTAAAACTTTAATCCATATGATAACCTCAATAAAAAAGAAATTTTTTAAGCCAAAATATCCATTTTTTGTACAAAAAACCTCATTAAACAGTCTCAATGACACTGGAAAAGGTAGAATTTTACTATGTCTTTCTGAACAGAAATCTGTTTTAATTCAAAATGGGGAAGGTGATAATTATAAAATTGGAGAAGAACTAGCCTTTAATCCAAACTTTTATTCAATTATAGATGAAATAACATTCACAACAGAATATGACTACAAATAGAGAAGACAATAGAAGTTTAGAAGAAAAATTCATATGTGGCATAATATGTTTTATTATTCTATTAATTTTAAGTTTTATACTAGATCCCATGCCATACATCAATTTATTCAAATAATATAAGAATTATGTCTAAAACTATCTATGAAATACTAGAAGAGATATCTTTAAATTCTAAATTTACTTGCACATATTACAGTGAAGATTGGTATTTAGAATACTATAGAATTAACTATGATTATTTAAAACTTAATTGGAATTATGCAGTTCTTGTATCAGAGTTTGATTTTAAAAATCCTGAATCTAACATTAAAAAATCTTTATTGAAATGACTTATATAGCAATAATTTTCATAGTATTAAGCCACAGTAACAGTTATTAATTTCACACAACAAATTCATGTTGAACTTACTGAGAAAGAAAGTTTACAAGTATATGCAACACCTTATGAAGGAGTATTAACTTTAGAAAATAGTTATGATTAACTATTAAGATTTACTGAAATATTAGAAAAAAGATATAAAAATTTAAAATTATGGATAACTATCCTTATATGGATTATACCACTAACAGTCCTGATTATATTGAGCCTCATATGAGGCCAGATATTGGACCTGATCCAGGTAAACCATCTACTGGAGGTATAATAGGTATTATTTTTCTATTATTACTTCTTTTAATATATGTCATAGGTATTTGATAATTTACACACATAGAGAACTAAAGAAAAAACTTTAAAATTATTTATTATGAAAAAAGAAGCTTATTTAAAAATGATGGATTTTAGTATACCAAAACCAGGTTTTAATTATTGTTTAGGATGGAAAGAAGCTCCTATTATTGAGGATAAAAAAGGAGATTATGGTTTTGTGGAAGTTTCTACAGAAGAAATTAAAAGAAGGCTTAAAAATAAATAATATTATGCTAATATTATTTAACAAAAATAAATTACTAAAACTAAATCATAGGGAGGAAAGAATAGGGTCTAATGATTGGATATATTTTTCTCTCTATCAATTTATGATTTGGAAAGGTAATTTTACTAAAAAAGATACAAACTATCTTTATATGCAGAGATATAATGAACTATATAAGAGGGAAGACTTACTGTTTTTAGAGTTGAATATAAATGTAAATATGATGAATGTTCTTTAGATATTTTTGAATTAGCTGAATATAGACAAATCCATCTTGAAAAAGACCTTGGAGAAAAACTTAAAAGAGATTATTTTTCTTATTATACTGACATAACTAGTTATGTACAAAGTAGAATAGAAGAAATTCTTGAAGAGAAAGAAATAGATCCTTTAGTTATTATAATTTCATAAAATGTTATATAATTAGATTATTATGAAAAGTTTTGAGTTTTATTTAGTAAATAAAAAACATTTAGATGACTTAATATTTCACAAACAATATTTACATCCTACAACAGGCCAACCTTTTGAAACATATAAAAAACTGAAATTAAGAGTGGGTATCTCAAAACTATTTACAGTTGGAACATATACATGTAGTATTTGTCCCAATATATTGAAAATTTTAGATTTTTATATTGTTTCAAAATATAGACTAAGTTTGGAAAAATTTTACTATTATAAAAATCTCAAATCTCAAAAACCAATAAAAAGACTTGTATTACATATAAATACAAAACATATTGAGATTTTAGATAGTAAAATTGACTATGAAGCCTATGACAAGTTCTTAGTAAAAGCTTCAACTAAAGAATCTTTAAAAAGAGGAAGGCATTTAATAACTAGTTGCACATCTCTTCCTTATAGAGAAAGAATACTACAAAATTATCTTTCTTGTAAAGAAGATAGAAGTCTTAAACTGTATGAAGGAATATTTATTCCTGAATTTTTAAAAGATTCAAAAGAGATTACTCCTATTAATTTTAGTGAGTTACTTGAAGAGAATGATATTTCTACAGAAGAACCCATTATTTATGTAAAAATATGTTTGGATTAAAAGATTTATTAGAAGGTAAACACTACATAGTAGAAAGAAAAACTACTGGAGAACAATTAGAAATTATTGTTTTAAAAAAAGTTGTTACATTATTTTCAAAATCTAATACTGCCCAAATTTATTGGATAAATGATGATTCTAAATGTTGGGTTAACAGTAGTAATTTTGATAGAATGTATGAAATACTATATGAAATAAAAGAAAGTTAATATAAGAAAGAGAGTTAAAGTAAAATGACTGTAGAAGAATTCTTAAAGAAAGATTTTCCTAGTGTAGATAGAGAAAGTATTTTATTTCTTCTTAAAGGAAATGTCTGTATAACTGGGATGGGACCTTATTTAGTTGTTGAGAAAACTTATAATAACTATCTATTATTACCAGGAATAGCAAGAAGTTTTGATAAAGAAGATTTATTAAAATTTTTAGATTATGAATATGGTTTTGTTCCCAAAACTGTTTATTTATTAAACTCTATTATAAAAGAATTTGAGGAGGAATTATTATGACTTATGAAGAATTTAAAAAATTAGATTTTGATAATCTAGAAGGTGAAAGAAAAATTTTTATTTTCATCTGTAAAAATCATAAAAAAGAAATATTTATAGTTCCAATTCTTTGGGATGAAGATTGTTTTAATATATTAGCCATTGATTGGTGTTATAGTAAAGAAGAGATTTATTCTTTTCTAGAAAAAGATTTTGACTATAAAACTGGAGAAGATGTAAAAATAGAAATTTTAAAAGTAATTACAGATAAAGCTATAATAGAAGAATATTTAGATAACTAATGTTTAATGCCACATAATCTTATTTTAGTTACCTTATTGAGTGGAGATATGAAGGGTAGAAATGGTAACAAGGCAACAAGCATGGAAATATGGTAAAGAATGGGAAGATGTTATGATGAAAATCCATCAAGACTATTTTAAAGGAGAAGTTAAAAAAGCTTCAATAAAAGAAGATATGTTTAACCATATAGACTTTTGGTGGAGAAAAGATCCTGATAGTCCTTGGATTAGTTATGACATTAAAGCATTAAAAAGAGCTAGAAGATCAACAGGTCCTTTAGATGGAACCATACATTGGATTGAAGTTTTAAATGTAAGAGGTAATCCTGGATGGATATATGGTAAAGAAGATTTTGTAATATTTACAACAGAAGAAACAGCTATATATGTACAAACAAATAAATTACCTCCTTATATAGAATCTAAAATTAAAGGTAAAGAACTAGTATATGATACTCCTTATGACTTTTATATTCCTTATAGAAGAAATGGGTCTAGAGATATAATAGTTAAAGTTCCTACAAGTGATCTTAGAAAACTAGCAGATTTTGAAATTAAATTAAAAATTTAACTTACTGTGTAGGAGGATATAGTGATGGAGATAACCTTTAAAAATAAAAAGAATAAACTTATAACATTATCTTATGATGCAACAGGTAGCAGATTGTTTCTGCCTGATGATAAAGTATCAGGAACTGACTTGTATAAATTAATCTGGAATGATCCTTGTAGAAGTAAAATTGTATTAACAGACACATTTTTTAATTGGCTTACTGATAAAGATTTCTTAGGCAATAGATGGGGAGGATATTATTCTGGATTTCCAGATATAAAACTAGGACAAGAATTAAACTTAATAAAAGAATTTCTTCAGAAAGCTAGAGAAAATGATATTAATGTATTTATCACTAAAAAATCTCAAGCTGTGCTAGATCTTGCAGACTTTCTAAGTAATATAGATGAAAGCACTTATATTATATACAACAAAAATAATCCTAAAATAAATTTACCTATAAGAGCTTTTAAAAGAACAAGCTTTCTTAGAAAAGAAGTTTTTGAAATAGAATGTATAAGTGATACTTGGTTAAACCAAACTTTAAAATTAGCAGAATTACTTATAAATAACCATATAAAATCTAATAATTATGGTATAATTCCTATCAATGAAGAAATTGTTGAATTTTATTCTGAGATAAAACATGAAAGTTAAAGATATTTTAGGAAAGAAATGTTGTGTATATGTTAGAGATTTAGTAGATGTATACAACATAGACCAAGAAAAAGATCCATCAATGTTAACTAAAATAGTTGGACATCTATATCTAAAAGATAATAGATTTATATTTTATTTTAACTGGATAAAAGAATTAGATAAAAAAGAGATAGTATATCGCTTTACTAGAAGCACAACTAAAAAATTTCCTCATGGTTATGATTCTTTTATAGAACTTCCTGGATGGAGAGTTGCTAGTTATGTAGCTTTTCTTGAAAATGAAAAAGTGTTTTCTATTACAGCAGAAGAACTTAAAGAAATTTTAAATTTACCTAATGACACTTTAATACAAGTTAGTACAGATGCTTGTTTAGGGAGTATGGGTTATACAAATGGAGAAACCTTTTTAAATTTATTTAAACCTATATCTAAAAGAATAATAAATATTTAAATTATGCATCCAATAAAAAAGATTTATTTACAAGAATTTATCATAGAAGTAATAGTTAATATCATTTTTTCTATTATTTTAGGATCTCTATTATTTTCAGCAATATATTTTCAAGGAAAGATTATAGAAGGATATGAAATTGTAGCTTTTATAGTTACAGTATTAATATTCTTAGTGGTTTCTCTTCCTAAAGTTATTTCAGACTTTATAAAAGATTGGAAAGAATTAAAGAAAAAGTATAATAACTAAAATAGATATTATGGCTAAAAAGAAGAATGATTATTTTGAAAATTATCAATCTAAAGAAAAGATTAATAATTACAAAGTAAAGAAATTTAGAAGATCTTATAACACAAAGAAAAAATGATGGAAGAACTAATTAAAAAATTATCTGACTACATAAAAGAAGTAGGGCAAGATAAAGCTTATATCACTTATACAGAAGGTGGTTTAACTGTATCTCATGGTATTTTATTCATGGAAGATGATAAAATTTATGTCATTTCTAATGATTATAGATTTAATGGATCTGCTCCTAGATCTTTTGAATGGCCCAAATATGGAAATTGTGGTTGGTGTATTGCTAAAAGGGAAAGTTATTTAAAGAGAATACTTATTGAAAGAGAACAAAAAATAATCACTAAAGAAGAAATATATGAATTATTGGGACTTGATTCAAAAAATATTTTAATTATTAAAAGTAAATTTAACACTGTAGTTATTTAATATGAAAAGACCTTTAGGATTTAACAATGGAGATTTTAGATTCTTTAAAACTCCTCAATCTAATATTTATTCCACTAACTGGGATGAAGTTAGACATTTTAACTCTATAGAAGAAGCTCTAGATTATTGGGAACATTCTAATTATTTAGAGATGTATCAAGTAACAGAAGTAGGAAATCAGATACATATCATTCCTTATGAATATTAAAATTAAAAGAAATCATTCTTATTACATAATTTTTAATATAGATAAGGAAATAGAAATTCAAGAATATTTATTTTCACTTGATTATGGTATTGGTTGGGGAAGTTATCTTGGTAAAGAAATCAATACATATTATTCAAATTTAAGAAAACAATGTGAATGTAAATCTTCTAAATATGTTGGAGTATTTGTAATAAGAAACAGAGAATTATATTGGAGAGGAAAATTATTTACATTAAAAGAGGCAATAGAAGATTCTAAGAAAGAAATTTATCATAACTGTACTATTATAAACTGTACTTTCCAAGAAGAAATAACTTTATTCACCATAAATACTTATATATGTGACAAAGAAAATAATATTTTTTATCTTAAAGAAGTTCAATTGTTGGATAACTCTGAGAAAGTTGTCTTATCATTGGATATTGGAGATAGAATATTTAGAGACTTTGAAGAAATTAACAAAGAATTCTACATATGCTAGAAAACTCCAAAACAAAATATTTATTATAGATAGACTTATTGGAGAGATAATGTATGTCACTTATCATGCTTCTATTAAAAAGAATATTGCTTATGAACTGCAAAAAGCTCATGATAAATTTTGGAAATATGATGATGATACATATGACTTCTCTCAAATAGAAACTACTATTTGGAGAATTCCTTATTATTATGAACTTTTGTTTGCTAGAGATTATCTTTCAATAAATAGAATAAGAGATTTAATAAAACATAAAACTAAAATAACAATAAGGAATACAAATACTGTTTATGATCTGAAAAATTTTATACTAGCAATTCCTTTTTCTTGTCTTTCTATTTGTAAACCTAAATTTCATGTAGTTTATACCATGGATAACAAACTTTATATCTTTAAAAGATATACATTCTTATTTACTATCATAAAGAATATAGATAAAGTTTATGGATATAAGTTAGTATTTAATTTTTATTTAAAGAAAAATTATTATGAAGAATAAGATTCTAATCTTTTTTAGTGCCAATGTTTATCCTAAAGGAGGAATGAAAGATTTAATTGGAGAAGCAGATTCTCTAGAAGAAGCTGAAAGTATAATTATTAAGTTGCTGTCTAAGAATGATGATCCAGGTGGCTTAGTTTGTTGGTGGCAACTAGTGAATAAAGAAAATTTAAAAATTATTAAATGTTCAGAAGATGAATAGTTATTGGTTACTTTATTTTATTGAACAAGCAGACAACTTTATTGCTTTGTTAAGTATAATACTAATTATTGTGTCTATACTTTTTATTGTGTTCTTAATAGTTGCTTCTATAGCAAGAGATGAAAAAGAAAAAGAACTTGCTAAAAAGCATCTTAAAAAGATAACACCAATATTGGCAGTACTAATATTGTCTGTAACATTGCTTCCTTCTACAAAGTCTTGTTATAGAATAATAGGATTAGGAACTGTTATAGAATATAGCAAAACAAATGAAAAAGTAAAAGAGTTGCCTGAAAACTTCATTAAAGCAGTAAATAATTATTTAGAAAAAAGTCAAAGTGAATGAGCTTCTATTATATGTAAATGTTGTGCTTGCTATAATTTGGTGGCAATTAGTAAATAAAGAAAATTTACAAATTATTAAAAAATCAGAAGATGAATAGTTATTGGGCTTTATATTTAATAGAAAGTGCAGATAGTATTAAATTTATTTTCATTCTATTGTTGATTATATCTTCAATAGCCAGTATTTCAATATTAGGAATGTTGTGGAGTTATACAAATCCAGAATATGAAGGTTTTGAAAAGAAATCTGCTAAAAAATGGCTCAAAAATGCATTTATTTCTAATATATGCTTTCTTATATTAGTTCTTATTACTCCAAGTACTAATACTTTATATAAGATATTTGGAATAGGCACTGTACTAGAATATATAAAGAACAGTGATGAAGCAAAACAGCTTCCAGATAATGCTTTAAAAGCTATTAATTATTATTTAAAAGAAATACCTAAAGAAGATGCTAATAAAGATAGAAAGTAAGCCAGTTAAAATTGGTAGGATTAAAACTGAAGTGTTAAACACTCAACTTATTTATTATATAGAAGATATAGTAGATACTGGAACAAACTATAGGTTAGCTATAATATATGGAACTCCTAATAGTAAAATATTTATTTCTGACTACAATGAGGATCATTTAAAAAAGATTAGAGATACTCTATGTGATGCTAAAATAGAAAGAACTGTAAAAGAAGCTAATTCTTTAACAGAGCATATGGATAAAGCAGAAGCAAAAGCATTACAATTATCTCTAGCTTTGATAGAAAAATAATAATTTATTTAACATTAAAAGTGCATATTTATGGAGAGAAAAACTTAAAAATCAAACAATCTTAAAATGTGAAGAAGATATGAAGGGTTATGGAAAAGACATTTTTAATGTAAGAGTAGTAGTAAGATTAGGTAAAGAAAATGCAAAGAAAATTGCTGAGTTATTACAAGTAAAAACATTAGAAGACAAAGTATGGGGTCTGACTGAGTTGATTAATCTAAAACTTCCTCCAAAGACAACTATCTTTCTAGTAAGTGAGATTATTAGAAGGAAATATGAAAGGAGAATTGCTATTGCTAATAAGATCTTGAAAGAATTAGAGAAGGAGGACTAATATGGAATTGAGACTGGAGAGGTTGGTAGAAGCAGGAGTAACAGTCAATCAATTTATGTTATTAGCTACAGTAGAATCTAACTTAATTCCTGAATGTGTGGAAAGAAGTTTTGATGATTTACTAAAGCTACAAGAAAACTTATTCATAAAGATACTTGATAGTAAAATAGTATTAAGAACTAAAGGACAGAAATTAGTCTCTACTAGAAATAGTCCTATTAAATCAGATGAGATTATTTCTCTTGCTAAAGAAATGATTGAAATGTTTCCTAAAGGAGCAAAACCTGGAACTATTTATAGATGGAGAGGAACATTAGCTAATATAGTAGTTAAGTTAAAAAAATTTATGTCCAAATATCCTCAATATACAAGAGAGGAGATATTAAATGCTACTAAACACTATGTAGATTCTTTTAGATATGGAGATATGCAATATATGCAGTTACTAGTATATTTTATTGAAAAAAATGAAATATCTAGATTAGCTGAAGAGATTGAGGCAATTAAAGAAGGTAATGTTGTTGAACATAGAGTTAGAGAAACTAGTATATGACAGATAATATTTTTAAAAGAGCTGTAGAAGATGGATTAAAAGGCTTAAATCAAGGTTTAAATATAGGTTTACCTAGATTAAATGCTTATATTCATGGAGTTCAAAAGAAATATTATTATGTAATAGGTGGTGGACCTAAATCAGGTAAAACAGCATTCTTAGATAATTGTTTTATTTTACAACCATATATTAATGATATTTTACCAAAGAATGAACCTGTTGAATATCACTATTTTTCAATGGAGATTGATTTGGTAGAAAAAATTGCTAAATGGGTAGCATACTTCATGGATATTAAATATGGAATTTATTGTGATTCTAACTATATCTTAGGAAGATGTAAAGATAAATTAACACCAGAACATCTAAAACTAGTAAATAAAATTTATGATACAGATATTGTAAGATTATTTGGAGATTTAGATGAAAATGGTATTCCTAAGAAAGATTCTCCTAAATTAATTACATTTTATCAAGATAAAGAAACTCCAAGCAGTATATTTAATATGATGTTTGAAGTGGCTGAAAGAAATGGTAAAGTGTTAAGAGAAAATATAGTAGAAAGAGATGAATTCAATAATAAGATCACTAAACAAAGGATTGTAGGATATATTCCTAATGATCCTAAGAAAAAGATTATATGTATTGTTGATCATGTAGCATTATGTAAAAGAAATCCTGGATTATCAGAAAAAGAGAATATAGATAAATTATCTGAAGGTTTTGTTTTTCTTAGAAATCTATTTGGAATGACTATAATAGTCTTATCACAGTTTAATAGAGAGCTTGAAAACATTGATAGGTTAAAAGTATCTAAAGATAATCTAGCTCCAACAAGAGCTGATTTTAAAGGTACTGGTAATTTATCAGAAGATGCTAATCTTGTAATTGGTTTATTAAATCCTAATGTCTATCCAAATTTAGATTCTCATCTTGGATATTCCTTAAAAGATTGGGGAAATAGTTATAGAAGTGTACATATAGTAGCTTCTAGAAATATTGAGGGAGATAGTAATATCTCTGTTCTATTAGAAGGAAAAACTGGTAGAATAAAAGAATTGCCTAAAAAAGATGATTATATAGGCTTAGAGAAAATGAGAAATTATAAATTAAAAAAAGGATTATGATAGAATTACCAAAAAAGATTATTGCTAAAGCAGTTATTGAACCAAGAAGGCTTTTATTTTATAGTTTACCAAAAGCTGGAAAAACAACAATTTTTTCTCAGTTGCCTAATAGTCTTATTATTGATACTGAGGATGGAAGTGATTTTGTTGATGCTGTTAAAATTAAAGTAGATACACATTTACCTTTAGAAAAACAGTATGAACAGTTTATGGAAATTCTTAGAGCTATATGGAAAGAAGGATATGATAAAGAAAAAGGTATCTATACTCCTCCATATGAAACATTAATTATAGACACAACTACTAGATTGGATGAATGGTCTGAGATTATTGGAACTTTAGAATATATGGATAAACCTCAAGGTAAATCATATAATAGAGATGAGAAAGATAAGAAAACTAAATTATCTCCATCAGATCCTAGATTTGAGAAAGTAACAGCTCTTCCTCAAGGATATGGATATATGCATTCTAGAGATGTAATGATGAGATTATATGATAATATCTGTAGGCTAAGTCCTAAAACTATATTTTGTTGTCATGTTAAGGATAAATATGTAGCTCAAAATTTATCAGAAGAAGTATATACTAGAGAAATTGCTTTGACAGGTAAAGTAAAAGATATTTATGCATCTAAAGTTGATGCTATAGCTTATGCTTTTAGAGATGGTAATAAACTAAATCTATCTTTTTCTGGTGCTGAAGGCAGTAGATGTCCTTATCTTAGTGGTCAAACAATAACTATTTCTGAGTCAGATGAAAATGGAGAGGTTAGAACTTATTGGGATAGAGTATATCCTAGTTTGAAGAAATAGATTATGAAAGCAAGAGGAACTTCTAATTTAAATTTTGATGTAAATGATACTTTACATTTAGTAGACAATAATGGAAATGTATATGTTGCTAATGTAGAAAGAGCATTGCCTTTAACTGTAAGAGTGCTTCATCTTTATAAGATATATGATATAGAAAAATGTAAAGAACATTCTTTTAAAGATTGGAAATTCAACTATGCAACTATAAAAGGTGACTTATATAAATATTCTAGAAAATTTTGTACAGTAGAACAAGATAAATGTTATAACTTGCCTGAAGAAGAATTAATTATATATAGAAATCATCTTCAAAGCTTTAAAACTTGTATTAAATTATTAATTGATAAAAATAAATAATTATGTTGATTGGAGAAAGAAAAGAAAGTAGAGGATTTTTTCCTTTAGTGGGGATAGCAACTGTGGAAGTAATAGCAATCAACCCAGATCAGAAAACATTACAAAAAATTATTGGCAAAGAAGTAGAACCTCCTATTTATGTTAGAACTCAGCAATTTCCAGATGGAGAAAAAGATACTGTAGATATTGTATTCTGGCTTAAAATAAAAGATGCAGTAGCTAGAGAAAGAGTTGTTAGACTTCAACAAACTATTGTAAAATCTTCTTGGACAAGTAAAACTTCAGGAAAAGTACAAGTATTAAATATCTTTGGACATTCTACATGGATTACACCTGCAGAATTAAAAGCTAAAGACACTTCTGCATATCCTTGGTTTAGACCAGGAGGACTAAGATTAGCTTATAGAGGAGAAGCTAGTGTTGTAGAAACTATTTCTAATTGGTTTAATTTACCACAACCTGGAAAAGTAGAAAAAGATCTCACTCAAGCTTATTGTCAAATAGAAGATGTACCAGCTTTATTTAAAGGAAACTTTAAAGAACTACAGCAACTAGTAAAATTAACTGAAGGTAAAGAACAAACTTTTAAAGTGTTGTGTGGAGTAAGAGAAGGTAAAGATGGTAAAATGTTTCAAACTGTCTATAACAGATCTACTTTAAGAAATTGGATTACAGACTATAGTAAATTAGCTTCTGATATTTCAGATATATCTAATGCTTTCTATGGAGAGAATCCATTTGAATTAAAAGAATATAGAGTTGAAACAACAGAACCAGCTAAACCACAAGAAGTAGAAGAAAAGAAATCAGAAGATTCTTATGATGATGACCTTCCATTTTAATTAAGATATGTTAATTGGTAAACCTCTAACAACAGGAAATAAAGATGAATTAAAGTTATTATTTTATTTCTTAGGAGAATTACCAGTAAACCAATTAATCAACAGTCCTCTAAGGGAAGATAATCATCCTTCATTTTATATCTATTATAATCCTGATGGTAAAATTTATTATAAAGATTTTGCTAGTGGAGAATATGGAGATATAGTTTCATTAATTCAATCTTTTTTACAATTGCCTACATTAGCAGATGCTTCAGAATTAATTTCTAAAACAGATGTAAAATGTAAATCTAATATAGCTTGTCATAGACTTAATTACACACCAAAAGAGAAAGAATATGAAATTAAAATAAGAATTAGAGATCTTAACTTAGAAGATATTGAATATTGGGAAACTTATGGAGTAGATCATAAAAGATTAACAGAGTTTGGGGTTTATCCAATTTCACATTATTATTTAATTGATGGAGAATATAATCAATTATTTAGCACAAAAAACTATTGTTATGCATATACAGAATATTATTCAAAATTTTATTATAAAATATACAGACCTTATAGTAAAAGTGCTAAATGGACTTCTAATATTCCTTTCAGTATTTGGGATTTGTATAATTATCTTCCTATTTCTGGAGATATTGTAATTATTACCAAGAGTAGAAAAGATTCTATGTGTATCATGTCTAATAGTAGTTATCCTTCTGTTAACATGCAAAGTGAAACTGGAAATCCTTCTAAAGAAAAAATCAATGATCTAAAGAAAAGATTTAAAAATGTTTTTATATGGTATGATAATGACTTTAACAAATCTCATAATTGGGGAAGAATGTATGCAACTGAGATTGCAAAGGCTCATAACTTAATTCAAGTAGAAATACCTGATGGTTTTGAATCTAAAGATATCTCAGACTTCCATAGAGACTTTGGAAAAACTGTTACTAAAGAATTAATTAAAGAACTTATAGAAAATGGAAAACAAGTATAAAATAGCTGTATATGGCTCTTTAAGAAAAGGTCTGTATAATCATTATTTAATGTCTCATTCAGACTTTATTAAAACTGTTAGTGTAGAAGTTCCTTTTAAAATGATTTCTATGTCAGATAGATTTCCTGCACTAATACCTACAAAAGAAAATAATCTGGTAGTATTTGAACTGTATAAAGTAGATGACAAGACAGCAAGAAATTTAGATATCTTAGAAGGATATCCTGATTTTTATTCTAAAAAATATATTAAAATTGAAGATGAAGACTATCTAGTTTATTATTTATCTCCTCTAAAAATTACAAATGAGGAAGAAGTTGTAGAAAGTGGAGATTGGACAGAATTTAAACATAAAAAATTAACAACAAATAAAGAATCATGAGTTTATTTACATCTCTTATTGGAGTTTCTAATAAAGGAACTAATTATTATTATACCACAAGTCCTTGTTGGGGAGCTTTTAATTCTTCTCTTAATACTAAATTACAAACAGAAGGAGAAAAATATCAGTTTGTTAAAGTAGGAATCTTTACAGATGGATCTAAATTGTGTCTTACTAATAACACTTTCACTCCTAAGAAAGATATTGAAAAGTATCTTAATTATATAGGTGAAATTATGGAATGTCCATTAGTGAAATTTGAAGATTATCAAACTTGTTATGACTATCTTAGTTATGTTTCAAATAGCCCAGGTAAATTAGGAAAAGGAGATAAATCTGTAGAAAAATTTATACAAGAGAATCCAAAAAATACTTTAAATGGATATCAAGCTACTTTTGATATTAGTAAACCTATGGAATTACCTTCTGAAGCAAGACAATTGTTCTTCAAACATTTTGGACCATTAGTAAGAATGAGTTATGAAAACACATATAATCCTATTCTTAATAGTGTATTGTCATATGAAAAGACTAAACCTTTTCTCTTTAAACATTTTACCTTCTATGAACTTTTATATTTAGAAGCTGTTAAAAGAGGTCTTACTGGACAAAGTCATAGTGCTTGGCCTAGTAATTGTGAGCTTCCAAGTGTTAAAAGCTTTTTAGAAAAGATAAGAAGTAAATCTATACCTTCTAGTATGTTTAATTGTTTTCCCATAATTAAAAGTACAGAATTGGCTTCTGCAATATCAAAAATTATAGGCATTAAAGATGAAAACACTTTATTAGAAAAACTTTTACAATTAAATACATCTAAGAAATGAATATTTATATAGCTGGAGACTATGGAGTAGGATATGCTTACTGGTTATTAGATTTTTATAAAGAAGCTCTTATTACTAGAAATATTCTAGAAGCTGATCTAATAATGTTTACTGGTGGAGCAGATATTAGTCCTTCAATATATGGAGAGAAAATCTCTAGAACATATTGGGGAAATGAACATAGAGATGAAGTTGAAATTGAAGTCTTTAAGAAAGCAGTAGAATTAGATATTCCAATGATAGGAATATGTAGAGGACTACAATTAATTTGTGGTTTATGTGGTGGAAGAGTTATTCAAGATGTATCTAATCATGCAGGAGGCTCTCATAATATCACTTTTAAAGATGGATTTCAATGTATAACCACTTCTTTACATCATCAAATGGTATATCCTTTTGAATTACCAGAAGAGAATTATAGTATTGAAGCATGGAGTACTGAAAGAAGATCTACTAAGTATATTAATGGAGAAGATAAACAATATTCACAAATTCCTCCAGTAGAGCCTGAAGTAGTATTATTTTTTAAGGATAAACATAACAATCCTGTAAAATGTTTAGGAATCCAAGGACATCCTGAAATGATGAAAATTGGAGAATTTCATAAAAGATTAATTCAACTTATTGACAATAACTTATTAAATAAATAAATATGGAAAAAGTAGTAATTTTGTGTGGATTAGGTGGTAGACCTTCAATGAAAAAAGTATTTGCAGAAGTAAAAAATCCAAATGCTTATCTAGTTATTAGAAAAGAATTAAAAAAATCTAAAGGATATATCTTTGAAGTATATTCTAAAGATAAAAATGGTAATATTACCATGACTAAAACTAAAAATATAGATTCTTTATTAGATAAATCTTACTTGATTAAATGGGGAAATAGAATTCAAGTGGATGATTTAGCAAATGTTGTTTATAATACTTCTTCTGCAGTAAAAAATGCTTCAGTGAAGAGTATAGCTAGAAAATTATTTGCTGAAAATGAAATTCCTTGTCCATTAAATATTACTCCTCAAACAGATAGATCTAAAGTTGTATTTCCTATTATTGGAAGACCTTTACTTCATCATCAAGGTAAGAACTTCTATACTTTTAATACATGGGAAGAATTTTTAGCTCATTATAATGTTCATAAAAAAGATCATTATTATAGTAACTTTGTTCCTAAAGTTAAAGAGTTTAGAGCACATGTAGCTCATAGTAAAATTCTTGCTTTATTAGAAAAACCTAGACCTGAAGATCCTAATCAAATAGTATGGAATCATGCTCAAAATACAGAAGCATGGACAATTATTGGATGGGATGACTATGGAAAATTTGGAAATCTTAGAGAAGGTGCTGAACCAACCAAGAATGATCTTAGATTAACTAGAGCTTGTGTAGGAGCTCTCAATGCTTTAGGATTAGATTTTGGAGCTGTTGATGTTGTTGTAACAGAAGATGGTTCTCCATATGTATTAGAAGTAAATACAGCACCTGAGTTATCTAATTCAGAATATGCAGCAGCTAAATATTCTAAATATTTTGATTGGATTGCAGCTTATGAATTAGAAGAAGGTGAAGATAATAAGAGAGAACACTGGTCTTCTCTAGAATATATGAAATCTAAATCATTCTCTTGGAAAGAAATTAATTTTAGACAGAATGACTAGTAGAATTGTTTCTTATAGAAATCCAATAATAAGAAGAACAGATCTCACTATCTTTAACAGTTTAATGAGTTCAGATATTTATAATGGCCTGGATTTTATCCAGGTCTATACAAATACTTCTAGAGCTAAAATGTTTTTAGACAAAGATTTATGTTCTCCTTTATATTATGATGGATATAAAGTAGAATACCTAAACTTAAAAGTCTATAATGAAGAAAATTGTGGACTAGAAGACACAATAAGTTTAGGTTATCATATGGATAATGGTGGTTTTAGAGGTATTACTAATATTGACAAATCTTTATTAACATATCAGCCTCAAATAGAATCAGATTATCCAGATTTAGTAGCTGTAGATACTAAGAGATTAAAAAAAGATTTTTGGAATCCTGATCCTAATTATTTGTATGACTTTATTTGTGCTTATAGAGAAGTAGAAGTTCCTTGGAGAACAGATCATAAAAAATTCTTATGTTATACAACATATGAAAAAGCAACAAAAGTTCTTATTACAAATGCAGTAAATCAAAATTCACTTATTCAAAAAAAAAAGATTAATTTAATATGATTTTACAAGTTATTAAAGATGTTACTCCTTTATCAGCAGGTATGTTAGTTTCTGCTTTGAGTAGCTATAAATATTCTCAAGAAGCAGATGTCTTCAATAGATTAACACCAGCACCTTTTGAAGAATCCAATGTTGTTAGAGTAAATGGTGTATTAGGAACTCTTCCAAAAGAAAATTTTAAAATTTGTACAGTAGAAATTACTAATCCTAAACATCCTTTATATAAGAAAAAGTTTGAAATATCTTCTATTATTATGGAAGATCTTAAAACTAGACAGACATTTGAATTTGTAAATGGTGTATTAGATCCATTATCTATAAAAAATATTGTGATAGATACAGGAGAAAGAACAGTGGAATTATCTCTTGGAGATACTCAACTATCTTTTATAGATAATGCTGAAATTGAAGAATTTAAAGCTTATCTGAGATATGTTGATAGAGAAGAATATGAAGAAACTTTTTCTAGAGAATGGGAAGTTGATGAAGTTGAAACTGAAGAAGACAAAAAAATAGCAGAAGAAAAAGTCTATTTTTCTCATAATACAGGAACAATGACCTTGGAAAGAGGAACTTTATATGAAGTTATTAAATTCATGAAAAAGAATCCAGATACTGGAGAATATTTTGAAGTCCCTCAATCTCAAGCTAGAGTTGCTCAGGTATTAGCAAATGGAAATTTTGTAACTGTATTATTAAGAAATGGTAATATTATAAGAAAATAACTATGAAAAGAGTAGATAACATCTTAATTGGATCTGATCCAGAATTATTTATTTATAACAAGGAAAAAGCAGAGATTGTCTCTGCAATTCCTTTTATTCCTGGTACTAAAGATGCTCCTTATATTATTGGAAATAAAGGATATGCTTTACAAACAGATAATATTCTAGCAGAATTTAATATTCCTCCTACTAATAATGTGGATGAATTTGTAGAGCATATGAACTTTATGAAGGGATATATTCAAGAGCATCTAAATAAAATTGATCCTAATCTAACATTATTGCATCTACCTGATGGACATTTAAAAGAAGAATATTTACAACATCCACAAGCAAAAGAAATTGGATGTTCTGAAGATTATAATGCTTGGAAAGATGGAGAAGTTAATCCTAAACCAGCAGAATTTCCAGGAACATTGAGGACTGTTGGTTTTCACACCCATATTGGATATAAAGATCCAGTAGCTCCATTAAATATTATTATCATTAAATTTATGGATTTATTCTTGGGAGTTCCTTCAGTTATTATTGAACCTAAGAATGAAAGAAGACAAGTATATGGTTCAGCTGGATCTTTTAGACATTGTAGATATGGTAGACTAAAATAAAAACTCAATAAATATTGTTTTAATCTTTTAATTATAGTATCTTTGTATTTTATACATTAAAATATAAAGATATGAGAAAATTAATAAATTACAATCCTTTTGAAAATTTAGAAGATAAAGAAGTTCAATATTGGTTAGGATGGCTAACTAGTGATGGATGTATTTCAGGAAATAGAATTACTATAAGTTTACAAAGACAAGATAGAGATATTCTTGAAAAATTTTGTTCTTTTTTAAAAAACAAGGTTTCTATTTTTGATGGTGTATATCATAAATATAAAGATTTTGAATATTCTAGAGTGTCTTTTAGAGATACTAATACTACAAATTTTCTAAATTCAATAGGAATAACCCCAAATAAATCTAAAACTTTAAAAATGAATATCCCATTAAGTTGGGATTTTGTTAGAGGATTTTTTGAAGGAGATGGAAGTTTTGGAATACACCAAAATAGACCTAGAGTACAATTTACTTGTGCTAGTAAAGAATTTATAATTCAATTAAAAGATTTTCTGTCTAGTAATGATATTTTTTCAGTTATTACAAAGATAGATAGAAAGAATAGTTCTTATTATTCACTTTCTATTAATAGAAAGAAAGATGCTATTCTTTTTATGGATAATATTTATTTAACTGCTAGTATTTTTATGAATAGAAAATACTATAATGCCAGGGCCATTAGAAATAATGGTTGGAAAGCTGTCAAATTAGGGGAACCAGCAGTAGGAATCCCTAGCTAAGCCTTAGAAATAAGGAAAGTGTAGAGACTAGATGGCAGCCTCTTAACAGGTAATGCTGAAGATGAAGGGATAGTCCTTCTAAGAGAGAACTTAGATGGTAGAATATAGATGTTTAAGTGGATATTTCCTAAAAGATGATAATCTACTAAGATGGGCTTTTAACAATACTCTTAAAGCTATTGAAGAAGTAAATAAATATTTAAATGACGATGAAGATTCTATTGATATAGATGTATTAAAAGATGAAGTCTTAGCAGCTATGGGAGGGAATGTAGAAGTAGCTAAACAGCTTGTAGAGACATTTAATATTCCTATGGTTTAATTATTTAAAATAATATTATGTGTGGACTTTTTGGTTATATTGGAAAAGATAATAAAAGATTTAGTTGGGATAAGTTTAATGTATTAGGACTTTTTAATGATTCTAGAGGTGGTGATTCTTGTGGAAGGTATTTACTAGGAAGAGTTCTTTATGGAGTAGAAAAGAAAAAACTTTATAGAGATTTAGTTTTATCTTATAAAAATGATTCTGTATTTAAAGAAAATAATATTATTTTAGGACATTGTAGAAAAGCTACTGTAGGTGCTCATACAGAAGCTAATGCTCAACCCATAGTATTATTAAATGAGTCTTTAACAGAAGAACAAAAAAAACAAGAAAATGTTTTAACAGAAGATTTTGTAATGATTCATAATGGTACACTCCAGAATCATGAAGAATTAGCTGAAAAATATGGTATCAAAGAAGTTAAAGGTGAAACTGATTCTAAAATTCTAGCTAAACTAATTAAAAAAGAAGGATTTAAAATTTTAACTGAGTATATTGGTGCAGCTGCTATAGTTATCTATGATATTAGAGAAAAGATTTCTAGAGGAGTTGATGTAGTATATATTTTTAGAGGAAAATCTAAAGCTTATAATACTTCAACAACTACAGATGAAGAAAGACCTTTGTTCTTGTATAATATAGATGAGGATTATTGGTATTTTTCTTCTTTAGAAGAATCTTTATCATTTATAGATAATTCTAAAGATGATCAAGAAAGAATAGCTCCTGTAGAACCTAATACTTTATATAAATTTGAAAATGGAAAACTTGTAAGTAAAACTGTTTATGATAGGAGTGAATGTCTTCAAAAGAAACCTTATGCCACTTATACTGGTCATAATCACAATGCTTATGGTTATGATTATTATAGCTATGGAAGTTATGGTGATGATTATGAAGATGATGTTGCTTATCAGAGATATTGGGAGAGAGAATCTGAAAGGTATAAAGAAGGAAACAAATTTAATGCTAAGAAGGAAGATAAAAAGATTCCAGTCTTAATAGTTCCTTCTAAAACTAAATTTGATAGTGAGATAGATAAAGAATCTATTGAAAGTTGCTATGGTAGTGAGAATATTTTATTTGCTAGAGGTAGATATTATCATAAGAAACAATTGCTCAATGGAGTATATAATTGTTCTCCTTTAGGATATATAACTACAGGTAAATATGCTTCAGATTATAAAGTATACTTTATAGATGGCATATTAATTCAACCTCACTGCTATAAAATGGCTAAACAAATTTATACCTTAGCAGGAAAAGTGGATTATATTACACCTTTTATTGCTGAAAATTATCTATATCTTGGAGAAAATGCTTTCACTAGATATGATTTCAAAGTAAAAGGGAATTTATTTGCATCAGGTTATTTTAGTCCTTTATTTTCTTTAAGAAGTTATTTAATTGTTAAGGGAATTAGTGAGTTTTATAAGACTTTTAATACTAAAACAGATTTTAATGATATAGGTAAGAGAGTAGGTATGTCTCATTACTATAGCAACTTTAAATCTGATAGAACAAATGTTTTAAGTCCTGAATGGTTAAGAACTGATTTCACTCAACTTTCTGAATGCATCAAATATTATTTTGGTGATCTAGGTTGGGAAGAATTTAAAGAAGATGTAAGGAACAATTATGAGGATTTATTATTAGCTCTTAAAAGTGAAAGTTTTGCACAAGTAGAACTATGTAAACAACAATTTTTGATGTTTGTACAAGAATGTCAAGATATTACTGGACTTTCTGAATTAATTAAAGAAGCTAATGAGATTATTGAAGATTTAACTAAAACTTTAAAAACACTGGATTAATTTATGTTTAAGAATGATTTTAATGTAGAAGAAGAAGTTCATTATTTCTTAACTCAAACTATTCCTAGCAGAAGTAGATATTATGATTTTGAGAAAAAAGAGATGAGAAGTTCCACTTCTTCTCTTATTTATGGAGTTGTAAATTTTGATCCTCTATCTCAACAATATTATTATGGTTTCTTTAGTAGAAATTATGCTAAAAATGCTTCTGTAAACATTCTTGGAAATGTAGTTACTGTATTTGATAAGAAATATTTAAAAGAAGTTGGATTCTTAGAAGTTGATCCAGATATGTATATTAATCCTAGAAATCTTATCTATAAATACAATGGAAAGCTTAGTATGGGAAATAATTATAAAACTCCTGTTAGAAATAGAAAATATCCTTGGATGTATGATTTCCCAAATAACTATGGAGCTAAATTTCTATTAGAAGATTTCAAAAGGTATCATTCTGACAATTACATTCCTAATAGAACAGGTGTATTTAACCTTCCAAATTTAACTTTTGGAATAGAATTTGAAACATGCTCTGGTTCAGTACCACAATCAGAATGTGCTAGATTAGGATTAATTCCTTTAAAAGATGGTTCAATAACAGGAAATGAATATGCTACAATTCCTCATAAAGGAAAAGAAGGTATTGGTGTATTACATGAAACTTGTGAAGTATTACAAAATTATTGTGATATTGACCATCAATGTTCTCTTCATGTTCATGTAGGAGTTCCTTCTGTAGATAAAACACTTGTTGTTGCAGCATATCATTATTTTAAAACACTAGAACCTCAAATTTTAGCTATGTTTCCATCAATGATGACTGCATCTTCTTCTTTTAAGAAAGGAGATAAAGATTATTGTAAAAAACTAGCCAAAGATGCTTGTGATAGTAGTCTTAGTGTAGAAAAACAATTTAAACAGTTGTTTAATATGTATGCTGAAACTCCAGGTTTTGTATTTGAAGGATTTGGAGCAAATCATCCACATGATAGAGATGGTAATAGAAAATGGGAAGTACATGCTAGATATAAATGGGTAAATCTTGTAAATCTTATTTTTGGTGGAGCAAAAACTATTGAATTTAGAATTCATACTCCAACATTAAATAAGTATAAAGTAATTCCTTGGGTATATATCTGTAATTCCCTAGTGTGGTACTTGCTAAATCATCAGGATGAAATTATTAAGAGTGCTTCTAGTGGTAAACTTAAAGTAGATCTTAATTCTATTATTTCTAGTTGTTTTAAGGATAGAACAATTGTAGATTATTTATTGTCTTATATTTCCCATAGAATGAAAATGGTAGTACAACATCAAATCTCTTATGGAGATAGATGTGGTTTCATTGAAATTCTAGATGATTTTGCTTATTCATATGATTATAAACAAATTGAATTAGTAAAATAAATGGAAATTTTTATACCAGGTAATGTTCCTAGTAGCAAAAATTCTAGAATGATGACAAAGAGTGGGCTTTTAATTAAGTCTCCTCTTTGTTTTAAATATGAGAAAGCTACAAAGGATATTTTTGTTGAAAAGTCAAAAGAATTTAGAGAATATGTAGGAAAAATAGACAAACCTTTGTTTATTAGACTTCATTTTGTTAGGGATAGTAAAAGAAGATGTGATTTTCATAATCTAACCCAATTTATTGCAGATTTACTAGTTAAAAATGGATGGATTAAAGATGATAATATGAATCAAGTTTTCTTTGTCCCTTATAAAATTGAAGGAAAATGGTATTCTGTTGATAAGGAGAATTGTGGTGTTTGGATAAAAATAGATCAATGGAAAATTTCAGATTAAGTTGTAGTGAACAAGAATTTAGAGAAACTAAGGCATTATCTTATTCTAAGATAGCATCTTATGATAAAGATGGTCCTATTTCTTTAATAACAAAGAAAGATCTTGATGGTAAATCTTACATCATATTTGGTAAATTAGTAGATGATATGTTATTATCTCCTCAAAATTTATACAAATATAAAATTAATAATTATAATGGAGAATTGCCTTCTGGTAGTATTTCTGAAATTATTAATAAATGTGTAGATTTTATCAATAAAACAGGAGAACAGTTAACAGATGAGATTATACTGGAATTCTTTGCACAAAAAGATTTTTATAAAACATGGAAGCCTGCAACTAAGGTAGCAGCTGTATGGAAATATAAAGATTATTTAGATTTTATTTTACAGAATAAAGATTCTATTTTAATAACTCCATTTATGTGGACAACTGCAGAGAAAATTGTAGAAACTATTAAAACTTCTCCAAAAACTCAACAGTGGTTTAACTTGTTAGAAGGACAAGAAGGATTTAATCAAGTAGATCTTATTACTGATTATAATGGATCTAAAGTTAAAGGTGCATTTGATAAACTAGTAGTAGATCATGTTAATAAAACTTTCCAGATAATAGATTTAAAAACTGGAAGTGTTAAATCAGATGAATTTGTAGATCAATTCTGGAAATTCAGGTATTGGATTCAAGCTACTTTATATTATAAAATGCTTGAAGAAATTATAAAAAATGATGACCAATATCAAGATTATGAAATCTTAGATTTTGTTTTTGTTTATATGCCTTCAACAGGAGCAACAATTCCTACTGTATTAACTGTAGAAAAAGATAGAATTTCTGCATTTGAAAATGGTTTTTATATAGGAAGATCTGAATATAAACAAAAAGGACTTAAACAACTAATAAAGGAAATTGAATGGCATTATGAGTCTCAAATTTTTGATGTTAGTTATGATTTCATAAATAAAGAAGGTTGTTATATAATAAATGATAAACAAGTAAGAGGGGAAGATGAATAGTGCAGCTAGAAAATTATTATTACCATTATTAGCAACAAAAGTAAAAATACAATTTCCAGAATTATTAACTAAAGTAACATATGTAGGTTCTTATCTACTTTTGCATTATAAGTTTGATTCTAGTAATGCTTTTTTAAAATATGAAGACTATTTAACTAACCATGAATTATTTAAGAAACATCTTGATAATGGTAATAGTGTGATTTATTCTTTTGATATGCCTAGAGAATTTATTAGAGAAATTAATCTATTTCATAAAGATAGAATAGAAGAATTCTCTGATGATGCTAAGAATATTATCTTAAAAGAATATAAACCTAAAAAGGATTTAAATTTTCTTAAATTAAAATATATCTGGACTACAGATGAAAATGAAAAAAATAAAATCAGAGCAAGTTTTTATGTAGTACCTTCTGATTTAGACAAAATTAAAATAGATCTTACTGAAGAGAAGTTTAATTATCTTAGAGATATGGATCTATCTTTTGATGAAAATATTAGAAAAAAACTAAATTTTAATTGATATGAAGAAAACAGCTGAAGAGTGTAGTGTGAAATATTTTGAGGGAGATGAATTAGCAGCTAAAGTATTTTTATCTAAATATGCAGGTGAAGATGAAAAAACACCTGATAATATGCATCAGAGGTTAGCTTATAATATTGCTCTTATAGAAAGAAAGTATCAAAAAGAATTAACAAATAAAAAAATCAATATAGATAAACTTTCTGATCTAGGTAGAAATTATGTAAGAGATCTATGTGAGTCTAATGATTATCAAATCAGAGATAAATGGTTTCAATTGTTTAAAAATTTTAAATATATTGTACCAGGAGGATCTATTATGGCATCTCTAGGTAAAGCTAATAATGTCTCTCTAGCTAATTGTTTTGTGATTGATGGACCACAAGATAAGATGGAAGGTATTATGGATAAAGGTAAAGAAATGGCTTATTTATTTATGAGAAGAGGTGGTGTTGGAACACATCTTGATTATTTAAGACCTAATGGAGCTATGGTAAATAATGCTTCTAAGACTAGTACAGGAGCTGCTAGTTTTATGGAATATTATTCAACTACAGTTAAAACTATAGGTCAAAATTCAAGAAGAGGAGCTTTAATGTTATGTTTGTCAGATAGACATCCAGATATTAAAGAATTTATTACAATGAAACATGATCTAACTAAAGTTACAGGAGCTAATGTTTCTGTTAAAGTTAGTAAAGAACTTCTTTCTGCATATAAAAATAATGAAGATTGGTTATTAAAATGGCCTATTAATTCAAGATTAGGAGAATTTATTAATTGGCAATCTGAAGATTTTGAATATGATAAGTTATATTATGCAGGAAAATGTTATTTTAAAAAAGTAAAAGCAGTAGATCTATTTGAATTAATTATCACTAGTGCTTGGAAAACTGCAGAACCTGGAATATTATTATGGGATAATATGTTAAACTATGATCCTGCTTCTGTATATCCTAGATTAAAAGCTATCTCAACTAATCCATATAAACATGTGGCTTAATAAAGTGATTTATTAAGAAAACACTTCTAAAAACAGGGGAACTCCTTAATATAAGGACAATCCTGTGCTAATGAGTTATTCATTGTGCAAAGACTATAAAATTTTTAATACATGAGAAAAATAGAAGATAAAAAAGAGTTAATGAAACTCTGCTCCTTTATAGTAATGGGAGATGGTGGAGTATATAAATATAATGGAAATAAAGAATGTTCTTTTGTTATGAATATGATAGCAGATAATGAAGATTATGTGTTATTATGTAGAGACATCTTAGAAAATATAACTACATGTAGAATAGTTCTAGTAGAAAAAGAGGGAAATAGAAAACCTCAACTAAGATTAACTTCAAAAGGACATCCATTTTTTACTAAACTTAGAGAAAGAATTTATCTAGATAAATATAAATCTATAGATCAACATGCTTTAAAACTATTAGACTATGAAGCTTTGTCTTTTCTATATATGTCTGATGGCAGTTTAGTAATGAAAAAAGGAAAATATCCTACAGTAACTTTAAATTTAAAAAGGTTATCTTATGGAGATCTTTATTTTCTAAAAAAAGCTTTGAAAGATAAATTAGATTTAGAATGGAATATCAATAAAAATTATCCTTATTTTTATCTTAATTTAAGATCTAAAGACATACCAAAGTTTATGTCTAATATTAGACAATATATTACTCCTTCTTTTATGTATAAAATTTTGGATGAAGTGCCCTCAAATAAAAATGAGGTGGTGATATAGTCTGCTCTATATAGTAATATATAGAGTTACTTAGAAATAAGTAACCTAGATTTATCTAGTAACATTAGGGGTGGAGAGCAACCACTAGGAGATGCTGATTCATGTAGATTATCTCATATTAATCTTTTATCATTTGTAAAAGATCCTTTTACTAGTGAAGCTTCATTTGATTATGAACTATTTAGAAAAGTAGCATATGAACATGTAATCTTTTTGGATGATATTATTGATTTAGAGTGTAAAAATGTTGAAAATATAATCAATCATTCAGATGCTAATAGTGAAAAAGAACTTTGGAGTAGAGTTCTAGAAGCAGCTAGAAAAGGCAGAAGAATTGGATGTGGGTTTACAGCCTTAGGAGACACTATTGCTGCAATGAATCTATCATTTAAAGATTCTCATTATTTAGTAGAATCTATCATGGAAACTAAGTTTAAAGCTGAATTAGAAGCTAGTATTGATTTAGCTTATCTTAGAGGAACTTTCTTAGATTATGATTATAATTTAGAATATCCTGAAGATAAACCTAGTAATCAATGGTATGAATTTTTGATAAATAATTATCCTAAACTAGTTTCTAGAATGAAAGAACTAGGAAGGAGAAATGTTTCATTAAGTACTGTTGCTCCTGTAGGATCAGGATCATTATTAACTCAAACTACTAGTGGTATAGAACCAGTATTCAAAACTTTATATGATAGAAGAGTTAAAGTGAATGCTTTTGATGAGAAATATGATTTTGTAGATCCTAATACTAAAGAGAAATTTAAGGTATTTACAGTTGCTCATAAAGGATTTCAGAAATTCTGTGAAGTTATGACTGGAAAGAAATTTAATGAGTTATCTAAGAGTATGATTAATACTCTCTTTAAATCTTCTCCTTATTATAATAATGAAGCAGCAGATATTCCTTGGCAAACAAGATTAGAAATTCAAGCTATTGTACAAAAATATACTACCAGTTCAATTAGTACAACTATTAATTTAGCCTCAGATGTAAGTAGAGATGTTGTAGAAAACATCTATTTAAATGCTGATAAAATGGGACTGAAGGGGGTGACAACATATGTTGATGGTAGTAGAAGTGGTGTTCTAGTATCTACAGATAATAAAACTAAAGATCCTTCAAGAAAGGCACCAAAGAGACCTTCTGAGCTACTTTCTCATATTCATAATATGAAAGTTCAAGGAAAGAATTATCTTTGTGCATTAGGCTTCTATGAAGGTAAACCATATGAAATATTTGTATGTCCTACACCAGAAGATATTAAATTGCCAGATATTGGTAAAATTGTTAAAATTAAAAAAGGATATTATCAATTACAAGATCAAGAAGGAAAAGTTATTATAGAAAACTTTGTAGATGTAATGGATGATCAATTAGAAATGATTACTAGAATTCTATCTATATCTATTAGAAGTGATGTTGGTTTTAACTTTTTAATTGATCAATTAAAGAAAAGTAAAGGTGAATTAACAGCTTTTCATAAAGTATTAGCAAGAACTATTGCTAAATATGTTGATAATAAAGCAAAAAGTGGAGAAGATTGTCCTATATGTGGAGCTAAAATGATATTCTCAAATGGGTGTGTTGTATGCCCAAATGATGGCTATTCACATTGTGGTTAATCAATGGTAATAAATAAAAACAGTATAGTATGGAGAGATTTAATGAAGAAGGAGAGCAAATACTGTCATTTATAGAAGTGGTTTGTCCTAAACCTAGGATGAATATAATAGATGCTGCTAGATGTATGCTTAATGAAGATAGAATTATAGGTAATTATGATTGGCCAAAAGATAAAATTCTATTTCAAAAAGAAGGAGAAATTATAGTGATTCCAGGTAATACTACTTGGAATCCTACTATGAGAGAAATGTTGTCTGGTAACTATTATATTATAAAATAATGATACATTTTTGTTCTGAGCAGAAAAGAGTTGTTGGAAGTAGTGTTTGGAAAGAAATAGAAGTTCAGGATATAATATCTTATTTTAAAAATCATAAATTTATTGCCTTAGATACTGAAACTAGTGGACTAGATCCACATTCTTGTGAATTACTATCTATTCAATTTGGAGATTTTGATCATCAATTTGTGATTGAGTATTCTCCTAATATATTAGAAAAATTAAAACCATTATTATTAAGAAAAGATGTAGTTTGGGTACTACAAAATGCAAAATTTGATCTTCAATTTTTCTATAAGCATGATATTATTCTAGAAAATATATTTGACACATATTTAGCTGAAGGTGTATTATATTGTGGATTTGATGATGTTAAATTGCCAAATTATGTTAGAAAATCTTTAGATGTTCTAGTTCTTAAATATTGTGATGTCTTATTAAATAAATCTATTAGAGGAACTATTAATAGAGTAGGACTTACTGATAAAGTTATTGAATATGGTGCCAATGATGTTAAATATCTGATCCCTGTAATGACTTCTCAAATGGTTAAAATTAAAGAAGATGGTTTATGGGGTGCTGTTAAATTAGACAATAAATTTGTTAAGGTATTAGCATATATTGAATATTGTGGTATTTATCTTAATAAAGAAAAATGGCTAGCTAAAATGGAAGATGATTCCAAGAAGCTATCAGATATGGAATTTGCTCTGAACAAATGGGTATTTGAAAGATTTGGTGATAAATATGTTAATAAACAATTAGATCTTTTTAGTGCAGCTAAAAGATGTAGTTTAAATTGGAGTTCTTCTAAACAAATTATTCCTATCTTTAAAGAACTAGGTGTAGATACTAAAGTCAGAGATAAGAAAACAGGAAAAATGAAAGATTCTATAGAAGCTAAGCATATAGTTAAACAAGTTCATGTGTCTCCTCTTATACAAATGTATATTGATTATAAGAAAGCACAGAAATTGGTAACTACATATGGACAAAACTTCTTAGAAGCTATTAATCCTAAAACAGGAAGAATTCATGCTACATTTTGGCAAATTATGAATACTGGTAGAACTTCTTGTGGTTCTGGAGATAATAAAGATGATGATAATAGTATCAATCTTCAAAATATTCCTTCAGATAAAATAACTAGAGGATGTTTTACTAATCAATTTGAGAACACTATCTTAGTAGATTGTGATTACAGTCAACAAGAAGATAGAATGTACACTCAATTATCTAAAGAGCCTGCACTTATAGATTTTTATAATGATACTACTAGAAAAAGAGATGGTCATAGTTTTACTGCAAAATTATGTTTTCCTAAGGAATTAAAAGATATTCCAGAAGAAGAAGTAAAACATGTAAGACCTGATCTTAGAAGTAAAGCTAAAGGTGCTAAATTTGCAATTTTATTTGGTGGTGTTGGTGATACTATTGCTAAGAATTTAGGATTATCTAAAGAAGAAGGAGATGAAGTCTATGATGCCTATATGAAAGCTTTTCCTAAATTAAAAGAATATTTTGACTATATCAAACCTATTGTTGTCAAAAATGGATATGTCTATTTTAATAAAGTTACTGGAAGAAGATCATATTATCAAATATTTGATGAATATGAAAGACTTTCTAGAACTATTGATAAACAATGGTGGGAGAATTACAAACAACATAAATTTCATCAAACAGAAGATTTTTTGACATATTATAAGCCTACTTGTAAAAGATTTTTTAATCTTAGAGGAGATTTAGAAAGAAGAGCATTAAACTTTCCTTGCCAGGGTAGTGCTTCAGATATGTCTAAACTAGCTGGAGTTTGGTTTTTTGATTGGATTCTAAAAGAAAATTTATTCAACAAAGTTAAAATAAGTAACTTTGTCCATGATGAATATCTTTTAGAAACTCCTAAAGATATAGCAGATAAATGTGCAAAAGCTTTAAAAGAATGTATGGAAAAAGCAGGTAGAGTATTTATAGATGTAGTTCCTGTAATTGCAGAACCTGAGATAACAACAGTATGGCAACATTAAAAAATCTAGAATGAATAATATTGAATTTAATGCTATCTTATCTGATATAATAAATGATATATTAGGAGTAGCTTGAGATTATAATAAAGATGGAGATGCTTTATATACTGAAGATGTTCTTAATATAATTAATATGTATAAGAAGAAATGAAACATATAATGATAGATATAGAGACTTTAGGAAAAAGTGAATTTGCTCCTTTAGTCAGTATAGGTGCTATTGAATTTAAACCTGAAGATAATAAAGCTTTAGGAAGAGAATTTTATCAAGTAGTAGATTTAGGAGAATCTGTTGTAGGATATGCTATAGATGTAGATACTCTTAAATGGTGGATGCAACAATCTGATAAAGCTAGAGAAGTTTTTAAAGAACAAGGTCAACCTATGCAGAGTGCTTTAATAATGTTCTCTCAATTTATCAACCAAATAGCAAAAAATGATGATTTTAGAATTTGGGCTAGAGGTGATTTAGACTTTAAAATATTAGAACATAATTGTAAACTATGTAATGTAAATATTCCTTGGGAATATAATCAGAAAAGAGATTCTAGAACATTTATAGAAGAATTAATAGATTTCTGTCCATGTTTTCAAGAAGAAAATGATAATGAACATAATGCATTAAGTGATGCTATATATGAAGCATTAAAAGTAATGCATATCATGTCTTACCTAAGAAAAATTTAATATGCAAGTTAAGATAAAAAAGTTACATTCAGAAGTAAATTTACCTGTATATAAAACTATTGGAGCAGCTTGTGCTGATATTCAAGCTCATTTCAAATATAAACCATTAGATGAAATAATGTGTATTCCTAATAAGGAATACACTTATAAAAGAGTCTATGATTATTATGATGAAAAAGAAGAAAAAGTTTGTTTAGAAAAACTAGTATTATGTCCAGGAGATAAAATGCTTATACCTACAGGTATTTGTATGGAAATTCCAGAAGGATATGAAATAGTTATTAGGCCTAGATCTGGTTTAGCTTTCAAAGAAAGTCTTCTTGTAGTTACAGGAACTATTGATTGTGATTATAGAGGAGAAATTTTTATTAGTGTCTACAATAATAGTAAAAGAGATTTTATTACTATTAATAATTTTGATAGAATTGCACAAGTAAAATTTCAAAAAGCTGAACAATGTGAATTTATTGAAGGAGAATTATCTGATACTGAAAGAGGTAATGGTGGATTTGGTCATACTGGAAAATAATGAATAAAAATCTTTATATTCAATTAAGAGCAAGACTTTATGATATATACTGGGAATATTTATATTCTAAAATATATGCTTTAATTGAGGAGTATGTAGAAGAACATCCAGATTATTTTCTTGAAATTATAGAACAAAATGAAAAGAATATAGCTTTATTTAAAAAAGCAGAAACTATATTTCATCCTTATTTTTCAGAAAATAAAATGGGTGATTTTCTTAAAAGAAGAATAGAAGGTGTACTCAAATCTTATATTGAGAATCTTTATTTTAAAGAATTCCTTACTAATGCAGATACAATAATAAAAGTTTGTATAAAAGAAGTAAATAAACAAGAAATAGAAGTAGGTTTTCTAGAAAAATCTTTTAAAAAATCTATAAAAGCTCTTATAGAAAAAAATATTGAAGAAATTCAAAAAGAACATGAAGATGGATTATGAAAGAATATTTTTATTTGCAGATCCTCATTTCTATCATAAAAACATAATAGGCTATGAAAATAGACCATTTAAAGATGTTTATGAAATGAATGATATTATTATTAGTAATTGGAATAAAGTTGTTAAAAAACAAGATAAAGTGTTTTTAGCAGGTGATGTTTCTTTTGCTAATAAGATGTTAACAGAAGCTATTATAAATCAATTAAATGGAGATATAGTATTAATCTTAGGTAATCATGATTTAGATCATTCCTATTCTTTTTGGAAGACTCAATTTAAAGAAGTTTCTAAATATCCTATAATTTTAGATAAATTTTTTATCATATCTCATCATCCTATGTATCTAGAATCTAATTCTCCATATGCCAATATATATGGACATGTACATAGTGATAATAGATATAAAGATTATACTAATAATACTTTTTGTGTAAGTGCAGAAAGAATTAATTATACTCCAATATCTTTAGCAGAAATAATTACAAAAATGAAAAACTATGAACCCTAGAAAGTTTGCTTTGACACTTTTAAAAAAGGCAAAAGATTTAAAAAAATTTAATCCAGATCTTAGAGAAGGTCAAACTATTATAATTCAATTATGTAGAATGAATCAAAAATATTTTTTGGATTTGCCTAATGAATATAATTGTTTTGAAGATGATTCTAAGATACCTGCTTTATTAGAATATATATCAACTCTTAAAAAGAAAAAGAATGAAGATAATAGATCAAAGTGTGGAGCTAATAGAAAGAGGAAAAAGTAGTCCATCTGAATTTGTAGAATTATGTGCTAAGAATTGTTATAAATCTAATTTAACAACTTCTGAAGAACAAAGAATTAATTTTATTACTAGTCTTGTAAGAAGAGGACATACCTCTGTATTTGAGCATTGTGGAATTTATCTAAAATATACATATGGTTATGTTAGAACTAGATTCTCATATTTCTTAAAGAATCCCTATACAGTAATAAAAAAGAAAGATGGAATGTGTTATATCTACACTAATTTAAGAGTTATTGTAGAGAATGATGTAGATTTATTTGAAAGAATTATTTTAGATAAACCTACTGTTTCTTATTTTGAACCAAAAAAAGATGATCCTAATAGAATAGTTACTTTTAGAATTATCACTGATCATGGACAAGAAAGAAGCTTTTTAAGACATAGATATAATAGTTTTACAATAGAAAGTACTAGATTTATTAATTATCTTAAAAAATTAGGTGTTACATTTATTACTTGGCAGGGACAAGATAAAAATGCATGGATATATAAATTATCTTGTAAAATCAGTGCTTATCTTTATAAACTATTAATTAAAAGAGGAGAAACTCCTGAAATTGCTAGAACTGTCTTAACTTTAGGACATAAAACAGATATTATCATGAGTGCTCCTATATGTAAATGGAACAATTTCTTTGATTTGAGATTAGATAAATCAGCTCATTTTCAAATTAGAGAATTAGCCTTAAAAATGTATGATTTAATACAAAATTTATGAAGATAGCTTTTTGTGGTAGAAAGGGAAGTGGAAAGGACATAGCTGCAAAACTCTTAAATTTTTATTTAAGTGGAGGTAAATCTATAACAGAAGAAGTAAAAGAAGGAACTATTAATAGTATTTTAAGTATAGCTAAAGAACATTTTAGATTTTATACAATATCTTTTGGGGATAAACTTAAATCTTTGTTACTAGAAATTTATGATTTGTCTAAATCAAACAAGTATCTCTTATATTGTTCTGAAAAAGATAGTTTATATTTTGATCTAGAAAAAAATTCTATAGAAAATTCAGATTCTGCTTCTAGTATTCCTTTAAGAATATTATTACAACAGACAGCAGATAAAATTAAAAAGAATTTTGGAGAAGATTATTTTATTAAATCTTTATTTAGAACTATAGAAAATTATGGTAAAAAAGATGTTATAGTTCCAGATTGTAGATATATAAATGAATATGAAGCTTTAAGAGAAAAAGGATTTTATATTATTAAAATTGAAAGAGATGATATTTTAAAAGATAATCATGATTCTGAGAATTCAGCTGTAAATTTGCCAGATAATATGTTTGATGCTAAAATTTCTAACAATGGAAGCTTAAAAGATTTAGCATTTACATGTTATGATATTTATTGTGAAATATCAGATTATATGAAAGATGAGGATAAAATTTTAAAAAAAGATCCTAATGATTTTTTAAAAAATTATTTTTCTAATGCTATAGATCCATTTATAAAATCAGTAAATAATATAATAGAAACAGGCAAACATATTAATCCATGGAGAGCAAATCCATATTCAGATATGTATTTTTATGATTGGAAAGATATAGTTTATAATAATATAAGTGATACTATTAAATCTAATTTAGGTTTTGGATAATAAAAATATAAGGAGGAAAGTAGAAATACCTTCCCCCTTAGTTTTTTTTATCTATCTAGTCTAAACCATACCATTTTAATTTTTCATCAATAGTCATAAAATCAAATATTAATCTACTACCTGGAACTAATCTTAAAGTTTTAATAAAGCCTTTATTCCATCCTTTATAATCCCCTTTTTCATAAGTTTCAAACCATGCACCACTAAAAACATCACTTAATGAATCAACTAATCCTAATATAGCTGTAGGAGATTGAAACATTCTAGTGGTTTCACTAAATATACCTAATGGAGATAAAGCAGCTAATTCTGTTCTAGTTCTAGCTAACATAAGTCTAAGTGCTTGTAGTCTTTTTTCATTATCTTCATCAGTTTTTCCAGCTAATGCTCCAATAGTCATAATCAATATAGTCATTATTCCTAATGTTGCTAATTCTGTAATAGCAATATGCATATTTTGTTTTTGACCATCAGTTAATTTATCCCAAGCAGTTAAAATATTAAAATGAGCATCCTTTAAATCATACAATACAAACTTTAATAAAGTGTTGTAATATCCTTCAGTGTAAATACCTAAAGAAGTATCTAATTTATTTATAGAATATCTTCTATTAAGGTTAGGACCTAAGAATGATCTAAAGATAGAAAAAGCTCTACCAATACTTCTTGATTGTAATGGAGCCCTATCTATTTTATCAGTCATACCAAACAACTGAGTGTTTAGTTTTCCTAATCTGTTCATAAAAGCTACTAAATCAGATTTAGTAAAATTACTTCCATCTAGATTTTTAGTTCCTTCTTTAATTCCTGGAATACCATTTTTTACTTCAAATTGATCATATAAAGACACTTGTTTACCTTCAGAATTCAATACTTTAGTATTATGAAGCATTGCTATTCCAACACTCATTTTATTACTAAAATCTCCCAATTGTATAGGAAGCATTAAAGAATTGAAAGATAGTCCTCTAAGTAATTTATTCTTTACATTAGAATTAAGATCTTTTAATTCTTGATCATAGTCTCCTAACATATCAAAAAATGAAGTGAGATAGAACAATTTAGAATCTGGAGTAACTGATCCCACTTCAGCTAGATATTCAGGCATTAACTTCATCACTTCTTTTGCAGCAAATGCTCTGTCTTTATAGTCAAAAAATCTTTTAGAAGCAGCTTCATTAAGAATACTTAACTCTCCAGTTACTTGATTAGCAAAACCTACAAATGGAGAACCTCCCAACATAATATATTGTACAGCATCTCTCACTGCATTCATAGATTTAGCAATATCAAATTCTCCTTTGATAAAAGGTATTTTAAAAGAACTTTCATTTTTCTGATACTCTCCATATAATCCTTTATCTATAAGATCTTTATACCCTTTATAAAGATTTTCTGCTTTAACTTTACTTTCTCTTTGAATTAATCTGGTGAGAACAGGAATAGTTACTTTAGATTCTAATCCATTACTACCAATTTTAACCAATCTTTCTGATAAAATATTCTTTCCCACTTCTAGAATATCAATCATTTTAGACTTTAAGTTATAATTAATAGACATATCATAAAATCTAAGTACATTTCCTATTAAATCTGTAGAAAAAGTGGCATCTTTTATCTTACTTGTATAATAAATAGGTAAGAATTGTACTGTATTACCTTCAAAATCTTGAAGTCTTTCTTCATATCTGTACCCAAATTCATCTTCATCAGCTCTAATTTGAATTGCAGATAAAGCATCTTTAGTTTTAAAAGCTTTAATAAATCCTTCTTGAACAACTCTCTCTCTAAAATCTGCTCTAATTCTAGGAGCCATATTAGGAGTTACTCCTTTTATATCAGCAGGTAGTAGATTAAGAGATTCTTTCATAATCTTATTAATAGTATTATAGAATTTTAATTTAGCAGGATTATTTTTAATCTCTTCAAAAGCTTTATTCTTTTGTTTAGGATGTGCTAATTCTCCATATACATTAGGAGTATATATAGTATTACCTTTAGAGTCAATATATTCATTAACATTCTTAGATTTCCATTTCAAAAATTCTCCTCTAGGTAAAGTTTTCTCTTTATTATATATAATATTTTCCCATCCTTCAACTTTCTCTACATATTTCCTATTAAATTCAGACCATATTTTAGCCCATTCTTTTTGTAATTCTGGATTAGCAATAAAAGCTTTTTCTCTTTCTATTGGATTTTCAGGAAATTTTTTTCTTAAAGTTTCCCATAATTTAGATTTAGCCACTTCATAACTAGAATAATCCCATTCTGAATTAAAATTTTGTGAATATTCTCCATTTATTTTTTCAAATATCCAATCAAAATCTTTAATTCCTGCATCATTTAATTCTTTTACAGCATTTATTAATTGATAATGAACATCTTTAACTTTCATTCTTTTTTCACCTTCTGTGTTTTTAAATGCTGTGGCTACTAAATTAATAACTATATCAGGATTATCACTTGCTGAAGATATCCATCTATTAAACCAATTATTATCTTTATTAGCTTTTGTTAAACTGTCAATAACTTGTTGTCTAGTTAATTTTTCTCCAAATGGATTTTCAACTTCTGCAAATTTATCAAATTGAGTTCCTATCCATTTAGCAAAAATATTAAACATCTTTAATTGAAGTTCATCATTAATAGCATTAGATTCTACTAAGAATTCTGAAATTAAAGAATGCATTTTACTATTAAATTCTGGATCTGATTTATCTTCTCTTAGATATCTCTGCATATCTGTAACTATAGGCTGTACAGATACTAAGAAAGATTTCATTCTTCTAGCAATATGGGCAGACTTTGAAATAGAATTATTAGAGAGCAATTCATTCTCTTTATTTAATTGTTCTGTTAATTGTTGCATTACTTTAGAAGCTCCACTAATATAAGAAGCTATTCTTTCTTTAATAGTGCCTTTTTCTAAAGCATCATTTAATTCAACTACTAACTTTCTTTGAGCTTCTTTAGTACTAATACTAGATAATTGATTTTCATAAATCTTAAGTCTTAAAGCTTCTGTTTCAATAACTTTATTCATAACATCTTCTAAAGATTTAGCTCTATTGCCAATAGAATATAATTTATCTATAGAAGATTTTAATAGAGAAGTCTTGTTTAATCCTTTTGCTTTATTAGTCAAAATATCATGAGCAAACTCTTTTAATTCATTATTTAAGAGTTTTTCTAATGATGTATTATCTTTAGAACTAAAAATTGATTTTAAGGCATTCCAGAGCCTTTCTAAGAGATTTTTAGCTGGTTTATAAGATAAAGTATTAACATCAATAAGATATTGTCCTAAAAGCTTTCCTATAGCCTCTTTAGCTAAAAG
>ENA-ORSI01000591-ORSI01000591.1-human-gut-metagenome-genome-assembly--contig:-NODE-591-length-37853-cov-5.953595_pt1 | contig 37853 bp, 31 predicted proteins | sample MGYA00242187_ERZ509154 | MGnify/ENA primary metagenome ERZ509154 (study PRJEB26280, sample SAMEA2338627) | human gut metagenome | biome: human gut; feature: human-associated habitat; material: faeces...
ATAGAACAAGTTCTCTTTCCGCTCGCTTTCATTATCTTTGCATAAGATAAGATGCGCTCGGGAAATAAAGAACAAGTTCTCTTTTCCTCACGCCTGCACCATCTTTACTTACAGAAAGACTATACAAACAAACCTCGACAATGAAAAATATTCTAATCATCGGTTCTACAGGACAAATCGGTTCCGAACTCACCATGATGCTGCGCAACCTTTACAGCGGCAACATCGTTGCCGGATACATTCCCGGCGCAGAACCAAAAGGGGAATTGAAAGAAAGCGGACCGTCTGCCATCGTTGACATAACCAACCAACAGCAGATAGCGGATGCGGTGGAGAAATACCACGTCGATACAATCTACAACCTTGCAGCACTGCTTTCCGCTGTGGCGGAAGCCAAGCCGCAACTGGCATGGAAGATAGGGGTGGGCGGACTGTTCAATGTGCTCGAAGTGGCGAGAGAGAAGAAGTGTGCCGTATTCACACCGAGTTCCATAGGCTCGTTCGGACCGTCCACACCGAAAGACAATACTCCGCAGGACACCATACGCGACCCGAAGACAATGTACGGGGTGACAAAGGTGACAGGCGAACTGCTGAGTGACTATTACTATACACGCTTCGGCGTAGACACGAGAGCCGTGCGTTTCCCCGGACTTATCTCATACGTGACTCCTCCCGGAGGCGGAACCACCGACTACGCGGTTGACATCTACTACTCCGCAGTGAAGGGAGAGACATTCGAATGTCCCATCGCCGCAGGCACGTTCATGGACATGATGTACATGCCGGACGCCCTTCGCGCTGCCATAGAGATTATGGAGGCTGACCCGGAGAAGCTCGTTCACCGCAATGCTTTCAACATAGCGTCGATGAGTTTCGACCCGGAAATGATATACAACAGCATCAAGGAGGCTGTGCCCGACTTCAAGATGGTGTACAAGGTGGACCCTCTGCGGCAGGCCATAGCCGAGTCATGGCCCAACTCTCTCGACGATTCGTGCGCACGGGAGGAATGGGGTTGGAAGCCTGATTACGACATGAAGACAATGACAAAGGACATGATTGAGAAACTGAGGATAAAACTCGGCAAGTAAAGATTATACATATTATATATATAAAACGGATGTGCCCTTCAAGCGGAGCACATCCGTTTCAGTTTTCCGGGAACGTTATCAGACCGCCGGAAATATCTTTTGACACGCAACAGGCGTAAGGATACTGACAGAGGAAGCCCGATGAAGTCCGGCATGATTGGCTTTCCTGCTGACAGCCGGTTCCTCGTCAGGCATCACGCTACGCCCCTGCGTCACTTCTTTACAATGGCTGTCTCAATGTCAGAATAAGCCACCGAGGCACGTATGGTGCCAAGTGCGTAAGCCGCAACATCGTAAGGCTGGTAAATGAACGTGACACTGTCCTTGCCCAAAACGAAATTGTCGGGCACGTAAGGCTCTCCCAGAGCGAATACGCCTTGGTCCTTCAGACCGTCCAGACCGTCTGTCTTATATTGTGCCGAGAGGCTTTTGATTATTCCTTCTGTCACCACGCTGTCAGCGTCTGCGGCAAAGAAGTCAGCCTTCCCTATCTTCGCGCCGGTGGCGGTGTCGAAGTTCATCGCCTTGACAAGGTTCATGCCGTGCGCTCCTCCGGTGAACGAATAGATGTCAGACAGATATGTTATCACGCCCGGACGTCCTTCCTTGGCTGACGTTTTCACTATATACTCATAGTTGAGCGACGCTCCGCTCAAGCCCTCATTCACCATCTTGCCGCACTCCTCGCGGTAACCGGCGATGTATGAGGCAACAAACCGGTCCACAGCCTGCCTCATCGTGATGCCCGAGTCAGGCTTTTCCTCAGACTTCCACATATCTGTCAATATGCCGGAATTCATTATCGAGTCGTTCACGGCATCCGCATTTGCTCCTACGGCATAAAGAATGTTCATTTTAATTTCGCACCTCACGGAGTCGTTATCACCGTTGAGCATAGCCACAGTATCGACTACGATACTGTCGAAAACAAGACTGTCTGCATCGGAAGAGCCTTTGCTCTGACCGCCGCATGAGCTGAGCGCCGCAATGATGAAGGCAGACAGCACAGCAAACGGGAACATAATCTTTTTCATAATGATGGAGTTTAAGAGTTTGAATTATAAAAATTGAATTGTAAAATAATTGTATCAACGCAAGTACACCAGCTTTTCAGTCTCGCCGGAGTAGGTGTTTATCCTTATCCTCACAGCGTCGGCATCTATGTCGGAGGTCCTTATGCTCAGATATTTGCGCACCGAATAATATTCCGGAACACCGCCCTGGTCGTGCATGAACCGCAATACGGCGCACCTGCCTCCGTCGGGCAAGTCCTCGGTCCGCTCTCCGACGACACCTACGGTCTGCACTCCTCCGTTGTCATCTGACGTCCCCGACTTCAGCAGCACACACATATTAAGATACTTGCCTTCTGCCGACAGCCACGCGCTCTCGAAGGTCACGGGGTCGGCGGGCACATTGCCAGTCTGCCGCAAGGGCACTATGTTCAGCACAGGCACCCTCACCACCGACAGAGCCTTGGCACAGGCAGTACCCGATTCGTTGTAAGTCAGGTTGTAATACATCAGTGCCCTGTACACCGAATCGGGCACCGTTATCCACGACAGAGTGAAAGGCGGACTGGTGACGAGCCTCTGCCCGTCGTCAGTCACAACATAGTCGACCGACTCCCCGGCATCCGAATGCATCTCCACGAAGTCGGCACGCATGTACGAAAACTTGCCGTCACCGCTCTCATACCCGTCGGCTGAGCATCCGGCGAGCACAACCAGAGCCGCCAGCATCGCTGTGAGATGACGCACACCTGTCTTATACATCATCCCCTATCACACTGAAACGGTTGCGCGCCGGATTGGCATACATCGTGAGCATGCGCTCGCGCAGGAATGAGTAGTCAGGTTTCTCCAGCTCAATCCTTGCAAGCTGTGTGTCGATATATTTCTCAAAGGCAGCCTTCTCGGCTCCGGTATAATGCGCGGAGAGAGCGTCTGAGCCTTCGAGCATGTCGAGTGCGATGTAGTTGTTGGGATAAAGCCGGTAGCCGGAGAATATGTCGCGGTCGATATGTTCAGCCACCGCATGGTAGAAGTCGCCTTTCGGCATGTCTTCGTCGAGGGTCATGAGCCATCCGTCCATGCATGGCGCGCAGTGGTAGTGTATGCGTCCCTTGTAGCCCATGATGCCGGTCTGCATGCTCACGATGTCATCCTGCGCCGACTTCTTCCATCCCTCCACGTCGCGTTTGAGCTGGAACTCCCTCGCCTTGAGGAAGTCGCACGGGTCGAACTCATACGATATAGACAGCGGGACGATGTGCAACGCCGCGATGCGGTCTCTCACCGTGCCTTCCCCTCCCATAGCCATCATCTTCAGTATTGCCTCCTGCGTGCGGTCGTCGGAGTCCTTGGCGCGTCCCTCGCGCTGCGCTATCCACGCACATTCCTTTTTCTCCGCTATGACAAGATGCATGTAGTCGGACAGCCGTTTGCTTGCCGTGAGCATCTGTCTCATAGACAACGCCCGCTCGACAATGAACGACTTGTTTATCCTCACGATGTCTTTCACCCACGGCAGAGACAGAAGATTGTCGCCGATGGCTATCTCGCACGTCGTGGAGAAATGCGAGTCGAGCAGCATCATGTTGAGCAACGCCGAGTCGAGCACTATGTCGCGGTGGTTGCTCACAAACGTGTAGTTGCGGCTGTTGTCTATCGCCGAGCAGTCGATGTCGCATCCCCGGCTCGCCTTGGCGAGCAGTCCGGAGAGGAACGGATAGCAGAAAGCGCGCTGGAAGTCGAGATTCGTGCGGCACGCACGCATTCTCTCAGCCAACGTCTCAAACGGGATGTCGGGGAAGATGGCGGCAGCCACCGCCCTGAACTGGCTGTTGGCGACAAGGCGCTCATACACTTCCGGAAGCTCTTCCGGCTCGAACGGCCTTATCGCATCATACTGTCTTAATAACTCGATGTTCATAATCACTTAATTATCAGGTAGGTAATAAAGTGGAGCCACGCTCAGGCACCGGTTCAGAACTGGTTCTCCACTATGTCTGTCAGCACGTCCTTGATGTCGAGTCCGGCGGCACGCACCTGCTGGGGGATGAAGCTTGTGGCGGTCATACCCGGTGTGGTGTTCACCTCGAGCATGTTTATCTTGTCGTTGCCGTGTTCGTCTTTCGTTATGATATAGTCCACACGTATTATTCCGTTGCAGCGGAGTATGTCGTAGATACGCGATGTCTCCTCAGCCACTCGCGCCGCCGTGTCGGGCGATATGCGCGCCGGAGTGATTTCCTGGACCTCTCCGTTGTACTTGGCATTGTAGTCGAAGAACTCGTTGGCGGTGACAACCTCGGTGGCAGGGAACACCACCGACTTGTCCTTTGTCTTGTAACAGCCTATCGATATCTCCGTTCCGTCGAGGAAACTCTCTATCATCACCTCGTTGCTCTCCATGAAAGCCACGCGCAGGGCGGGCGCGAGCTGGTCGGCGTTCTTCACCTTCGACACGCCGAAACTGCTTCCGTCGGCGGCGGGCTTTACGAAGCACGGCATACCGATGATGCGTTCTATCTCCTCCTCGCTGTACTTGTTCTCCTCCCCGCGGCGCAGCAGCAGACTGCGTGCCACGTTTATTCCATAGCCGCTGAGGTAGCGGTTGAGCACATACTTGTCGAACGTCATTGCCTCGACGAGCACTCCGCTCGTGCTGTAAGGCACGCCTATAAGCTCGAAGTAGCCCTGCATGAGTCCGTTCTCTCCCGGTGTTCCGTGTATGGTTATGTAGGCATAGTCGAACACCACAGCCTTTCCGTCCTTGACGAAGGAGAAGTCGTTGCGGTCGACGGGAGCGGTTGTGCCGTCCTCGAAGTTCACGTGCCAGTTCTGTCCCTCCACGTCCACGATGTACACGTTGTACCGTTCCTTGTCGAAGAACGAATAGAGTCCGTTCGCCGAATTCATCGACACGTCGTGCTCCGACGAGTCGCCGCCACACACGATGGCTATGTTTCTCTTTATATTTTCCATTTTTTCAAAACGTTGCTTACTGATTCTCAAATGTGTTGTTGTTTGTCCCGGATATGTATACGCGCCACTTTTCTATCAGCGCGGCAAGGTCGGCGGGTGGCGGGGAGTCGAAGTCCATCTGCCTGCCTGTGAGCGGATGGCGGAAGCCGAGGGTGCGGGCGTGCAGTGCCTGACGGTCGCAGAGCTTGAAGCAGTTGGTGATGAACGCCTTGTAAGAGGAGCTTCTGTTGCCCCGCAATATCTCGCATCCGCCGTAACGCTCGTCTCCGAAGAGCGGATGACCTATGTACCGCATGTGCGCCCTTATCTGATGTGTGCGTCCGGTCTCAAGGATACACTCCACAAGAGTGACATAGCCGAACCGTTCCATCACCCTGTAGTGGGTCACGGCAGGCTTTCCTATGCCCGAGTCGGGAGGGCAGACGGTCATCCGCAGACGGTCTTTCGGGTCGCGGGTGATGTTTCCCTCTATGCGTCCCTCGTCCTCGTTGAAGTTGCCCCACACCAGAGCCACGTAGCTGCGGTGGGTCGTCTTGTTGAAGAACTGCGCTCCGAGCGACGTCTTCGCAGCCGGAGTCTTTGCCACGACAAGCAGTCCGCTCGTGTCCTTGTCTATCCTGTGGACCAGTCCCACCTCCGGGTCGTTGGGGTCGAAAGAGCCGACGTCCTTCATGTGCCATGCCACGGCGTTGACCAGCGTGCCGTGGAAGTTGCCCACACCCGGGTGCACCACCAGTCCGGCGGGCTTGTTGACAACCATCAGCTCGCTGTCTTCGTAAACTATGTCGAGCGGTATGTCCTCCGCCTCTATGGTTGAGTCGAAACGCGGACGGTCAAGCATCAGCGTCACCACATCGCCCGGACGCACCTTGTAGTTGCTCTTCACGGGACGGTCGTTGACGTGTACGAACCCTGCGTCCGCAGCCTTCTGTATGCGGTTGCGGCTGGAGTGCTGGAGCTTCTCGCACATGTACTTGTCCACGCGCAGTGCCTCCTGTCCCTTGTCCACCACGAAGCGGAAATGCTCGTATAGCTGTTGCGCCTCCTCGTCAAGTTCCTCTATGTCCTCTATGTTGTCTGCCATGAATTGTCAGTATTTTGTTTTCACACCTATTTATATATACTACCGGCTCATTCGGCAGCCGGTTCTTCATCAGGCAACGGGGCTGTCACTACCTGGAACTCGTCCACGTCGCCCTCGTCCACAGGCTCGAACGCGTCTACATCCACATACTCTATGCTGTCCGACTCGTCGCGCATGCCGCTTCCAGCCTGCACCGTCACAACGTCGTCCACCGATATCCTGTCGCCTGCCACCACCTGTCTGCCGCGCACCGTCACACCGTAGACCCAGTCGCGCTCGCCCGGCACATACTCAGGCTTGCCCACCTTGAATCCCATGGCGGACAGTTTCGCCATCGCCTCGCGCAGCGAACTGTTGTCTATAATGTCCGGCAGGGCTATCATGGGCGAATGTGCGGCGTTGACGATCACCGTCACCACACGTCCGCTCTTCACCTTCTCGCCAGGTGCGGGCGTCTGTTCGAGGATGCAGTCGGGCGACAACGTCTTCACATAACCCGTATCGCTCACCACGACATCGAGCCCCAGCCCCTGCAATATGTGCTGGGCGTCCCTGAACGACTTCTGCCGCAGGTCGGGCACCACTATCGCCTCACCGTGATGGGTGTACACTCCGAGCCAGTATTTCAGCCCGAATACCGCCAGCAGCACCACAAAAGCCATTGCCGCCAGATTGCCCCATAGATACCAGCTTTTGAACTTTTTGAAGAAATCCGTAGGTTTCATCTCACATCATTTTGTACATAGGATATGCGCACAAGGGAAAAGCAGACATATCATTTACTTTCCCGGCGCAGCCTGTTTCGTGCAGAGACAGTGCCAGCGAGCGCAATGAGAGCTTGCTCTCAGATTGCCGAGCGCAGCCTGTCTTATGCAAAGACAGTGCCAGGTGAGTGCAGCAGCAAGGCGGGGGAACGAAGTTTTACCAGACTTGATGGTGCCGAACCGATGCCTGTCTTATGCAAAGATAACACTAACTACTCAATGAACAAAATAAAAGCACAGATAAAGTGTAAAAAAACACCGTCACATCAACTACCCGGCAACCGCCCTCCGCTCCCTTTGTCCGGTCACGCCCCGACCGCACGAGGCACGCATCACCCGTGCCTCATGCCCCATACGTCCCCTCCATCCGCCCCGTCACCCACCGCCCTTACAGAAAACCCGGAAGCGGAGACGCGCTCTTTTCTTGACTTTTTCTTTACAAAACAAATTCGCGAAACAGACATCCTGACAACACAAATACCTATTTTCCGAACACCGCTCACGCCCCTCCGCCATGCCTCTACCCCACTCCCGATACTTCAAAACGTGCTTTCCGGCTCACCGCAAAGCCCGTTTCATGACGCGGAACGTGCCGTATCACAGCGCGAAAGAGCCTCTTTGGCGGTGCCGAAAAGCCCGTCCGGCAATGCAGGACAGTGCTTTCCGCGTTGCCAGAACCACCATAAAGAAAGCAAGCCGCTGAATATCAACAACTTGGAAAAACCTCTTGAAAATCGCGTTTTTCGCATCAGAAGAAAGTCACGGAGCAAACAGCCCATTCTCGCGGACATAAGACAGAAAACCCGGGCATGCCAAGTCACGCCCCAACCGCACAAAAACGGTTTCTCACACCGCACCGTCACGGCATACCTGAAAACCGCCACGGCATGCCGGACACCCGTCATACGACATAAAAAAACAGCAAGGAGCAGGTACTTCTCCCTGCTCCTTGCTGCTCACAATAATCCCGTCACCGACGGAACTCCGGCTTATTTGCCGTGGTGCTCGTCTGATACAGTCAGCTTTTTGCGGCCGTGAGCACGACGTGAAGCCAATACACGGCGACCGTTCTTTGTCGACATTCTCTCACGGAAACCGTGCTTGTTCACTCTCCTTCTGTTGTGAGGCTGAAACGTTCTTTTCATTTTCTATCTATAATTTTATTTGTTATTATTCACGCTTTGGGCTGCAAAATTACTCATTTCTTTTCAAACAGCCAAGAAGAATGCGATTTTTAGAAGATTTATTTAGGTTTTTTTCTAAAATAAACGTAACTTTGCAGCGAATTAAGGAAGAACAAACGAACAATTCAAATTTAGACAGACACATATGATCAATTCACAGGACATTAAGAACGGAACCTGCATCCGCATGGACGGCAAGCTGTTCTTCGTCATCGAATTCCTGCACGTGAAGCCCGGAAAGGGAAACACCTTCATGCGCGTGAAACTGAAGAACGTTGTCGACGGACGTGTGCTTGAGCGCCGGTTCGACATCAGTGAGAAACTTGAAGACGTACGCGTGGAGCGCCGCCCATACCAGTATCTTTACAAAGAGGGCGACGACTACATCTTCATGAATCAGGAGACATACGACCAGATTCCTATCGCACACGACCTCATAACAGGCGTCGACTACATGAAAGAGGGCGACGTGATAGAGGTTGTGTCAGATGCGTCAAACGAGACTGTGCTCTTCGGCGAGATGCCGGTGAAGACAAACCTCCGCATAACACACTCCGAGCCGGGCATAAAGGGCGACACCGCAACCAACGCCACAAAGCCCGCGACGCTCGAGACAGGCGTTGAGGTGCGCGTACCGCTGTTCATCAACGAGGGCGACCTCATTCAGGTAGACACCCGCGACGGCAGTTACCTGCAGCGCGTGAAGGAATAAAAGGAACACAACTCACTTATAAGGGAAAAGGTAAAAACCGGACACGCAACGCTGCATGCCGCTTTTTACCTTTTTCCGTTTTCATAAGCAGATGTTCAAAATCAACCGATATTATAATATTACTCATATGTTATATATATCTTTGTAACCATCCTGTGCGCTCTTCATGGCTTCACACCAAAGTCTCATAACTCTTCAGACCTTTAAATGCAGCCTTGGACAGCACACAATATGATGGCAATCAATTCAGAACATCTGCTTGACAGAATACGCCGGAAACGCATTCCGGCACTCCAACCGGAAAATATTGGTGACTATGAAATACAGCTTCATCATTCCAGTGTACAACCGTCCCGACGAGGTGGACGAACTGCTGCAGAGCATGACACGCCAGACGCTCTCCGCATTTGAGGTGATTGTCGTGGAGGACGGTTCCGTGCGCGACTGCAAAGAGGTGTGCGCACGATACGCCGGAAAGCTCGACCTGCACTACTACATGAAGGAGAACTCCGGTCCGGGACAGAGCCGCAACTATGGAGCGGAGCGCGCGCGGGGAGAGTATCTCATCATACTCGACAGCGACGTGGTGCTTCCCGACGGATATCTCAGGCATGTCGACGACGAGCTGCGGCGCATGCCGGCAGACGCCTTCGGCGGACCTGACCGCGCCCACTCCTCGTTCACGCCCACACAGAAGGCGATATCCTTCTCCATGACTTCCTTCCTCACCACGGGAGGCATACGCGGCGGAAAGAAGAAGATGGACAGGTTCTATCCCCGCTCGTTCAACATGGGCATACGGCGCGACGTGTACATGAGGCTCGGAGGATTCTCTCGCATGCGCTTCGGCGAGGACATCGACTTCAGCATACGCATATTCAAGAGCGGATATGCGTGCCGCCTGTTCCCGGAAGCGTGGGTATGGCACAAGCGGCGCACCGACTTCCGCAAGTTCTACAGGCAGGTGTACAACTCCGGCATTGCCCGCATAAATCTCTACAAGAAATATCCTGAATCGCTGAAGGCTGTCCACATGCTCCCCGCAGTGTTCACCGTGGGCGTGCTCATGGCTCTGGCGGTGATGGCGGCAGGCACGTGCATGAGCATCATGTCGGCTGACCCGGTTGTCAGGGCGGGCGGCAAGCTGCTGTGCCACATAGGAAGGCTGCCTCTCCTGCTGTTTGCCGCAGCCGTGCTTCTCGACTCCATTGTCAGCCGCAACACCGTCATCGTGGCTCTGCTGAGCGTTCCGGCGGCTTTCATCCAGCTCATGGGCTACGGCGCGGGTTTCCTCAACGCATGGTGGAAACGGTGCGTCAGGGGACGTGACGAGTTCTCCGCTTTCGACAAGACATTCTACAAATGACAGACAAACTCAACATAAACCAATGGGCGGAGGACGACCGTCCGCGTGAGAAATTCATGCGCAACGGAGCCAAAAGCCTGTCAAACGCCGAGCTGCTCGCCATACTCATCGGCTCAGGCTCGACCGACGAGAGTGCCGTGGAACTGATGAAGCGCGTGCTCGGAGACTGCAACAACAACCTGAACACTCTGGGAAAGAAAACCATACACGACCTTACAGCATACAAGGGCATGGGACCTGCCAAGGCGGTAACGGTGCTCGCGGCATGCGAACTGGGCAAGCGCAGACAGGCGGAGACCACCGAGCAGCGTCCGAGACTCGACTCGGCGGATGCCATCTACGAGCATATGCTCACCCGGATGCAGGACCTCGACGTGGAGGAGGCGTGGGTTCTGCTCATGAACCAGAACTTCAGGCTCATCAAGGAAGAGTGTGTCTCGCACGGAGGCATCAGCGAGACGGCTGTCGACATACGCATCATCATACGCGAGGCGATACTGCACAACGCCACGGTCATAGCCCTGTGCCACAACCATCCGAGCAACAACGCCAGACCGAGCGCCGACGACGACAGGCTGACACAAAGACTGAAGAAAGCCTGCGAAGTGATGAGGATTCATCTGGCAGACCACATCATCGTGACCGACGGGCAGTATTACAGCTACTGTGAAGAAGGAAGGATGTGACAGCAAAAACACCGTTTTTTCATTGCAGGACAATTTTTTTTTCATATCTTTGTCAAAGATAAGACTGCATAAAACAGTTTACATCATACCATCACCGCGCCCGCTTTCGCCATTCCTGCCTGAGACAGGCTCGCATGCCGCCAATGCAGGCGCCTTAATAAGGACATAACACATGACACAGGAAGAAAAGACAAACATAGAGGAGCGCGTCGTCGACATGCTGAAGACGGTCTACGACCCTGAGATTCCGGTAAACATATACGACCTCGGACTCATTTACAAAATCGATGTGAGACCGACATACGACGTCGTGATAGACATGACGTTCACCGCACCGTCGTGTCCGGCGGCAGACTTCATAATAGAAGACGTCAGACTGAAGGTGGAGACGATTGACAAAGTGAAGTCGGCGACAGTCAATCTCGTGTTCGAACCCGAATGGGACAAGAGCATGATGACCGAAGAGGCACGCGTTGAGCTTGGCTTCGAATAGGCAGACCGCACACCGGCAAGGCACACATCGCGGCACAGACCGTGAGAAGACCGGCACCGGCATATGCCCGCACGCGACACATCAGACACATCCCTACGCCATCTTTCATTATGAACAAAAAAAACATATACTTCCTTTCCGACGCCCATCTCGGCTCGCTCGCCATAGAACACGGGCGAACACAGGAACGGCGGCTGGTGAGATTTCTCGACAGCATAAAGCATAAGGTTGCCGCGATATACCTGCTCGGCGACATATTCGACTTCTGGAACGAATACAGATACGTGGTTCCGAAAGGCTACACACGGTTCCTCGGCAAGCTCTCGGAGCTTACGGACATGGGCGTGGAGGTGCACTTCTTCACAGGCAACCACGACATATGGACATACGGCTACCTTGAGAAGGAGTGCGGACTCATCGTGCATACGCAGCCACTGACGACGGAGATATACGACAAGGTGTTCTTTCTCGCGCACGGAGACGGACTGGGCGACCCGGACGCACGCTTCAAGCTGCTGCGCCGTCTGTTCCACAGCCGCACGTGCCAGTGGCTCCTCAACACCGTACATCCGAGGTGGGGAATGGCTTTGGGACTGAACTGGGCAAAGCACAGCCGCCTCAAACGCGCCGGAGGAAAGGAACCGCCGTACATGGGAGAGGACAAGGAGTATCTCGTACTGTTCGCAAAGGAATACATGAGAACGCACCCGCAGATAGACTATTTCATCTTCGGGCACCGGCACATAGAGCTCGACCTGATTCTCTCACGCAAGTCGCGGCTGATGATAATAGGCGACTGGATAACGCAGTTCACCTATGCCGTGTTCGACGGAGAGCACATGTTCCTCGAGGAATATGTGGAGGGCGAAAGCAGACCATAAACAAACTATATAACATCTATTATGATTTCACTGAAGACAATAGTGCTGGCAGCGGCATGCTCGCTGCTTACATGCACCACGGCAACGGCTCAGAACCACAACGACTTTGCCAACTACAGACGCTACGCTCAGGAGAACGCCAGACTCGGAAAGCCTGCCAAGGGCGAGAAAAGAGTGGTTTTCATGGGCAACTCAATCACTGAAGGATGGGTGAACACGCACCCGGAGTTCTTCAAGAAACACGGTTACATAGGACGGGGAATAGGCGGGCAGACGTCATACCAGTTCCTCATGCGGTTCCGCGAGGACGTGATCAACCTGGAACCGAGGGTTCTCGTGCTCAACTACGGCACAAATGACATAGCCGAAAACACAGGTCCCTACAACGAGGACATCACATATGGCAACATTCTCTCCATGGTGGAGCTTGCCAGGGCACACAAGATAAGGGTGATACTCACATCCACCCTGCCTGCAAGAAACTTCGGATGGCGGCCGTCTGTGACCGATGCGATGAAGAAGATACGCAGCCTCAACGCACGTGTGAAGGCTTATGCGGAGAAGAACGGAATACAGTATGTGGACTACTTCACAGCATTGCTCGCTCCAGACAAGGAAGGGATGGACAGCAAATACACTCCTGAGACAGTGCATCCCAACGGTGCCGGATACGACGTAATGGAAAAACTGATTGTCCCCGCAATAGAAAAGGAACTGTAAAGGCTGCCTTGCGGATACGTAAAACTTGCTTTGCAAATACTTGAAAACCGATTTTCTGATACGCAAAGACATTTTTACAGATATGCGACAACAGCTTTGCCAATATATAAAAACCGGTTTACAGATACTTAAAAACCGTTTTACAGATATAAAGAAAGGCATGTCACTCTTCATGATGACATGCCTTTCTACTTTTAATATGTTCTTTTCTCTCACTTCTGAAGCAACGCCATGGTGTCCTTGGCAATCATTAGCTCCTCGTCGGTAGGTATCACGCATACCGTAACCTTTGAGTCGGGAGCAGATATGACAGCCTCCTTGCCCTGTGTGTTGTTGGCTTCATGGTCTATCTTTATGCCGAGGAACTCAAGTCCTTTGCACGAGTCCTCGCGCACATCGGTCTGGTTCTCGCCCACACCGGCGGTCCAAACGATGATGTCAACACCACCCATGGCGGCGGCATACGCACCGATGTACTTCTTGATGCGGTAGCAATACATGTCCAGAGCGAGGCGTGCGCGCCTGTTGCCATCGGCTGCCGCCGCCTCAACTTCGCGCATGTCAGACGACACACCGCTTATTCCGAGCACGCCGCTTTGCTTGTTCAGATACTCAGCCATCTCCTGCGGCTGCAGTCCGAGCTTCTCCATGATGTATGTGACAGCCGATGCGTCGATGTCACCGCTGCGGCTTCCCATCATCACTCCGGCAAGGGGAGTGAGTCCCATTGACGTGTCCACGCACTTGCCGAACTTCACTGCGGTGACGCTCGCACCGTTTCCTATGTGGCAGGTGATGATGCGCTGCGTGCTGATATCGCGTCCAAGGAACTCGCATACACGCTGTGACACGTAGCGATGGCTCGTTCCGTGGAATCCGTAACGGCGCACATGATACTTCTCATAAAGCTCGTACGGCACGGCGTAAAGGTACGCGTAATCGGGCATGGTGCTGTGGAAGGCGTTGTCGAACACACATACCTGCGGAACGTCGGGCATCAGCTTGTCCACCGCACGAATGCCTTTGAGGTGTCCGGCGTTGTGCACCGGAGCAAGGTCACAGAGGCTTTCGATGCCCCGTTCCACGCTTTCGTCCACGATGACACTCTTCTCAAACAAGTCGCCGCCCTGCACAATGCGGTGTCCTACGGCGTCTATCTCGTCGAGACTCTTTATCGCTCCTATCTCCGGATCGGTGAGCAGGCTGAACACGAAGTTCACTCCCTCCTTATGGTCGGGCATGTCGTGCATTATCTTTTTCTTCTCTCCATCGGGCATCGTCACCTTTACGAACGCCTCATCGAGCCCTATCCGCTCCGCTCCTCCGGCAGCCATGACCGAGTGGTCGTCCATGTTGTAGAGCTTGTATTTGATGGACGAGCTGCCGCAATTAAGTACTAATATCTTCATTTCTGCTTTTGTTGTAGTTTGAAAAATAAACCATGCCGCCCCGGGAAAGCGCATTCCGCACAATGGAAGAGTGCTTTTTCCCGACGCGGCATGCTGATGTCTATTTGGCGTCTTGCGCCTGACAAGCCGTGATTGCCACCATATAATATATGTCATCGATGGAACATCCGCGGCTGAGGTCGTTCACCGGACGTGCGATACCCTGAAGAACAGGACCTATCGCCACCGCGTTTCCAAGACGCTGGACAAGCTTATACGATATGTTTCCCACCTCGAGGTTGGGCACAATGAGCACGTTGGCATGTCCGGCGATGGTGCTTCCCGGCGCCTTTTTCTCTCCCACGCTCGGCACGAGAGCCGCATCCGCCTGCAGCTCTCCGTCAAGATGAAGCTCAGGATCGAGCTCGTGGACAAGCCGTGTAGCCTCCACCACCTTGTCAACATTCTCATGCTTGGCGCTCCCTTTGGTCGAGAAGCTCAGCATAGCGACCCTCGGGTCGGTTATTCCGGCTATGGTCCGTGCGGTCTGAGCCGTACATACGGCTATCTGAGCGAGCTGTTCGGCAGTCGGAACAGGCGTTACAGCCACGTCGCCCATTACGAATATGCCGTCCTCTCCATAGCGGTGCTCGTGCGTGATTACAAGCATCGCGCCGCTGACACATGTCACTCCGGGCGCGCACTTGATGATCTGCAGAGCCGGACGCAGCGTCTCACCCGTCGTGCTGAGTGCTCCGCTCACCTGTCCGTCAGCCTCCTCAAGCTTTATTATCATACATCCCAGGTAAAGAGGATTCCTCACCAGACGGCGGGCTTCCTCTATTGTCATGCCCTTGCTCTTACGTATCTCGGCAAGCTTTTCGGCATACATCTCGCTCTTGGGATTGTTCTCGGGGTCGATGATGGTGGCTTTCTGAATGTTGGAAAGTCCCCACTGCTGTGCAAGACGGCTTATTTCACCGGGGTTTCCTATGAGAATAATGTCGGCTATGTCGTCAGCCAGAACTCGGTCGGCGGCTTTAAGGGTACGCTCCTCAGTAGCTTCGGGGAGCACGATGCGCTGTTTGTTGCTCTTGGCATGCGCTACTATTTTCTGTAATAAATCCATGGTTATTCAGATAATATGTATTTTGTAATTTCTATTTTGCAAATTTAAGAAAAATAATCGGAACAGAACGATGTTTTGGCTCTGTTTTTTTCGCACTTTCAATGATGTGACACGCAAATGGCGGAACACGGACGGCGGAGCGGTGAAAAGGCTGTCCGCAACGCTAAGAATCAGACTGTTACATCATCACACGCAGTGAGCCGCGCCCCCGTTCCGCCACCATCCGCGCACCGCCGACGACCGTCCGCAAGGCGACAATGACGGCATGCCGCCACGCCATTGACCGCATTGGCGGCATACACACGGCACAATACAGCGTATGCAATACCGGCATACACGACGTGAAACAGCACGCCAAACCGCAACGACCAACATACACCTTATTAATATATACAAATCTGACGAAGCTCCGCAAACGACCAATGAAGCGACACATACGGAACACAAAATCCATATATTCCGTAACAAAACCACACATGGTTTTCAACGCTTTTACGCTTTGTTTATAACGTATGTCATATCAGCCTTAAATAACATGCAAAAAAGAACTTTCTTTCTGATTATTTGTATATTTTTGCCGTCCGCCAATAGAGAAACGGCTGTATGCAATCAGGTGTCTTTCAACACGAAACGCCGCCGCCGGTTTCCTCAGGCGCACAATTCAGGAACACTTAAAGACTATTGTATATACATTGTATTTAGGATTACAGATTATCAAACACGTCAGAGAATTATGAAACAAAACAGAAAAAGAGACTACATCTGTCCGCAATGCGCAGTCATACGGGTGGAGGGCGGCTCGCTGCTGGCAGGAAGTGTCAGGTTCGACGGCACTACAGAGAGCGGAGCCGACAACAGTCCCAAGGAGACAGAATGGGACAACCAGACCGTAGGAGGAGACGGATACGGCATTGGAGACGACAATTGGGACAACTTCTGACATCGGTATGCAGGAAGTGATGAGACCTAATGTAAGAACAGCATCAATCGAACTAAGGACAAACATTAATTTAAGAAAGCAGACAAAATGATGAGAAAAGCAATCAGAAACATGATAGGAAGAATCCGTTTTCAGCGTGCGGCTGCCATATTACCGGCACTGCTGCTTGTCATGGCGGGCATGTCGTCGTGCTCGGAAAACGAAGATGTAAACGACGTTCCTGTGCCTTCGGCTGAAGGCACAGGCGTGGAGTTCGCCCTGGGAATGGCAGGATGGAACGAGAGCGGAGCCGCACCGAGGCGCGCGCATGCCGCAACGGCGCAGGCGAAAGGACCGTCCGACACGGAGACAAGGACAGCCGAGCTGGCTCCCGGAATATCGGCAAGCGTGTGCATGACGCAGGAATACGCCACCGGCAAGGCGCGCGGACCAAGAAGAGCGGCTGCAACGAAGACACTAACAGCAGGTACATACACCATCATAGCCTATCAGGGAACGGCTGAACAGCACACTGAGAAGGCGAGATTGACGGCAGACTGGGACGGCACAGCGTTCACCCTGCACGGCTCAGGAGGCAAGAAGGCATACATGGAACTCGAACCGGGAGATTACACCTTCGTATGCTTCAACGACCGGCTTGAGGAGAAGGACGGTGCGCTCGTCATAGCCAAGGACGGCACAACGCCCACATCCGACGACTACGCGCAGGCTCTCGCCGGAACAGCCGCAGCCACAGTGAGCGACAAGAGTACGAAGGTGAGCCTCGTGCTGAGCCATCCGTTCGCAAGGGTGACGTTCAGGATAGTGGGCAGCGGACTGAATGTCACAGCCAAGGACTATGACTATACCGACGTGCAGAACCCCAAGGAGATAAGCTATACCACCAAGATAGGCACCGACGCATACCTGTCGTCAGCAACGGAAACGCTCGACCTGCAGAGGCTCAACCCTGTGAGTCTCGAGCCCGAAAAAGCCGACGCCGACGCCCATAACGCCGACGGCGCAAGCGGCAAGCGTCCCCTCTCCTTCGGAGCGATAGCCACAGGAGCCACCGCAGACGCGCCAGCAGCGTGGCTGAAGCAATTCCAATACGCGCAGAGCAACACCCTCTACTTCCCCGCCGGGACAAGTCTGAGAAACTATGACGTGACAGAGGACGGAGGCACGGCTACCATGATATACGGCAAGACGGTGAGTCTGGCAGATCTCTTCAGCACCGCCATGCCCGACGGGACGCTTCAGGCAAACACCTCATACACCGTACTCATATACGTGTCTTACAACTTCAGATACCTCTTCAACGACGGCACCGTGGGCACACTCGCCGACAACTGGCGCACGAAAACGCCCATCGCCATTGTCACGAGCATGAAGGAGAAGGCGGCGATGGCGTTGAGAGACGCAGGAAACGCCACGTGGACGACCCGTGCAAAAGGAAAAATGAACAACAGCACATTCGGATATAACACCACGCCAATGTTCACCGACCCATACGGCTACGAGTATTCGTGGAATCCGGCATACTCATACGACGGTGTGACGGTGAAGGCGACAAGCGACGAGTTTCCCGCCTTCAAACTGGCGGCGCAATACAATCCCGGCGCGGAACTTACCGCAGAATGGCTCAAGAATCCGTCGGACAATGTGGATGAAAGGGCTGGCAAGTGGTACATACCGTCATTTGGAGAGATTCGCACGGCATATCAGAGCATAATGCACGGCAACTTCGCGCGCAAGAGCGGAAGCAAAATAGAGATAAGAGAGTTCACCCGAGGCGACTTCGATTACTACCTCTTCAGAGGCAATCTGCTCAACATCGGTTTCAGCCAGGCAGGCGGAAAGGCACCGGGCGGAACATACTGGAACAGTACGGAAGGCTATATCTACAGCACATCATACTTCGGTGCGGTGGCATTTCTCACAGGAACACTCACATGCAGCACCCACGCCAGCGTATCAGGCGGCAATCTGCAATACAAAAGCGTGCGTCCGTTCATCCACTTCAAATGACGTGAGACACACTCATATCTGCCGCTCCGGAGCACATCCGTCACCCGAACATCCTGCCGGATGCGTATGAGAGAGAGCGGCAAACGCGATAAACGCCACGAGGCGACGCCCGTAGGACACGATGTCCCGACAGGCGTCGCCTCGTCATATATATCCCGTCGGTGTCCTATCCGCTCATCTCGCGCGTGAGCAGGCTCTCGAGTTCCTCCGCCGACAGGCGCAGGCGGAAGTCGCCCTTTATAGCCACCGATATGCGCCCCGTCTCCTCCGACACCACCACGGCTATGGCGTCGCTGCTCTGCGATATGCCCAGCGCGGCGCGGTGGCGCAGACCCAGGTCCTTGGGAATGTCGTGGCTGTGCGACACGGGCAGTATGCATCCGGCGGCGCGGATGCGTTTTTTAGCTATGATCATGGCTCCGTCGTGCAGCGGCGAGTTCTTGAAGAAGATGTTCTCTATGAGTCTTTGGTTGATGTTGGCGTCTATCAGGTCGCCCGTCTCCACGATGTCGTCGAGCCTCACCGTGCGCTCTATGACTATGAGCGCGCCCACCTTACCCCTCGCCATGTCGATGCACGCCATCACTATGGGCATGATGGTCTGCTTGTCAGCCCCGGTTTCCTTCGAACCGTTGCCCGAGAAGAAGAACCGCGTCACCATCTGGAAGCGGCGGTGTGTGCCGAGCGTGTAAAGAAACTTGCGTATCTCTTCCTGGAAAAGCACGATGAGTCCTATCACACCGACGCTCACCAGCTTGTCCATAATCGACCCGAGGAGACGCATCTCTATAATCTGGCTCACGAAAAGCCATACTATCACGAAGACGATGATGCCTATGAAGACATTGAGCGAACGGCTCTCCTTCATGAGGCGGTAAACATAATAGAGCATCATCGCCACAAGGACGATGTCCACCACATCCTTTATTCCGAAATCTATCATTGCTGTCGTTTTTTTCAGTTATGCTTCATTACATGTCCGCGCTGCCTGTCAGCGGTCAGAGGAGCCGTCCGCACGCATGGCTCCCACTATCCTCACAGCCTCCACACACTCCCTCACATCGTGCACGCGCAGTATGGACGCGCCCTTGAGCAGGGCGATGGTGTTGAGCGCGGTGGTGCCGTTGAGCGCGCCGGAGGCATCCGTATGGAGCAGTCGCGATATCATGCTCTTGCGCGATATGCCCACGAGCAGCGGCAGCTCAAGCTCGTGCAGGCACTCCAAAGAGTCCATTATGCTGTAGTTCTGCTCAAGCGTCTTGCCGAAGCAGAAGCCCGGGTCGAGTATCACGTCCTTCACGCCAAGGTCGCGCAACTGCTGCACCTCCTCCGCGAAAGCCTTCATCATGCTGTACAGGTCGGGCTTTACAGACATCAGTATGTAAGCCACGCCGAGGCGCGCCACAGTCTCAAACATGCTTTCCTCCTCATGTATCGGCGTGTTGACAATGCCCGTTATGCCACCCTCCGACACGTCGTTTATGATGTCGGCACCGAACTCCTCCACGCACATCCGTGCCACCGAGGGGCGGTAGGTGTCGACAGACAGGACGGCGTCGGGCTGTTCGCGGCGCACTATGGCGAGCGCGCGCCTCAGCCGTCCGGTCTCCTCCCGGCAGCTCACCTCAGCCGCTCCCGGGCGTGTGGAGAACGCGCCCACATCAATTATCTCTCCTCCCTGCTCCACTATCTCGTTAGCCCTGTCGGCTATCTCCGCCTCCGTCTGCCGCCGGCTTCCCTCAAAGAACGAGTCGGGCGTGGCATTGAGGATGCCCATCACCTTCGGTTCGGACAAGTCGAGGAGTCTTCCTCCCGCGTTTATTGTGTATGTAAAAGCTTTCATAACTTCTGTTTTTTCTGATATATAATGCCTGTCTTATGCAATGATAATGCAAATGAGCGGCATAAGAGCTTGCTCTTATTTGCCCGAGTGCAGCCTGTCATATGCAATGACAGTGCAAGGCGAGTGCAGCAGCAAGGCGGGAAAACGGAGTTTTACCAGACTTGATACTGCCGAGCCGCAGCCTGTCATATGCAATGATAATGCAAACGAGGGCAATGAGAGCTTGCTCTCATATTGCCGAGTGCAGCTTATCATATACAAAGATAATATAAAATACTTTATCCTACTCCTCCCCTAATGTTATTTTCCCATAAAACTCCCGACTCACTCTTTATGCCAGCCATTAATGCGACAAAAACCTTCCGCAGACCCGGCACCGCTACCCCTCTTATGCGAAAAACATACTATTATTCACGCACTTACATCATGTCCCAACTCGGCGAGAGTGCCGTCGGAATGAAGAAAAGCGTCTGAGGCTGCAAATACGCGAGTTTTCAGCGTTTTACATAACGTTCTGATATACAGCTATATACACAAATCCGGCAGTCCGGACGGTTTTTCCGACGATGCGGAAGAGCCTTTTCCGCGCTGTCGGAAAGCCTCTTTCATGACGCGATACAGGCTTTTTTGCAGTGCGGAACAGCCTTTTCGGGCATGCTGGAGAGCCTTTTTTGCACATTGGGAATGTGAGAACCGGATGATTATACATATTTTTCCGACTTTTATTCACGTTTCAGCCGCCGCGTCACTCTGTTTCAATAATTCCGTCTGTCAAAATATTTTACTTTCCTATATGCATGCTTGCATAAAGCAAACTGCGCCCGGCAATATGAGAGCAAGCTCCCATTGCGCCCACCGGCATAGTTATTTTTCACCCCGACTCACCCCGTGATGCGGAGCGCGTACATCCCCCTGCGGATGGCGGAAAGCAGTAACGGCATTACAATTTTAATAATATTCGGCTTTGGATATATATTTTTTGAATTATTTTATTTATTTTTGCACTGCGTTATTACACACACTCCAGTTTATAGGAAATTTGGAATAGCAATACCAATAATTCTCTATAATATTCACATAAATCAAACATCAAAAGTTAACAATGATTAAGAAAAACATTAATGTTTTAGCTGCCGTCGCTTTGATAGCGACAGGTGCTATCGTCGCCGGAGCGTGTTCCGACAGCGATTATGATTTCGACGAAATCGACAGCACGGTAGGCATCGGCGGAGAACTTACCATTCCGGCAAGCACCACCGACACAATCAGACTGGAAGACGTGCTCGACCTCGACAACAGCGACTGCGTGACAGTGAAGGACAACGGCGACTACGTGTTCGAACAGCAGGCGGAGAGATCGACGTAACGGAAATCAGAGTGGAAGGTTTCACCATTATGGAAAAACTGACAAGCGGACAGGCTTTCGTCATCGACCTTGAAAGCCTTGCCGGACAGAACGCCAAGGCGCGTGCAAACACACGTTTCTCAAACACACAGCGGATAAGACGCTTCACCTACGACGGCCATTCGGACGACGTGGTGGACCTCACGCGCGTGAGCATCAACCCCGCCTCGATGGACCTGAGCGTGCAGTTCCCCGACGGACTGAGTGCCGTCATGCCCGTGATAGACAGGCTGCAGCTCTTCCTGCCGGGCTATATCGTCGTGACAGACGTGAGGGGCAACGGCAACGGAACGCTCTCGCACAGCGGTCCGGTCATCACTCTGACAGGCGTGAACACATCGCACGACCTATCGCTCACGGTGACGACAGACGAGCTCGACTTCTCCGCGGGCAACATGGAGAACGGTGAGCTGAGCATAGAGAACGGAGACATAACACTTACAGGAGACATAGACATGAGTCTGGACGCCACGCTCGACATCACAGGCGTGCCCTCGCAGACCCGCTTCGAGATAAACAACACGTTCAGTCTGGACACGTTCCGTCCGGTGTCGGCGTCGGGACGGTTCAACCCCTCAATCAATCTTAACAGTCTCGGAAACATAGAGATAACCGGCATACCGGAGTTCCTGACCGACGGCGACGTGCGTGCCGACCTCGACAACCCGAGGATAATGGTGTCGATAGACAACACAATGAACGCCACGGGACTGGTTTCGGGCACCATCATCGCCACAAAGGACGGACACGAGAGTGCAAAAGTGACCGTGCCGCAGATGACCGTCCATCCGGCAACGACCACCCACATATGCATCTGCCGCAAGAAAACGGCGGAGATAGAGGCTGAGTATGGCAGCAACGCATATGAGGTGCCGGACCTCTCGACACTCATAGAGAAGATACCGGACAACATATCCTTCGACGCGAAGGCGATGGCGGACAAGGACAGGGAAAGCGAGTTCATGCTCGACCACACCTATACCATCAAGCCGAGCTACACCGTGGAGGCTCCCATAGCGTTCGCGGAGAACGCCAGCATCGTGTATAAGGACTCGCTCGACGGATGGCACGAGGACCTGGAGGACTACGACCTGAGCGACGACGCAGCCGTATGCGTGACCGCAACGATAGAGAACCGCGTGCCGGCTTACCTCACACTGACAGCCACTCCCATCGACACGGAGGGCAACGACATCAGTTCTGACGTGAACGTGGAGGTGTCCAACACCGTCATAGCGTCGCCCGACGGGGAGAACTCGGCATATACGCCGCTCACGATAAACATCACCAAGAAGACGGCTGACGCCATGAGAAAGATCGACGGTCTGCGTCTCACCATTCAGGGCAAGGCAAAATCGGACGACGGAACGGAAAGCGTGACGGGAAAGACGCTCAATGCGAAGAAGCATTTCCTCATCGCACGCGACCTGAAAATAAAGATTACAGGCAAAGTGATAGCCGACTTCAATTAACCAACAAACCAACGACAGAAAAATGAAAACCATATACAGAAACATCCTCACGGTGATAATCGTGATGACGGGATGCTGTGCCACGGCGCAGACCCTCAACTCGGCATACTTCACAGACGACTACAAGTACCGCCACATGCTCAACCCGGCGATGGGAAACGAGCAGGGCTACGTGTCGCTGCCGGCACTCGGAAACATCAGCATCAAGCTAAGCGGCAACTTCGGATATCAGGATGTCATCATGCACAACCCCATGTATCCGTCGCAAAGCGGCAAGAAGATGACCACGTTCATGAATCCCTACATATCCGCAAACGACGCTCTGAGCGGCTTCAGCAAAGGAAACAACCGCATAACGGGCGACATCGGGCTGACCATACTGTCGGCAGGATTCAAGGCTTTCGGCGGATACAACACCTTCGAGATAAACTCCAAGAGCACTGTGGGATTGTCGCTGCCGTACGGACTGTTCGAGTTTGCCAAGAACATAGGCAACAAGACGTATGACATAGGCGACATAAACGCGCACGCGCAGTCGTATGCCGAGATAGCGCTCGGACACTCCCGGCAGATAAACGAGAAGCTCCGGGTGGGCGCGAAGGTGAAGGTGCTGGTGGGTCTGGCACGCGCTGACGTGAAAATGAAGAACATAAAGGCTGACCTTGCGGGCGAGGACAAGTGGTCGATATCGGGCGAGGCTGCGGCTGACGTGTCGATGAAAGGCTTCTCCTATGTCTCTGAGGAGAAGGAATATAATGTGGAAGGCAGCGGCACTTACGAATGCGTGAACGACGTCGACATCGATGGCTTCGGCGTGGGAGGCTTCGGTATGGCTGTCGATCTGGGCGGAGTGTACGAGATAAACGACGACTGGACGGTCAGCGCGTCGGTTCTTGACCTCGGATTCATCAACTGGTCGAACGACATGGCAGCCGAGAACAGGTCGAAAAGCTTCATCTTCGACGGTTTCCACGACGTGTCGGTGACATCAGACCACGGCGAGGAGCTCGACGTGAAGGCTGACCGCTACGGCGACCAGATGGCTGACTTCGCCAACCTCACGGACATGGGCGACAAGGGAGGACGCACCACCGGCATAGGAGCGACAATCAATCTGGGCGCGGAATACACACTGCCGGTATACCGGAAGGTGTCGTTCGGCGCGCTGTGGTCGTCGCGCATAAAAGGTCCCTATTCATGGACGGAAGGACGGCTGAGCGCGAACTACGCTCCGCTGAAGTGGCTCGACGGAGGCGTGAACTTCGCTGTGAACAGCTTCACGGCAAGCATGGGATGGGTGCTCAACATCCATCCGAAGGGCTACAACCTCTTCATCGGAATGGACCACATACTGGGCAAGACGAGCAAGGAGATGATTCCGCTCAGCTCAAACGCAAGCATCACTCTGGGAATGAACATCGCCTGGTAAGCGGGCACACATAGGAAAGCGGACACGCAAGGCTCTCCGTCCCCGCCATAACGCGGCATATACGGGTCAGCCTGTGCGTGTCCGCTTTATTTATATATGTGTGTCTGACTTATTTATATATATCCGCAGGAGACCGGACGTCTCCATACGGATGCATATCATTTCTTTATTGTCCCGAGCATAAGCCTCACAGCCTCCTCAAGCTGTCTGTCCTCGCCTACGAGCTGCTGCTCCGGTGTGTTGTATACTTCCACGTCCGGCTCCAGCTCCTGGTTCTCCAGATAGTGTCCCTGCATGTCTCTCACACCCACCTGAGGTATTCCGAACACGAGCGAGGGGTCTATCTGGGTTTCCCACCACACCGCTGTCATGGTGCCGGGAACAGGCGCGCCCACGAGCTTTCCTATGCCGAGAGTCTTGTAAACCCACGGGAAGCCGTGCGCGTTGGAGTAGTTGTCCTCGCAGACAAGCACGCATGAAGGCTTGCACCACTTGTTGTACGGATCGCTGCCGATGTATTGTCCGCGCGGCGCAAACTGCTGATACTCCTTTCCGCTGAGCAGTGTGGCGAGGTCGTCGTGCAGCCATCCGCCGCCGTTATGGCGTGTGTCGACTATCACGGCTTCCTTGTTGCGGCAGCGGCCGAGCACCTCCGAGTATACCTCACGGAAGCTCTCGCTGTCCATACCCTTCACATGCACATATCCTACCTTGCCTCCCGACAGCTCGTCCACCTTCTTACGGCAGTTCTCAACCCACCGTTTGTAGAGCAGATTGCGCTGCGCTCCGTAGCTGATAGCCTTCACCTGCTGCTCGAAACGCTTGCCTGTGGCAGGGTCGTATACAGCGAGCAGCACTTTCTTTCCGGCTTCTCCGGCAAGCAGCGGATAGTAGTCCTCACCGGCTTTTATCTCCTTGTTGTTTATCTTCTCTACTATGCAGCCCGCCTTTATCTTCGAGTCTGCCTTGGTGAGCGGTCCTCCCGCTATCACCTCCACTATCTTCAAGCCGTCTCCATCATACTTGTTGTCGTAGAAAGCACCGAGACATGCCGTCTGCTGCGCGGCTCCCGTGCCACCGTAGCGTGCCCCTGTGTGTGAGCCGTTCAGCTCGCCGAGCATCTCCGAAAGCATCTCCTGGAAGTCGTAGTTGTTGTTGATGTAAGGCAGATAACGCGCGTACACATTCTTATATCCGTCCCAGTCCACACCGTGTATGTTCGGATCGTAGAACTTGTCTTTCACCTGCCGCCACACGTGATTGAATATATAGTCGCGCTCTTTTGCCGGACGCAGGTCGAACTCCGCCCTGAACGAGATGTTGCTCACCTTGTTTCCGGCGGTCTGTATTTTCTTCATCTGACCTCCGGTGCACAGATACAGGTTCTCGCCTTTCTTGTCCTGAATCATGCTTCCGCCTCCTATGCCCTTTATTATGAGCTTTGTGGAGTTCTCGCGGAAGTTGCGTTCCCAAAGGTCGAAGCCTCCCTCGAAAGCCGCGCAGTAGTAAAGCTTGTCGCCCTTTGGCGTGAGCACGGCGTCGCCCATGCGCGATGAGTTTATCGTAAGACGCATTATCCTGTCGCGACGGTTGGCAAGATCGAAGACAAGGTCTTTCTTCTTGTCGTCCTTCTTGTCCTTTTTGTCTTTCTTTTTCTTGCTGTCTTTCTTCTTGTCAGCGTCGTCCTTCTTGTCCGCGTCTCCGTCTTTCTTCTCGTCGGAATCCTTGTTCATCTCCTCCTCGAGGGCGAGTTCTTCCTTGTTAAGACGGAATTTGTCGTAGGCTTCGGCATCGAAGAACATGATGTAAGTGTCCGACTCGGCGCCCCAGCTGCCGTGACTGCGGTAACCGGCACGGTCGGACGACCATATCATAGCCTTTCCGTCGAGCACCCATTTGGGGTTGCCGTCGGTATATCCGCTCTCGGTCAGATTGGTCACCTCGCCGCTTCCGTCAGCCTTGACGAGCGCAATGTCGGTGTTGTTCCATCCTCCCACGCCTATATAAGAGGTGAGAAACCACTTGCTGTCGGGCGACCACTGGTAGTTCTGGTCACCGTCGCTGTATGAGTAATTGAACTTTCCGTCGAGCACAGTGCGCACTTTCCTGCTCTTGAGGTTTATCACACGCAGCGTGGTACGGTCTTCGAGGAACGCCACCTCCTTGCCGTCGGGCGAGTATTCAGGCTGGAACGACGGTTTGTCGGTCACGACAAGAGGCTCTTCCTTCAGCTCCTGCGCATAGGTGAAATACTTGTCTTCCTTGCGCACGAGGCTGCTCTGGTATATCCCCCATACGCTGTCGCGCTCGGCGGAATATACGAGCGATCGGCCGTCGGGGCTGAAGCTGATGTTGCGTTCCTGCTGCGGCGTGTTGGTGATCTGGCGTGTCGTCTCGTAGTCAACCGACGTCACATACACGTCTCCGCGCACTATGAACGCCACCTCCTTGCCGTTCGGCGACACAGCCATGTCTGTGGCACCGCTTCTGAAGGTGCGGTTGAGCACGTCGTTCTCCACCCGGTCGGTGACAATCTCCACCTTCACTTTCGACGGCTGTGCCCCTTCGCGCATGGTGTATATCTCTCCGTCGTAGCCGTAACACAGTGTTCCGTTGTCCGCGACAGTGAGAAACCTCACCGGATTCTTGGTGTGTTGTGTGACCTGGCTGTGGTTTCCGTCAGACAGACTGTATTTGTAGACATTGAAACTTCCGTTCTCCTCGCTCAGATAATAGAACGAATCACCGTCCGGCGCCCACACCGGATTACGGTCTTCACCCCGGAATGACGTCAGTTTCTTGTAAGAACGGTTCTCTCCGAGAGTGCACATCCATATGTCGCGGGTGATGGACGACCGGTGATGCTTGCGCCAGTTGTCCTCATATCCCTTCATGTCGTGATAGAGAAGTCTGCCTCCCGACTTGTCCAGAGAGAGGTTCTGCATGACCATCGACGAGAACATCACAGGTCTGCCGCCGCTTGTCGGCACGCTGTAAATCTGCGAGAACTGACCTCCCGGAAACTGTATGTCTCTGTAGTCCTGCTGTATCGACGCGGAGAAAAGCACGTGCGTGCTGTCCGCGAACGTCTCCGGATACTCGTTGGTTGAATGTGTTGTGAGCCTCGTCGGGGCTCCTCCGTAACGGCTCATGATGAAAACGTCGAACCCGCCGTTGCGGTCTGACGCGAAAGCAATCTGCCTGCCGTCGGGCGACCATACCGGTCGTGTGTCGTGGGCAGGGTGTGTCGTGAGCTGTGTGGCGCGTCCGCCGTCTGCCGGAACGGTGAATATGTCACCGCAATAAGTGAACGCGATGGTCTTGCCATCGGGCGAAATGGCAGGATAGCGCATCCATAACGGACCGTCCTGAGCCCGTGCCGCCCCCGCCGCAAGCAGCACTGAAGCCATTAGTAAAAGTCTTTTCATACCATATGTTGTTTTGAATAGTGTTATTGCAATTACCGTCCGCCGGAGTCTGAAAAGTGAGTACGACATGCACGTACGGGCAACGCGCGGCGTCATACAGGCTCTCCCGGCATTCATAAGAACAATGTCAATCCTCCCGAATATCAGCAAATTTACACATTTTTTTGTTTCCGACGTCATTGAAACTGATTTTTCGACATCGAGCAATCATAATGTCAGCATGCAGCCACGCCTCCACCGACTCGTCCCACAGCACGTACCGCTGTGCGGAAGAGTACGGGTAGACCGGCGTTCCGGCATAAGTCATAAAGCGAGTGAGACCGTCCTGACAACGAGTGAAACTGCTCTGACAAGCGGACGGGACGATTTTGTTGTACCAAAAACGCGCGTAATCCGAACATTTTGTGTAAGTTTGCACCGCATTTTTTATATAATAACGTACAAGTCATGGAAATAGAACATCTGTACAGACTATTCTCTGAACATCAGACTGTAACGACCGACAGCCGCGACTGTCCCGAAGGCTCCATCTTCTTCGCCCTGAAGGGAGAGTCGTTCGACGGAAACAGGTTTGCCGAAACCGCCCTTCAGAAGGGCTGTTCCTATGCAGTGATAGACGAACCGGAGTATGCGCGCGACGAGAGATACATCGTCACGGACGACGCGCTCGCCACTCTCAAGCAGCTGGCACGCCACCACCGCCGGCAGTTCGACATACCGGTGATAGGCATAACGGGCACAAACGGAAAGACAACAACCAAGGAACTCGTGGCTGCGGTGCTGTCGAAGAAGTACAAAGTGCTGTATACCGAGGGCAATTTCAATAACGACATCGGTGTGCCCAAGACTCTCCTGCGCCTGAGAAAGGAGCACGAGATAGCCGTGATAGAGATGGGCGCGAGCCATCCGGGCGACATCAAGACGCTCGTGGAGACCGTCGAGCCCGACTACGGACTGATAACCAACGTGGGGAAAGCCCATCTGCAGGGCTTCGGGTCGTTCGAGGGAGTGGTCAGGACAAAGGGAGAGCTGTACGACTTCCTGCGCCGCCGCAACGGCTCCGAGGAGATCTTCGCCATACAGAGTCTCGGTCTGGCCAAACGCCTCGCCCATACGGGCTGCCGTTGCGCTGTCGTAGGCATATCGGGAGGTCTCGACCTCATAAAATACGCATGCGAGCCGATGGACGGACTGTATGTCGAGGGTGAGGTGACGTCGTGCGCGCCGCTGCTGTGCTTCAGATGGCGCGGCGGGGGAGGCGGTTGGCACGAGGTGGAGACGCACCTCATCGGCACCTACAACCTGTGCAACATGCTCGCCGCGGCAAGCATCGGACTGTATTTCGGTGTCGGCGACGATGCCGTAAGCGACGCTCTGGCGGGCTACATACCGAGCAACAACCGCTCACAGCTCGAGACCACGGAGCACAACAGGCTGATCGTGGACGCCTACAACGCCAACCCTACGAGCATGGCGGCGGCGATAAAGAACTTCAGCGACATGCAGGTGAGCCGCAAGATGGCTATTCTGGGCGACATGAGGGAGCTCGGCGACTCCTCGGAAGAGGAGCACCAGAAGGTGGCGGACATGCTGGAACACGCTGGCATAGACACCGTATGGCTCGTGGGAGAGGAGTTCGGCAAGACGCGGTGTGCGTTCCGCAAGTTCGCAGATGCCGAGGAAGTGAAAGCCGAACTGAGAAAGAACATGCCCGAAGACCACTACATTCTTATAAAGGGAAGCAACGGAATGAAGCTCTATCAGCTTCCCGAACTGCTGTAGGAACGTCTGACCCGCAGCCACATCATCACCCCGGCTGCGGTCAGACCGAACGGGAACGCCATCCAGATGCCCACAAGCCGCATGCCGAGAACGAAGCCGCAGAAGTAGCCTACGGGCAGCGACACCACGAAATAGGCAATGAACGCGATGACCATAAGTGACTTCACGTCGGACGTTCCGCGCAAAGCGTTGGCGAAAAGAATCTGTAGTCCGTCGCCAAACTGATATATAAGGAACGGCAGCATGAGCGACACCACAGACGAGGCTACCTCCAGACTGTCGGTGAACCAGCCTCCGAGCTGATGGCGCAGACAGAACACGATGCCGGACAACACTATCTCCAGGGCAAGCATGAGGCGGAAACCGGCACTCACGGTAAGGCGTACGCCGTCACGGTCGGACTGTCCGTGGAAGCTGCTCACACGTATGGCGACAGCCGCTCCGAGCCCGTAGTATATCATGAACGTGAACTGCGAGATGGTGAGCATCACCTGATGGGACACCAGAGCCACCGTGCCGAGCCAGCCCACCATGACCACACTCAGGCTGAAAGACGCCGTCTCCATGCCCATCTGCAGCGCGACGGGCCAGCCGAGTGCATTGAGCCGTCTCACCATGCCGCGCGACCAGCCCAACGCCACAAACCCTGCACGGTAGCGGCGGTAGCGTCGCGAGCGCGCGAAAATCACCATGAAGACCACCACCATCATTATTCTCGAGAACAGGGTGCTTATTCCCGCGCCCAGCACTCCAAGCTCCGGAAAGCCCATCTTGCCGTATATTAGCAGGTAGTTGCCGAAGATGTTGAGCACGTTTCCGCCGAGAAGAATCCACATCGACACCCGTGTGTCGGTGATGCCGTCAGCAAACTGTTTGAAGGCATTGAAGAGCATGACAAACAGCAGGGACACTATGAGCACAAGGAAATAGGGGCGTATGAGCGGAAGAAGCTCCGCGGGCTGACCCATGCGGTGCACATTGAAGTAGACGACGAGCATAAGTGCCGACATCATAACAGCCACCACGGCGTTTGAAAGAAGGCTGCAGCGCAGTGCCTGACCTGCTTCCGCCTTGTGCCCGGTGCCGAAAAGGGCTCCCACGACGGGCGTAAGTCCGTAGGAGAAACCCGTGCCGAAGATGATGACCATGTTCATGATGTTGTTCACGAACGAGGCTGCGCCAAGGTCGGCGGTGCTGTGGTGTCCCACCATCATGGTGTCGGCGAAACCGAGGATTATAACCCCGAGCTGACCTATCATTATGGGCAGCCCGACAGAAAGCAGCGACTTGTAGTGCTGCATGTATTTAGCGTCTGTAAGATTCATAGTATACAATAATATATGCCTGAGTATACAATAATATATGCCTGCGCCAAGCACGCCGCGACGCATGCCCGACCGGAAAGGAACAGCCTGCGCTCCGGAGGCTCACCAGAAACGGTTGGCGGCGGAGTCGTACTCGAAGCCCGCCGCGGCAAGCTTGCAGACGATGGCTTTCTTGTCTACATTCATATCATCACAAAGACTGTCGAGCGATGCGTAACAGTCTCTCAGTTTCATGTTGATGACGCTGAACAGCATCATCGGATCATCAGGCAGATTCATAATAAAAATAACTTTTTGACAGCCGACATCATCAGTATGTGACGTCAGGCGGAAGAGACAGCCTTGCTGTTTGTGGGTGCAAAGATACAATAAATAAAGCAGACAGTTCGTCAGATTGCTTTTTTTCTTGTACTTTTGCATAAGACAGGCGGCGCTCGGCAATCTGAGAGCAAGCTCTCATTGCGCTCACTGGCACTGTCTTTGCATAAGACAGGCGGCGCAGGCAGCCTGAGAAAAAACTCTCATTTCATCATGTTCGCACTTTAAAAAAGCATATACCACGTGTAACCGGCAGTGACGCCACAGCATGTCTGCTGCCCGTAAGCACGCCAACGGTAAAAGAAAAACAACAAAAAGAAAATACTATATGGACATAGAAAAGATTATGGAAATGAGCCTCTTCGGCATAAGCATACACGCGGTGCTGAGGTTCTGCATCAAGGCGGCGATAATATACCTGTTCGTACGCATTGTGACGGGTCTCGTGAAATATTTCTTCAACCGCTCGCTGAAGAGGCAGGGACGACTCGTCACGCTCGATGAGACGAGGACAAGCTTCATCCGCCAGATGGTGGTGGCGGCTGTATACATCGTCGGCTGCGCGGCTTTCCTCTCGCTGATACCGGGTATGGAGAAGATAAGCAACTCCATTCTCGCCAGCGCGGGAATCCTCGCCATGGCGGTGGGTCTTGCCTCGCAGGAGGCTCTGTCTAACATTGTGAGCGGTCTGTTCATCGTGTTCTCAAGACCGTTCAAGGTGGGCGACTTCATCAACGTGGACGACATAGTGATAGGAACGGTGACGGAGATAACGCTGAGGCACACCGTCGTACGCAACGCGGAGAACAGAATGATAATCATACCGAACAGTAAGATAAGCTCGAGCACCATCATCAACTCGTCGTTCGGGGAGGAGGCGACATGCGCCTTTGTGGAGGTGGGCGTGTCGTACACCACCGACCTCGACTTCGCCATGGACGTGATGCGCGACGAGACGATGCGCCACCCGATGCTCATAGACCACCGCAGCCCGAAGGAAAAGACCGACGGCACACCGCAGGTGGTGATAAGGGTGACAAACCTCGGCGACTCTGCCATCACTCTGAGGGCGTGGGCGTGGGCTGCGACACCTGGAAACGCCTTCGTGATGAAGTGCGATCTGCTGAAGTCGATAAAGGAACGGTTCGACAGGGAGAACATCGAGATACCTTATCCTTACTTCAACCAGATTGTGACAACACAGAAAAGCTGAGCCTCAACGACAGCTTTCAACGGAAAGTTCCCGCACCACTGTCATGGTGCGGGAACTTTTTTTATAGTCCTGACCGGCGGACCGGAACCATCGCTCAGGCTTATGCGCCATTTCACATAAATGACACGGAATGCGAACAACAGCACAACGTCAACCGCGCGAGAATCGCGCAGAGTCATCCGCAAGGCAATACGCCTGCAAATACGCGGTTTTTCAGGCGTTTTCATAACTTATTAAAGCACAGTCATTTACACCGGACAGTCCGCCAATCATGCCTTTATCATCATGCGAAAGAGCCTTTTCCGCAGTGCCAAACGGGCTTTTCCGTATCATGAAAGAGGCTTTTTAGCATAATGAAAGAGCCTGTTCCACGCCATAAAAAAGCGTTTTTCACTCATAGAAATACCTTTTCCGCAACATGGAACGGATTTTATCACAGTAAATAAACAGTTAATCCGTAACATAACAGGGCTTTTACCGTCATCCCTACCCACCTCCGCCATGCCGCAGGAACATTTTCAGTGCAAGTCCGTATCCTGTTTTGCAGATTATGACTGTCAAAATTTTTTACTGCCATAAAACAAAAAGGCAGCAGCCAATCGCACATTGAGAAACATCCAGGACGCACCGCCACCGCGCCCGCACAATCACCTTCGCCATATAATACCGTTGCCTCCCCAAAGTAGAGACGCAAAATCTTGCGTCTCACAAGCAAGGAACGCAACCCTCATCAGCATATATCCGCTGGTTCTCATTGCGCTTACCTCCTCGGGAGACGCAAGATTTTGCGTCTCTACAGGCTGACGCCAACATTATTCTATTACACATATGCGTAGGCAACACAGCACTAACAACACACTCACCTCACCACACTTCTCCTCCCACTGACACCGCACCATCCCCGCTCCGTCGCAATTCCGGCTCGTCTATACAAACAAAAAGACGCCCGGCAGTCGCAATGATGCGTCTCCGGGCGTAGTTGTCCACGACGGGTAAAAGCCGATGCCGTGTTTTTATTCCATCACAATCTTACGGGCATCTCCCTTATCGTCCTTCACGATGTTCACTCCCTTGACAGGCGCAGACATCTTGACACCATTAAGGTTATAGTATGACAGATGTCCCGAACCGTTGTCTGTGACTGTCGACGAGATGCCTGTAGAGGGCACCTTTGTCTTGTCGAAGTTGTCCATGAGCACCTTCATCCAGTGTCCGCCGACAACAGAACGCGCCTTGAATCCGACCATATTACCTGTCTTCGTGTTGTAGTAGTCGCTGATGGGCACACGTGATGACGTCTCGTTGATGTACTTATAGAGCGGTCCGACAAACCTCAGGAAGAGCTCGTCTGTGTCCGCCATCGCAGCCGACCACATTATCCAGTCGGTCTTCGAGATGTCCGAGCGGCTGTCAAGCGGCAGTCCGTAGGCGTTCTGCTTTCTGAGATAGTAAGCCACCTCACGCTTCATGGCGTTGTTGGGTATAAGGTTCAGCCCCCAGAGCTTGTCCCACACCATGTTGTATTTCTGCCCCCATGTGCCTTTCCTGTCGTATGCCAGGCGGTAGTGGTCGCCGTCGTTAGCCATCGACTCCCATTTTTCCGCCATCTCCTTTGCCTTTGCCATGTACTTGTCGGCGGTCTCGATGTCGCCCTTCATGCGCACCATCTCTGAGAAACCGGCAATACCCATGATTGCCTTCATGGACAGATTGGCATTGTGAGCCCAATGTCCCGCGAAGTCGTCGGTGCAGAGCTGGTTCTCCGGATCCTGTCCGTTCTCCACGAGATAGTCTGTCCAGAGCTTTATGGTGTCCCAATACTGGTCGGCGAAAGAGGTGTTGCCGTCGAGCATCGAGAGCATAGCGCAGAGCGTGACCATGTTGCCCGACTCCTCCAGAGGCATGTTTCCTTCAAATCCGCCGTCCGCGTTAGGTCTGGTGATGGAGTAACGCTGTCCGTTGGCATGCGGATAGATGCCGAGGTCGTGAGCCGCGAAGGGGAAGCCCCAGCGGTCGGAACGGCAATACTCGAAGATGCTGCGCATCATCGCCTTCTGCAGTTCGGGGTTGTAGAGCAGGAAGAGCGGCGACTCGGGATAGGTGAGGTCCACGGTGTTGACGAATCCTCCTGAGTTGTTCTCCTTAGAGAAGAAGTAGAGGTTTCCGTTCGGTCCCTCAAACAGCTTGTGCGCCGCGATGCAGTGGCGGTAGGAAGCCGAGAGTATCTCCGCATACTCCTTGTTGCCCGAAGCGAGCGCATCGTCGTATATGCGTTTGTCCAGTTCGCGGCACCGTTTCATAATGTCGGTGTAGTTGTCGCGCAGTTCCTCGAACGCCTGATAGATGGTCTTGCCGTCCCGCGCCCAGTATCCCTTGTAGCGTTCGTTAAGATATTCAATGTCCCAAATCTCATCATAGCCTATCATGGCGAAGTTTGTGCCGGTCTTGACGCTGCCGAAGTCGTACATGAAAGCAAGTGTGGGATACTTCGACTTCTTCGCTCCCGCCATTGAAACCTTTGTCCGCGGCAGCTTGCCTTCGCTTGCAAACGTGTTCTCAACCTCAAGAGTGGACGCCAGACTCACCTCTCCGTTGATCTGAGGCAGATACACATAGCCCCAGTCTATGCATATGCCGTCGGATCCTCTGCCCAGAATGGGCTGCGAGGTTGTGCCTCCGCTGATGTATCTGATGCCGTTCTGAGTCTTCAGCGACGACATTGTGGGCTGGTTGGTCTCGTTCACCGCCAGCTCGGGCGTTGTTGCGAGATAGAACTGCACGTCGTGTTCCTTGTCGTCGTTGGAACGCACCTGATAGGAGATGTAGTTGATTGGAGTGGACAGAAGGTCGAGATCGTCCATGAGCATCGGTGCGGTGAACACCACGTCGAGCATCACCGGACCGCACTCAAACGTGTAGTAGGTGTTTGTGGCAAGCACGTCCACCGACTTCTGCACAGCCTTCTTGATGTCCGCGTTCTGCGTCTTTGTATTGACATAGAGTCCGTAGTCCACATAAGCTCCGCCCGTGGTGTTGTGGCAGTGGGCTGCGATGACGTTCTCGCCCTCCTTGAGATAGCCTTTGGCAATGTCGGAGAGCTTTGCTGTCTCGCCCTGGAGCCATGTCTCACCCGTGCTTACCACAAGGTGCCCGTTGATGTAGAGCTTGAACACATCATCGTGTGAATAGACCACATAAAGGTCTTTCGCTATGTCCTCGGCGGTGAGATTGACCTTACGGCGTACGTAAATGTCGGAGTTGGCGTCAGTCCACGGTGTGTTGACATTGGGATACTCGCCCGGCGAACCGAACGCTCCCTTCTTGGTTTCCCATCCGCTGTCGTCGAAGTCAGGGTCAGTCCAGGCAGTCCCGTCCTGCTTTGTGGTGGTGGCTTTTGCCTCCCATATCTCCTCATCGGTCATTGGCATGAGTGTCTCATCGAGCACATACTCGCGCCCGACACCCATGAACCGGTATGTCACTCCGTCCACGCGGAGCAGTCCGTCGAGCGGTTTCTCGGCGTTGGTCCAGTGGCGCACGCTTCCCTCATTGAGCTCGTCGTAAGGCGACCAGAACGACACGTAAGGGTCGTTGACGAATATCGGCACCGAAGGAAGGCGCAGATCGGTCGTCTTGTACGGCTGGAAGAAGTCAGCAGACTGTGCCCCAGCAGACAATACCACGGCGATAGAAGCCGCAAGTGTCATGATTTTCTTCATATAAAAACTGTTTTGTTATTGATTATAAATAGTTGTCCTGTAATCCGCATATAACGTAAAAACCACCCGGCAGACACTTTGCGTGCCACCGGGCGGTGTGTCTTTTGACGTCAGTATCACTTCACGATGACCTTCTTCACCGTTCCGTCAGAGTATCTTACGATGTTGAGTCCCTTGCTGTTCTTGGATACCCGCTGTCCGCCGGCGTTGTAACGGCATGTCTCCACGGCTGTTCCCTCCTGAGAGGTGATGTCCTCTATGCCCGTGGAAGTGCCGAGTACGGAGGCGAGCTTGTCGTTTGCCGCCTTCACCTTTTCGGCATCCACCTTGAGAAGCTTGCGGTCGTAGGTCATCAGTCCGTTCATTTCGGTCTCCACATCGGTTATCTGCGTATAAACCGAAGCGGAGAAATCCTTAGCCGCGTCAGACTTGGCGAGAGCGGCGATGCGTCCTGCCAGAGTCACGTAGGCATCGGTGAGAGCGTCTGTTCCGGTGTAGTCGGTGGCGGTATAATCAGGATCCCAGCGGTAGCCCTCGACGTTATACTTGAGTCCTCCGTACTCTCCGAGCACCGTCGGACGGGTGGAGTCGTAGAGATAGACAGACGGTTCGGCGTTGTAGTCGTGCAGGTCGAGCAGGTCGCCTACGCCTTCATGATGGTTTCCACCGCTCGCCGCGTCGATGAGACGGGTAGCGTCCTGACCTCTCGTAGTGCTCACTACAGACGACGTGAGGAACTGTCCCCATGCCTCGTTGAACGGAGTCCATACCACGATGCAGGGATTGGAATAGTGCTGGCTGATGATGTCGGTCCACTCCTTCGTGTAGTTCAGGCGCGCTGTTGTGGTGGGTCTGCCGTCCGTTCCGGTGTACCAGCTGCCGCCGTTCCACTCCTCATACGACTTGCCGAGTGCCGGCATGTCCTGCCATACGAGCATTCCGAGGCGGTCGCAATGGTAATACCAGCGTGCGGGCTCTACCTTCATGTGCTTGCGTATCATGTTATAGCCGAGGCTCTTGGCAGTCTCTATGTCGTAGCGGAGAGCCTCGTCGGTGGGTGCGGTGTACAGACCGTCGGGCCAGTAACCCTGATCGAGCACTCCGTTCTGGAAGAAGTCACGGTTGTTGAGCTGCATTCTCCATACTCCGTTCTTATCCTGTGCCACCGAGATCTTGCGCAGTGCGGCATAGCTGTCCACACGGTCGGTCTCCTCACCGTCGCATGTCAGGGTAAGCTCCATGCCGTAAAGGTGAGGCGACTGCGGGCTCCACAGCTTCGGAGCGGCAACATTCAGCGCAATGTCAGTGCCCGGAGCGCCCTCGCCTGTAGCCACGACGTCGTCACCGTCCATAAGTCTCACGGTCACGACAGCGTTGCTTCCGTCCACGCCCTCCGCCGTAGCGTTCACTACAAACCTGCTGTTGTCCACATCAGGTGTGGTGGAGACGTCGGATATGTATTCGCCGCTTACCGGCTCC
>ENA-ORSI01000597-ORSI01000597.1-human-gut-metagenome-genome-assembly--contig:-NODE-597-length-37706-cov-11.947757_pt1 | contig 37706 bp, 38 predicted proteins | sample MGYA00242187_ERZ509154 | MGnify/ENA primary metagenome ERZ509154 (study PRJEB26280, sample SAMEA2338627) | human gut metagenome | biome: human gut; feature: human-associated habitat; material: faeces...
GGGGAGCCAATACGTCAGCCGGAACACCTGCTTCATCGATAGCAATCGGACTCATAGCTGCAATCTGCATACAGATTTCGTGTGCAACCTTTTCGTCGCAAGCCTTGTTGAAAGCAACCAACGTACACAACTGGTTCTTATTTTGGTGGTTGTAAATAGCAGTGCAAGCTCCAGAAACGAAGTTATAACCATCCAATTCTGTTTTTTCACCCGTAATACCGCTACGTTCAACAATAGCATCAGCTACCGTACCGTTACCCATCGGAAGAGCTTTGATTTCGTCGATAGTCTGACATTTGTTAGCGATAGCAGCATCGAGGATAGCCTGAGTCAAAGCCACGAAGTCTGAGTTCTTAGCCACGAAGTCAGTTTCACATTTCAGCGCAATCATAGCGGCATAATCTCCGGTAGACTTAGCCAAAACGCAACCTTCTGAAGTTTCACGGTCAGAACGTTTAGCAGCTACTGCCTGTCCTTTTTTACGGATAATTTCCATTGCTTTATCGAAGTTTCCTTCAGCTTCGGTCAAAGCGTTTTTGCAATCCATCATACCAGCTCCTGTCATTTTACGCAAGTGCTGGATATCAGCCATACTTACAGCCATAGTAATCTTATTTAAATTAGAAATTGAAAATTAAAAATGAATGTTCAAGAACGTCATATACGAAAATTGAGAATTGAGAATTAAAGAAAAAGGATAATAAAATCAATTCCTTTAATTTTCAATTCTCAATCTTCTATTCTTGAATAAATATTAAGCCTCTTCTTCTTTGTCGATGAAAGCGGCAGCCTTAGATGCGTTGATTGCATCTTCTTCAGCCTTATCCATACGCGCTTTAGCCGTTTTTTTCTTCGGAGCTTTCGGAGTATTTTCTCCTGCAGCTTCCATGTCTACCTTCTCAGCTTTTCTTTCTTCCAATCCTTCTGCTACTGCTGCGCAACAAGCATCGAGAATGATTTCGATAGACTTGGTAGCGTCATCGTTTGCAGGGATTACGAAATCTACATTAGAAGGATCTGAGTTTGTATCTACAATAGCAAATACAGGAATACCCAAACGGTTAGCTTCGCGTACTGCGATATTTTCTTTCAATACGTCAACAACAAACAATGCAGACGGCAGACGAGTCAAATCAGCAATAGAACCGAGGTTCTTTTCCAATTTAGCACGCTGACGAGAGATCTGAAGAATTTCTCTTTTTGACAAGTTAGAGAATGTACCATCGTTAGTCAACTTATCGATAGTAGCCATTTTCTTCACAGCCTTACGGATGGTGGGGAAGTTAGTCAACATACCGCCCGGCCAACGTTCGATAACATAAGGCATATTGATAGATGTAGCTTTCTCAGCTACGATTTGTTTTGCTTGTTTCTTAGTAGCAACGAACAGGATTTTCTTTCCTGATTTTGCAATTTGCTTCAGGGCTTCAGCAGCCTCATCTACTTTAGCAACGGTTTTGTTAAGGTCGATAATATGGATTCCGTTGCGTTCCATGAAAATATAGGGAGCCATTGCCGGATTCCACTTTCTTTTAAGGTGTCCGAAGTGGCAACCAGCCTCCAATAATGTATCAAAATTTACTCTTGACATTGTTTTAATCTTTAAATCGTTTACTTTCTTTTTTGTTAATTGAACCAACTGCCGGGTAGTTTCTCCGCAAACCATGTAGGGAAAATCCCGACGGTTTAGATACTAAACGCTTTTATTTTAAGTTTTTGAGTTTTTAAGCTCTTGAGTCGGCGTAAGTCTGGGGAAACCGATTACTTAAACAAACTTACAAACTTAAAAACTAACAAACTCAAAAGCTTAACGTTTACTGAACTGGAATCTGCGGCGTGCTTTCGGACGTCCCGGTTTCTTACGTTCAACGGCACGTGAGTCACGAGTCATGAAGCCTTCAGCACGAAGTGCCTTCTTGTCTTCCGGATTGATTTTCACCAACGCACGAGCGATAGCCAAGCGCAGAGCTTGTGACTGACCGGTGAAACCGCCACCACGCAGATTTACTTTGATATCATATTTTTCAGCAACTTCCAATTTGTTCAGCGGCTGTTTTACTACATATTGTAGGATGGATGATGGAAAGTACTGTGCAAGGTCTCTCTTGTTAATAGTAATCTTTCCCGTACCTTCGCTTACGAAAACGCGAGCTATCGCGCTTTTACGTCTGCCTAATGCATTTACTACTTCCATTTCTATTATTTAAGTGAGTTAATATCAATTACTTTCGGAGATTGAGCTTCGTGTGTATGTTCGCTTCCTTCATAAACATACAAGTTGCCCAGCAATTTATCGCCCAAACGATTTTTAGGAAGCATTCCTTTTACGACTTTCTTCATCAGCTTCTCAGCGCCGTTGGGTTTCGCCATCAAAGCAGCCGGAGTCATTTCACGCTGTCCGCCCGGATAGCCTGTATAACGCAGGTAAATCTTGTCGGTCCATTTTTTACCCGTAAATTTTACTTTGCTTGCATTGATAATGATTACATTGTCGCCGCAATCTACATGAGGAGTAAAGTTCGGTTTGTACTTTCCTCTCAACAATTTTGCAACTTTCGCACCGAGACGGCCTACGACCTGATCGGTAGCATCAACTACAACCCATTCTTTCGTTGCAGTTTCTTTGTTTGCTGAAATGGTCTTGTAACTTAAAGTATCCACTCTTAAATCTTTTTTTAAAATGTTACTACTAAAAAACAACTTCCCTCGCGTCTCATTCATCTTCGGACAAAGACAAACAAAACGTTTCGGATTAAATTTTGTCACTTTTGATAATAATCGGCGTGCAAAGGTACGGCTTTTCCGTGAACAGGCAAAAATTTTCTACTTTTTTTGCTGGTAAAGAATTGATTTTTATAGCTTCTTAGGATATTCGCTTCTCCGAAAACGCTATTTCAGATTTGATAACAGAAAAACGGCGTGTACCGACTTTCTTTTTTTAAGTTTCGTAATGTACACGCCTTTTCATTATATCGAAGTGCTTACTTCTCGTGATAATCTCCGTTTGCCTTGATCAGCTCTACGAGTTTTTCTACTGCTTTTTCTTCGGGAATGTTTTTTTCGATGCACTCTTTCTTTTTATAGAGGCTGATTTTTCCTCGTCCGGCACCTACATAACCGTAATCGGCATCTGCCATTTCACCGGGACCGTTGACAATACATCCCATAACGGCTATTTTCAAGCCTTTCAGATGAGACGTTGCCGCTTTCACGCGGGCTATGGTAGCCTGCAAGTCATACAGCGTACGGCCGCATCCGGGGCATGAAATGTATTCCGTTTTCGAAGTCCGCAAGCGTCCGGCTTGCAAGATGGCAAAGGCTGTTTCATCGGATTGAGCAGATGTAAATTCGCTCTCACAAAGGTTATAGAGCAAAATACCGTCACACAACCCGTCAAACACCAACGCACCCATATCTACAGCTGCCTTTATCTGGAAGTCTTCGAGCGCGGTTTCCTGATAATGTTGGAAAAATACCAACGGATTCATCAGTCCTTCCGCCATCAGTTGGTGTGCGATTCCTCTCAGCTCGCCCAACCGGTTGGGGTGATTGCTTTGTGCAATAATCACAACTTCGGGATGGCGTTTCAAGCAGGCTATCACCTCATCGTTCATCCCCATATAAGAAGTAAACAGAAACTTCAGCGGTGCCGGAGAATAATGCAGCTCGATCAACTGCTGACCGGTAAACGCCGGATAGGTATTTTCTGTTCCGTTCCATGCCGTTGCGTCTACCATGTAGCCGATATCCGCACGCATCACTTCGGGCAGTTTTTGCCCGCAATAGATGTAATCCGGCTTAAAGGATTCATTTACCGCCATGTCGTCGCTATCCAAGCGCGCAGAAATCACTATGGGCAGATTATTTCCGCCGATATTTTTTACTGCAACCGTTTTGCGGCGTGCCGAATCCACGTAGTTAAATTCGGGGGCGGCTTTTCCGGGGATATAAGGATGATTTTCCCGACGGATAACATAATCCACAATTTTCCGAGCTACGGGGATTTCGTTTTCGGGTTCTTCGCTCAGCGAAACGCGGATGGTATCACCCAAACCGTCGGCAAGCAGCGCACCGATACCCAATGCCGATTTGATGCGCCCGTCTTCGCCGTCGCCGGCTTCGGTTACTCCCAGATGAAGCGGGAAAGCCATGCCTTCAGCTTCCATCTGCTGTACCAACAGACGCACGGTTTTCACCATGACGGTGGTATTCGAGGCTTTGATGGATATAACGACATCAGTGAAATGTTCGCTCACACAGATGCGCAAAAACTCCATACACGATTCTACCATGCCTTGCGGCGTATCGCCATAGCGCGACATGATGCGGTCGGACAGCGAACCGTGGTTTACTCCGATACGGATTGCCGTATGATTCTCTTTACAGATATTGAGGAAGGGAACGAAGCGGTCGCGTATTTTCTGCACTTCGGCGGCATATTCCTCGTCGGAATACTCCAGCGACTTGAAGGTACGCGCGGCATCCACGTAGTTTCCGGGATTAATCCGCACCTTTTCAGCATAAAGAGCAGCAACATCGGCTACGTTAGGATTAAAATGCACATCGGCCACCAAAGGGGTATCATATCCTTTTTCACGCAGGCCGATGTTTATATTTTTCAAATTCTCAGCCTCGCGCATCCCCTGTGTGGTGAGGCGCACATACTCTCCTCCTGCTTCGATGATACGTATAGCCTGTTCCACACAAGCCTCCGTGTCCGTGGTAGGTTTGTTAGTCATGCTTTGCAGGCGGATAGGGTTGTCTCCACCCATCGGAGTTGCCCCGACGTTCACCTCATCCGCCTGTCTTCGTGAATAGTTGAAAAGATCCATAATCAATTCGTCTTGAAAGCAAACTTCACTTCTTTCAATTCTTCGTTAGCCTTCACGATTTTATTCTTCAGCCCTTCTTTATAGGCAGCAAACTTCTGAGCTAATTCACTGTCTGCCAATGCAAGCATCTGCACGGCAAGAATAGCTGCATTCATCGCTCCGTTTATGGCAACCGTAGCCACGGGAATGCCCGGAGGCATCTGTATAATGGAATAAAGTGCATCTACTCCGTCGAGTACCGAACCTTTTACCGGAACTCCGATAACCGGCAGGGTTGTATTTGCAGCGATTACGCCCGGCAGAGCAGCCGCCATTCCGGCAGCGGCGATAATTACTTTAATGCCTCTTCCGGCCGCTTCTTTTGCAAATTTCTCCACTTCGGCAGGAGTGCGATGAGCTGAAAGTGCATTCATTTCGAACGGAACTTGCATCTCATCAAGCAGTTTTGCCGCTTTTTCCATAACAGGAAGGTCAGACGTACTGCCCATAATGATACTTACAATGGGTTTCATTTCAAATTACTTGGTTTTAAAATTCAAAAAATCATTCATTTATTATATTCTGATATGCTTCTGCATCCAGCAAGCCCAAAAGTTCATTGGGGTCGGTAGGACGCATCTTTATCAGCCATCCTTCGCCGTAAGGGTCTTGGTTTACCAGTTCGGGATGTTCTTCCAGAGCCGGGTTCACTTCCAATACTTCTCCGCCGACGGGGATAAACAGGTCTGACACGGTTTTTACAACTTCAATGGTTCCAAACGTCTCGCCTTTTTCCAGCGTTTCGCCTTCGGTAGTGATGTCAACAAAAACGATGTCGCCTAATTGCTGTTGCGCATAATCAGTAATGCCTACATAAGCCTCTTCTCCATCCATGCGAATCCATTCGTGTTCGCTGGTGTACTTTACATTGGTTGGGAAATTCATAATTTTATCTTTTAAGGGATTAAACAATTTAGCTTCAAATAAACAAAATTCCGACGACTCCGCAAAACAAACCGACTAAAAAACCGCCTCCTACTTCGTTAAGCGTGTGCTGACGGACTATTATCCGTGCCGAACCCAGCAAACCTGCCAGCAAAATAAAGAAACAAAGCCAGCTTACGGGGTTGAACTGGAAAATAAAACTATACGAAAGCAGCCCGCCTACCATGATGCCGCAACTCGCCATGTGGGTGCTGATTTTCCATTTGATGTTGATTACCGCACACAGAATCATGCAAATCAGCGTTGCGACAACGATACCGCTCATGTAACGGGGGATATGGATGCGGTACATCGTTATCAGGCAGGCTATGTAGCTCAAAATCGTCATTGCGTAAGGGATAAAACGCTTTTTGCGATTCCCTAATTCGTGGATGCTCCACCCGTTTATTTTTTGAAACAAGTAAATGCCCAGCATCGGCAGAAAAATGGTGAAACAATAAACCAGAACAAGTACCGTCACCTTATAACCGAGGGGCATAATGCGCAAATAAGTGAACAAAAAGAGCAGCAAAAAGGCTACAAAAGGAACCATAAACGGAGTAAAAACAGCCGAAATAATCCGCGCCGTCATAAAGAGTCTGCCTTTTGCAGCTCCATCTTGCGGGTTCCTATTAAACCGATGGTAAGCCAGTTGGTCGGGGATATTCGTTTCTTCCATGATTATCTTCTTAAACGTGCCACGGGGATGTTCAACTGTTGCCGATACTTTGCCACCGTACGTCGGGCTATGGGGTAACCCTTCGATTTCAACATATCGGCAAGTTCGTCGTCGGTATAAGGGTTCGCCTTATCTTCACCGTCGATACATTCTTTTAAAATGCGTTTTATCTCGCGCACGGAAAGTTCTTCACCGCTTTCCGTCGTATAGCCGTCGCTGAAAAAGAATTTCAGCGAATAAATGCCGTAATTGGTCTGTACGTATTTGCTGTTGCTCACGCGCGACACCGTTGAAATGTCAAGTTTCGCACGTTCAGCCACGTCTTTCAGAATCATCGGGCGGAGTAGTGACTCATCGCCTTCTTGGAAAAAGGGGCGCTGGAGGTCGATTATCGCCTGCATGGTGCTGAGGAGGGTTTGCTGACGCTGTTTCACCGCATTGATAAAGCCCTGAGCAGCATCTACTTTTTGTTTCAAAAACATCAGTGCATCTTTCGACTCCTTGCTTTGGTTTGCCCGGTTGCGCGTATGTTCGTCCAACATTTCGGTAAACTCGCGGCTCAACCGCAGTTCGGGCACATTGCGGTTATTCAGACTCAGGTTGATGGTTCCGTCTTCTTCCGTCCCCACGATGAAATCGGGTACTATCTGTTGCATATTTTTACCAATCGTTTCACCCAACGAACTGCCCGGACGCGGATTCAGCTTGGTGAGCTCTGCCGCTGCCTGATTATACTGTTCTTCGGTGATGCCGAGTCTCTGGATGATTTTATCTTTGTTCTTCTTCGTGAAATCGTCGCAACATTTGCTTATGATGTCGTACTCTATCTGCTTCAACGGGGAATCTTCCTTGCGCCTGATTTGCAGCAACAGACATTCCTGCAAACTGCGTGCGCCTATCCCGGCAGGGTCGAAATCTTGGATGACCGACAGAACATGCTCCAACTGTTCTGATGTTACGTAAACTCCCTGATAAATAGCCAGTTCATCAATCAGCGTTTCGGTAGACTTACGCAAGAGTCCGTCATCATCCAGCGAACCGATAAGGTATTCGCCCAACTGTTTTTCCTCCGGCGTAAGATTCTGCATGTCAAGCTGTTCTTTCAGTGTCTCATAGAAAGACACGCTGTCCGAAAAAGGGATTTCTTCGGGCTTATTATCTTTTGAATGATTATTTTCCTGAAGTTTATAATCCGGTATGTCATCCTCACTCCGGTAATCGCCCAGCGAGAGGTCTTCTCCATAATCGGTATTCGGTTCTCCGTCCTCGTCGGTGGCATAGTTTTCTTCCGCCTCATCCGACGAATCGGCAGAGTCTTTACCTTCTTCCAATGCAGGATTATCCAAGAGTTCCGCACGGACACGCTCTTCCAACTCCACGGTAGGGAGTTCCAGCAATTTCACCGCCAAAATCTGTTGGGGTGATAAAGTCTGTATTTGTTGCTGTGCTTGAGTTTGTACCTGACGTGAACTTTGTGCCATATCCTTCATAATTTTTAGTTGTCACAAAAGTACGAATTTGTATCGTAATAACCTGCGATTGGATACTGAATAATTTTTAAACCCAGCCGAACAAACGGAAGAAAACCATGATGACAGAACCGGAAAAACGCTACCGTTAGCGTTGGTCATCCCATGCGGTAGCGTTGCCCGGTTCTACCCATAGAGTTCATTGGTTCTACGGGTAGAATTTTTCGGCTCCAAGCGAAAGCAAACACCTCCTAAAAATCAACACATTAAATCAATCAGCCCAATATAAAAAATAAACCCTGAAAGTTTTTCCATCCAACTTTCAGGGTTCACCTTATAACTTATCCGTCACCGGAAGTTTTCTCATTAGTGCGATAACAATCAGTTGCCCTCTTCTTCGATAAACACTTTTCCGTTCCGCTTGGATATGCTAACCTTACTTCCTTTGGGGTTCAGATTAAACGGCGTGATGTTTTCCGTACGGTTATCAACCACCATCAGCACGCTTTCTTCTGCAAACCGTTCTATCTGTAATGTAACATCGGCACTGCCCATCGTGCGGTTCATCAGCAGACTGTCGTTCACAAAAACCGACAGGCTGTCGCCTGCAAACCCGGATGCGATTTCTACAGTATAAACACCTTCGAACGCCCGCTGTTCGCCTTTCGAACGGGAACGGAAGCCCAAATACAAGAACAGACAAACCACAAAGAAAACCCCAAACGCCAACAGCCCGTTGCCTATCATGAATTGCTTATTACTATTAATGCTTTTGTTTCTCATAATATAATATTTTAAGATTGCAGATTCAGCAAGTGAATAATTGTTTCTTTGTCGCGCCGCAACTGAGATATCAGCGCATCAAGACTGTCGAATTTTTTCTCGCCCCGAATGTAATGTAAAAATTCAACGCGCATCTGCTTATAATAGATGTCTTCGGAAAAATCAAAGATATTAACCTCGATACTCCGTTCAGCGCCGTTATCCACCGTAGGACGATGTCCGATGTTCAACATACCCGCATAACGTTTCCCGCCGATATAGACGGCTACCGCATAGACGCCTTCGGCAGGAACCAACTTGTCGGCACACGACGGGCGCAGGTTGGCTGTAGGAAAGCCCAATTTGCGTCCTACCTTGTATCCGTCTACCACTACCCCGTCTAAATAATAATGATAACTTAAATAATGATTGGCATCTTCTACCTGTCCTCTTTTCAGCAGGTCGCGGATGACCGACGAGCTGATGGAAACACCTTCTTCCACCAATGCCCGCGCCTGTCGGACTTCCATCCCCAACTCTTCTCCATAACGACAATAATCGTGAAAGCTCTCGCTGCGATTATGACCGAAACGATGATCGTAACCGATAACCAGCGCACGGACATTGAAACGGTTACGCAGCAACGCCATAAACTCACGTGCCGAAAGTTGCGAAAGCTGGCGGGTAAAGGGCAACATGATACAATAATCCGCATCCAGCGTTTGCAGCAGGGCCTCTTTCTGCGGAAGGCAGGACAATAATTGAGGCTGGTAATCGGCTTGCATCACCTGACGCGGATGCACGGGAAAAGTAATTAAAGCCGTCGGCATCCGGCGCTCTTCCCCCACCTGACACAACTGGCGGACCAGATAACGGTGTCCGCGATGTACCCCGTCGAAACACCCGATGGTAGCGACACAGGGAGGTAGTGATATTTGTATATCGTCTGTGATTATTTTCATGAAATGTATCGAAATATGTCCGACAGATCGGAACCGGGAACATAATGAACGGCCTGCATACCCACCGAAGCAGCCGACCGGCAATTAACCTCGGCATCGTCAATAAACAATGTTTCTTCCGGATTCAGCACGGCTTCGCTCAGCACCTGCCTGAAAATAGCCGGGTCGGGTTTCGCCATGCGCATACGATAAGAAAGAAATATTTGCTTGAAACAGCTTCTCACGTCCGTACCTTCGTAACGGAACACACGCGGGGAAGCTGTTTCCCAATGTAATTCGTTCGTATTACTCAGCAAGTACAGGTTATACCGTCCGGACAAATCCAGCAATAAACGCAACTTTTCCTCCGGAATATCAAGCACCTCCATATTCCAAAGACGGTCTATCACCTCATCCGGCAACGACCGGCGGGTAAGGCGGCGCACGCCCTCCCGAAACTCAGCCGTACTGATATCCCCACATTCATAATGGCGGAAAAGTCCCGCTTCGTTCGTTCCGGTTATCAACGTTCGCACGTCTGCTACCCCGGCATTCTCGAAAGCCTTTATGCAGCCTTCCACATCGAGATCGACCAACACGCCGCCCCAGTCGAAAACCACATTCCGCACAGCATTACCGTTCATACTCACGCCTTGTTAAGTCTCTTGATACCACGCCAGATTTCTCCTATCCACAGTACAATGGATGTTCCACCGATGATATAACCCCATTCGACCAACGAAAGCGGTTCGGTACGGAAAACTTTTCCACCGAATGTAACGATGATAATCTGTCCGATAAGGATGATAATCGCCACGCTCAGCATACCCAACGCATGACCGGCATCCTTAAAGATAGAATGATTGGTTCCGAACACGCTGGCATTGAAAAGATTCCAGAACTGCAACATCACGAAGATGGTGAAGAATATGGTGAGGTAATGAACATTCATCTCTCCATCGGGCAACAAGCCATCGGGCAATCCTTTGAAATAAACCAACAGTCCCATTAAAATAACAAGGAATCCGAAAGCTACTCCGAAGATGTTGTTACGCATGGCAGGTGTAATGATGAAATCGGTGCGCTTACGTGGCTTTTCGTTCATAACATCCATACTGGGCGAAATAGAAGCCAACGCCATAGCAGCGAAAGTATCCATAATCAAGTTAACCCAAAGCATCTGGGTAACGGTAAGCGGAAGGGAAGTTCCGAAGAATGCGCCTAACAACACGCTAAGCAAAGCAACCACATTGATGGTAAGCTGGAATACGATGAACCGCTGGATATTCTTATAAAGCGAACGTCCCCACATAACTGCCGTGGCTATGCTGCGGAACGAATCATCCAACAAGGTAATATCACTGGCTTCTTTTGCTACGGATGTTCCCGTTCCCATCGACAATCCCACTTGAGCATGATTCAACGCCGGAGCATCGTTCGTACCGTCTCCGGTAACGGCAACCACCGCACCTTTTTGTTGCAACAACTGTACAAGTCGTTGCTTATCCATCGGACGCGCACGGCTCATTACCTTCAAATCGAGTACACGGTCGAGGGCTTCTTCATCGCTCAGTGCCGCAAACTCTACTCCGGTGATCCGGTTACGCTCTGTATCTTCCGGTTTCCACAACCCGATTTGGCGTGCTATTTCTGTAGCCGTACCCGGCGTATCTCCCGTAACAATCTTGATTCCGATTCCGGCAGACTGGCATCTCTTCACGGCATCGGGCACATCCGGACGAATCGGATCGCTGATGGCAAAAATGCCCAAGAAAGTCATGCCTCCCTTTTTCACCAGTTCGGCACAGTCGGTCGGATCGCTTGCATCTACATATTTATATGCCAACCCCAACGTACGCATCGCCTTGTTCTGGTAAGCCAATAGCTGTTCATTATTCAAACGTACCTGTTCGGCACTCAAATCACACTTGCTCATTACGATTTCAGGAGCACCTTTAATATAAAGTACACGCTTATTTTGCAAGGGCGAGTCAACCAGCGTAGCCATGTATTTACGCTCGGTTGAGAACGTAAGCTGATTGACGATTTTCGCTCCTTCGCGCAACGCCATATAATCTTTCCCCTGCTCATTCAGCCACAAGAGCAATGCTATTTCCGTAGGATTACCCACCCCTGACGGTTTTTCTCCTTCTGCCTTTTCTTCCAAGAAAGCCGTTGAGTTAGCCGATATACCTTCGGCTATCAAATCAGATTTAGTATCATCTAACTTCGCCTCGTAAACCTGCATCAGATTCTGCGTCAGCGTACCCGTCTTATCTGTACAAATCACCGTAATGGCACCCATCGTTTCACAAGCGTGCATCTTACGCACGAGGTTATTGGTCTTCAGCATCCGACGCATATTCAGAGCCAAACTCAACGTCACGCTCATCGGCAAACCTTCGGGAACAGCAACCACAATCAATGTCACTGCCATCATAAAGTATTTAAGCACGATACGGGCAACTTCCAACCATTGATGCCAATCGGTAACCGTGTTATTATTAAAATATACGTATAAATCTTTACTGGTAAAAATAATGAAAGTCAACGCAGCAATCGTAAATCCGGCTTTCCCGATCAAGTTGGCAAGTTTGGTAAGCTGGATATTCAACGGCGTCTGCTCCTGACTCTGCTCCGTAGCCTGACGAGCCACCTTTCCGATTTCCGTAGCATCCCCTACCCGTTCAACCCGCATCGTACCGTGTCCGTCAGTAATCGTTGTTCCACGCATCACCGCATTCGAAGGATAAGTAGCCTCCTCATCGAAATGCGCTTCATCCGTGGTTTTATTCACCATCAATTCCCCGGTAAGGCTCGATTCATTAACTTGCAATGAAACCGCCTCAACCAACGTACCGTCTGCCGGCACCTCTTCTCCGGTATTCAGAATAACGATATCGCCCACTACAATATCCTTACGAGGTATTTCATGTACCTTACCGTTTCGAAGTACCGTAACCGGCGTCTCCTCACCCACAGCGTTTAACAAATCAAACTTTTTATTTGCGTCATACTCAAAATAAAAGCCAATCCCTGTAGCCAAGAATATTGCAAAAAAGATACCAATCGTTTCAGCATACTCATTCTCAATGATAGAAATAATCAGAGAAAAAACAGCCGCAACGAGTAATACCCGTATCACAGGGTCATTGAATTTTTCCAAATAAAGTTTCCACATGGAAGGTCGTTTGGGCGGAGTTAAAAGATTACTACCATACCGCTGACGACTTTCGAGAACTTCGTTATCAGTAAGTCCGGTCAAATGAGAGTCTTTAACATTCTGTGACATAAGTCTAAAATTAAAATATTCAGTGACGCAAAAATACAATATATATTGGAAGCAATGAACTTATTAGTTTTTTTTATTAATTTTTTCCGCCGAAATGTTGTTTGTTTTCTTTTAAACTATTACTTTTGCACTCGGTTTCTGAAACACAAATGAAACACCGGACTTGTAGCTCAGTTGGTTAGAGCAACAGACTCATAATCTGGAGGTCCCAGGTTCAAGCCCTGGCTGGTCCACATTCAGAATCAAGCACTTACAAAGATTTTGTAAGTGCTTTTTCTTTTATTGGTGACCCTCAGGTGATCTTTTGAAGCGAAACTCTGTAATAGTGACCTTCTGTAATTCCATGAAATTACAGAGAGTTTTTATAGATTTTTAAATAGAGAGAGTGGCTAAATCTGGCTTTTTAATAAATCGCTGCGATTATTCGTGTAAGGGATAAGATAAGACCGCAATAACTTGTCGAGGAATTATTTCGTAAATCTGTATAAGAAATATACCTACCTGAAATCAAAAGAGTTAGAAGAATTACCTCGTTTTGGGGTAATGAGTTGGTAACCGTTCCAATTGCCGTAGTTTGCATCGCTTTGCTTGTTCGGGTAACTCTTACGGATGCAAAAGTACGAAAAAAATTCCGACTGGAATAATCATTCCCAATATTCTTTCAGCTGATTGGCATCCATTCTTATGCCGTTTGAGGCTTAAAGCAAGTTGCAAACAAGGAAGCCACGGTAAAAGCAACTCTTATCCATAACAAATGAATGCATTGCATTTTCTCAGAGGTTTAAGTTGTCATGCGGGAAGCTATGTGTCAGTCGGTTAAAACCTTCAGCATGAATATACTGGTTGCCGTATGCCCGGAATCTCCGAGTTGACCATCCAACAGCTGAAATCCCCGTTCCTTATACATATCAATGGCTTTACCAAACGAAGGGAATGTTTCTATATACAGGCTGGTATAGCCCGCTTCCTTTGCACGGCAGACAATCAAATCAAGAATCATGCCTCCCAATCCTTATCCTCGGACAGCAGGCGATAAATAATACTTGACTATTTCAGCACACTTGCCGGGCAAGCCTTTGGTGGGATAGAAGCCACAGCCTCCTTGAATCTCTCCGCCGTAATCAATCACCCAATATTCTGCATTTACATTTTCAACCGACTGACTGATGCAGTCCGTGACAGGGTCATCATACACCGTGCCTGTACGCGACACACCAAATTCATCAATAACACATCGTATCAGACGAGCCATTTGAGCATTATCCGTTTCCTTGATTGAACGGATGATAAAACCATCTTTTGTCTCCATATTGTTATCAGTTTATTTCCTATTCCTACAAAGATTCTCTTTGTTTTCGGGCAATGAATCTGTAGCCATTCCATTTACCGTGGTCTGCATTACTATATTCAGGCTGAATATTTGACATCCACACTTATGCTGTTTTAGAGTTGAAGCAATTAACAAGCAAGGAGGCTACGGTAAAAGCGATTCCTACTCCTACCACACCCGTCCATCCACAATGTTGCCAAAACAGACCTGAAACGAATGTTCCGGCAGAACCGCCCAAGAAGTAAATGGTCATATAAACGGTATTGACCCGGTTGATGGCGGATGCATCGAGGGCGACCACGCTGGTCTGATTGGACAGATGGATGCATTGCATTCCTGCATCAATCAACAGGATAGCGACTATCATCCACACATAGCTGGCATTCCCCCAAAATGCCAAGAACCATGCAGCCAATACCACACATCCTCCGACAATAGAGAAAAACCTTGCGCCATACTTTTGGATATAGCCGCTGATGAAAACCACCGTGGATGCACCTGCCAATCCGCACAAACCGAGTGCGCCGATAATATTGTCACTCGCAAAGAAAGGCTCTTGCTTCATCCGGAAAGCAAGACAACTCCACAAAGCAAAGAACGAGCCATAAGCCAACGCAGCCCTCACAGAAGCGATACGCAAGTACGGATATTGGAATAATAGACGCAACAAGGATTTCATCAGACCCGCATAATTTTCTTGTGAACGGACAGGCAACGCGGGCAACATCTTGTGAATCATCAGAAAGCATCCGAACATGAAAAAGCAAGCCACGAAATAGACGGAACGCCATCCCCATGCATCAGCGAGAAAGCCGCTGAATACCCGTGAACCAAGAATGCCTATGAGCAGGCAGGACTGTATAATCCCCACGTTGCGCACCTTTCGTGCGGGCGCTGAATGATAAGACACCAACGGGATGAAGAACTGCGGCATGACCGAAGACGCTCCGGCAAGCAAGGAGGCAACCCATACCCAATGGATGTTCGGGGCAAGGGCTATGACAAGCAAGGCACACGCGGAAACGATATAATTGGTCAATATCAGTTTCTTCCGTGAAACCAAATCACCAAGCGGAATGATAAATACAAGTCCGGCTACATATCCTATTTGAGTCAATGTCGCCACCATGCTGGCGGCAAAATCGCTTATTCCGAAATCTCTTGCCATGCTGCCCAACAAAGGTTGGTTATAGTAGCAGTTGGCAACGGAAAGCCCGGTAGCAACGGCCATCAAAGCCAACAGAGGTGCCGGAATGCCTTGGTTCTCTTTCAATTCATATTTCATCATCTATTGCCTCCTTTCAGTAGGAAACGATTTTCAATCCAATCAAGGAGGCAATGAGCGTGAACAGGAAGAAAAGCCGTATGGGAGTGGCCGGCTCTTTGAATACGAATATCCCAATCAAAACCGTGCCGACCGCTCCGATACCCGTCCAAATGGCGTATGCCGTACCCAAAGGCAAAGTCTGAACCGCTTTGGCAAGTAATGTCATACTCAATACCGTAGAAGCCAAGAAACCGCTTCCCCACAGATAAAAACCAATACCTGATGCCTCTCTCGTTTTTCCCAAGCAGAATGTAAGGCTTACCTCAAACAATCCTGCCAGAAATAAGATTATCCAATTCATACCTATGATCTATTAAATTCGGGTGCAAAAGTAAACAAGTAATTTCTAACCGTTTTTTGCATTTGGTAAAAACGGCTTTTGCATTTGACAAAAAGTAGCCGTTCGTATCTGTTTCTGTGCGCTATTTTATAATTTTGCATCACAACAAAATGACTTATGGATATAAAGGAAATCATCAACCTGAGATATGCCATGCCGGATGTGTCTTTGGATAAGTTACGGCAATGCCTGACGGAAGTCTCATACCCCAAAGGATTCCAAGTGTTGGAATATGGCAAGGTGGAAAAAGACATCTTTTTCATCAAGAAAGGCATTGTCCGCGCCTATACTCTGGTGGAGGGGAAAGAAATTACTTTTTGGGTCGGCAGGGAAGGGGCGACCATTGTTTCCATGAAAGGATATGTGAATGACGAGCCGGGATATGAAACAATGGAACTGATGGAAGATTCTGTCTTATATGTATTGGAAAGGAAAAAACTGAAAGAGTTATTCTTGGAGGATTTGCACATAGCCAATTGGGGACGGCGTTATGCGGAAATGGAACTGCTTGCTGCCGAGGAACGGCTGATTTCCATGTTGTCAGCCGTCGCCTCGGAACGGTATCACGAGTTGTTGGAGAAAGAGCCTGATTTGTTACAGCGGTTGCCGTTGGGAAGTATCGCCACCTATTTAGGCATCACGCAGGCAAGTCTGAGCAGGATTAGGGCACAAATAAAGTGACGTTTATCTTTTATTCCAGCTGGCAGGAATGGATGCAAAACCTTGAAAGAGAAGCAACCTACGTATTTATAAATTTGTAGAGGACAACATGATGGAAATAAAAAAGATTAATCACGATTTTTCAGTGTGCAAAGTAGCGGATTATTCGTTTGTAAACTTAAATGCGGAATACTGTTTCATCGGGAAAACAGATGAAGAAAAATCCTTGGTATGCATTACCGGCAATGTTCCGCCAAATGTCACTCAACGTGATGATGGGTGGAAAGGTTTTCGTATTCAGGGGATTTTAGATTTTTCTTTGATTGGCATACTATCTAAGATTTCAGAGATTTTGGCCCAAAACAGCATTTCGATTTTTGCGATTTCAACCTATAACACGGACTATGTTTTGATAAAAAAGGAAAATTATCAAAAGGCACTGGATATTCTCAAACACTCAGGTTATAAAATTGTAGAGTGACAACTTGGCTTTCTGTTCTTCTGGAAACCGTTCTTCTGCTTCAATCCGCTTAGAAACGGTTTTCAGCTCTCTTCCCAACTTCCGTGATTTTCCCCTAACTACTTAATTCACAGATTATATTGCGTTAATCTGCCGAATTTCGGAGGTTTTTCCACAGATTCAATGTAAAATCGTTTGAGGTTATGCAAGTACTTCCTGATGGAAGTGCCTTGGCAACGGTAGAGGACATTTCTAACATTGGAATGGTCGTTTTATTCCTTGCAAATAAGGGCATTTCCTATTATGACGACCAAAAAATAAATGTGCCAATAGGTAAGCGTGTAATGCAAATTGGCACATACAAATATATGACGCGCAGTGAAATGGAAAAAACTGTTCCTATAGTTGAAATTATGGATTAGTTATCGCAATACAACTCCATTTTTCTGTATTGAATTGATTTTCCAATCATACGCCCCCTCTGCGACATCGCCAACCTCTTTGAGTGTATGGCGATGTTTTATTTCGTCAAATGGCTGGCGGCTCTCCGCATAATCACAGAGCCATGCTCCGACCGCATTTTGCTGTTCAATCGTTTCCCCGTACTCCTGCATCACGCTCTTGATGTCGGCGGCTTCGGACGGGGCAAAGAAAGATTGGTACTGCTCCGTACCGAAATGAACAATCGCATCAATGGCTCGCTTAAAGACCTCGTTTGCCTTGTAAAGAATATCGGCAAGCATGTTCAGAATATGCCTGCTCGCTTTCAGCGTACTCTGCAACAAGCGGATGGTCTTGTCTTTCTCCGCCGTGGCTTGGCCCACCGCTTGGCTGATACGCTGCCGCTCGCCGTCCTTTTGCTCCTGAAGCTGCCGTACCGCCTTATCCCTTTCAATGGCAAGTGAACGGCTCTGCACCAAAGCCCTGTCACGTTCCGCTTCGGCTTTCTGTTTTTCTGCGACCAATGCCTTTGTCCGTTCCTCCGCCTTCTCCTTTACGGCTTCGGCAAAGGCTTTTTTCATGCGCTCGTTCTCGGCTTTCAGCTTGGCGTTTTCCTTTTCGACCGCTGCGGACTTGCCGACCCCGACAAGGCTGCCGAAGCTATCCAGTATGCTGTCCACTTTCGCCTTGCGCTCGTCTTTGAGTTGCTGCTCCCTTTCGGCAATCTCACTGTCGAGGGAAAGGCGGTACTGTTCTTTCGCCTTGTTCTCGCCCTCTACGAATAAAAGTTCCGCTTCGGCTTCCTCCTTGGCAGCGATGGCGGCTTGCCTTGCGGCTTTCGCCTGTTCCGCTTCATGCTTCTGCTTGGCGATGATGAAGTCCGTGCGCTCCAGATGCTCCTTGCCCGTCACCTCCTTTGATGTGCCCCTTTCCATTTCCAGACACTCAGCCAAAACGGTCTGCATTTCGCTCATGGCTTTCTCGTCCAGCTTGCAGGATTTTCCCGTTTCGTGGTTCATCCAATCCCATACGATATGTGCGTGTAAGTTGGGCTTCCATGTGGCATTGTCGCCGGGTACTCCGTAATGCCCCTCGTCACGGTGGATGAAAACCTGCAGGGCTGTGATACCCCAACGCTCCCTGCACACCTTGCAGAACTGCCGCAACTGCTTCATCGTGGTGTCGTCCTTGATGACGACCACGCCCTCCTTGAGCGGAGTGCTGCCACGGACGATGGTCACCTTTTCTGTCTTCTTGTTTACCCGTTCCCGGTCTTTGGTCTGCATCGCCCGACCTGTCTTTTCCTTGACCATTGCGGCTATCTGATTGTAGCGGTCGGTGAGCGTGGCTTCACCGAAATCAGGTGATACCCACGTCTCGTTTCCTGCCATGAGGTCGGTACGGATGTAAAATTTCTCATTGCGGATATTGGCGAGATATTCCGCTGTCCGCCCATTGTGCGCTTCGCTGCTGCCGATGTTGCACGGCTTGATGTTGATGGATGTCTTCTGTGCCATAGACTTGTCTGTATTTTGGGTTTCACTTCGGGTTATTAGGGCAGAGCCTTAATCGGAGGGTGCAGGGAGAGGGTCACTTCCTGCTCCGGGTTCTTAGGGGTGGAAGCCACTAAGCGGAGTTTCCAAAGAGGAGGTCACTCTTTGGTCGGGTTGCACAGGGCTGAAAGTCCTTGCCGGGTTCTTAGGGCAGAGCCATAAGCCCCTCGGGAGAGCCCACAACTTCGGAGCGCAGCGGAGAAGTTATAGTGGGCTATATCTGGGCAAGCCCAGTCAGTCACGCCACGCCAACGGAGTATCGCTGAAATCCTGCGCTGTGCGCCCGTCAGCCCCTCCCGGCTATGGTCGGTCATCCACGCCACCAACCGTGCCGTCCTGCGCTTCTTTCGTGCTTTCTACGGGCTTATTGCCATGCTGTCGTTGCCGTTGTCTCCGGCATGGGTATTGTCTGTTTCGTCTTCCGCATCCACTCTGTTATCCGACCTGTCGGAAACCACAGGCGAACAAAGGGAAGAAAGGGCGGCTGCTCCGCCTGCCATGCTGTCCGTATCTTGTGCTGGACATTGGCAACCGTCCGGCACGGAACACGGCTTGTTCTCCGATGGCATATCATTAGAGTATGGTGTCCGCACTCTGTCTGCCTGTCCTGTGGAAACTGCCGCAGGCTTGACATAATGGGGGTTGGTCAGCAGGACACCATCCACATACCACCCCGTCAGGAAATGCAGGGTGTGTACGGAAGTGCGGTTGTTGGTTCGGGTGGTCAGCATACCGAGCCTGTTGAAGCTGTCAATGAGCTTCCCGATGGTCTTGCGGTTGCAGCCCATGTACTCTGCCAGTTCCACATCGGAAGCTGCTGCCTGTCCCACCTCCAACTCAATCTCAACTCCCTTGATACGGAGGACGGTCTTTGTCCGCACGGCTGCGGTCATCAGCCTGTACAGGCACTTCTGTCTGTCGATGGCGGCTTTGCCGTCTAAAAGGAAATCCCACTGCCCGGCGGAAAGGATGGTGCAGTAATGTATGGTCTGTTCGTTCTTGCACATAGTCTATGATATTTATAGGTGTTACACCGGTTAGCTACCTGCCCATGCCATACCCGTGTTCCGGCATGTGGTATTCCCTGTCCGCTGCGATGCGGTTCAGCACATCCTGCAAACGGTCAAGCTGGTCGTGGTCAAGCACCCGGATGGCACTGATGGTTATCTTCTGCGTGGCAATCCTGCGGTGGGCGATGTTGCTCTCGCTCATCGTGCCGTCACCGTCCGCATGGACGGAGCGGAGGTAGGCATTGACCGCATCCGTCTGTTCTTTTGAGGGGTACGGTGCTGCCCATCGGTCTTGGATGTAGTCAACCATTCGGCAGACCGCATTTGCCAAGAGAGGATTGTGCTGCGCGATAATTGGTATTAAATCTTTTTTCTTCATGTGACTGTTATTTTAGGAGTCTTGTAATTGCTTATTTCTCGTTGATTTTGTTGACTTTGTTGAGAGAGAACTGACAAAAGGGAAAATAGAAATCGCATCCAACGGTTTAGAATTCTACTTTTCTCTTTTGGCCAGCAATTTCTGTTGAAAACTGTTGAGACTATTGTTGAATCATATAAGCCTTGTTCATATTTTTCTCCCTATATTTCATCAAATTCAACAAATTCAACGGTAGTCCTTCAACTTTTCACGGGTAACGGTATAAAAGCGTCCCACTTTCTTGGGTGAAACAGAATACTTCTGCCCCGGCAGCACAGATATTTGGTAGGTGGAATAAGACAGCGCATTAGGGGCAGGCTCCAGCTTCCAGCATTGTTGCAGGACATTCCTCACCTGATGGCGTTCCACCTTTACCATTGAATAGTTGAATAACGCCAATAGGTCGTTGATGCAGAAATCCACCACATCCACCTGCATGCAGTCCATGATGTCGAGCAGCAGTTCAGCCATGTCAAGTTCTATGCGGCTCCGGTTGCAGCGGATGATTTTCTCCAATGCTTCCGTGCGTATGAGTGATGGCGAAAACCACATTCGACTTTCTTCTTTGGTTGTCAAGTCACGATGCAACAGATAGTGTAGAAATGCTGGGATTTCGTTTTTCAATTTCTGTAGAAACGAAGTATCATCCTTCTCCAATCTGCTAACCTTTCTCACCCAATAACGTGTTTCCTCCGGCTCAATGTAAACGGGGAAATTCTCGTTATTGGAACACAGCACGAACTTAGCGAAGAACTGCACTTCATAACGGTCTTTTCCTTTGGATTCCATTTTATAGGAATGGGCTGTGCTAAGGTTCTTCAACCGTTCGCTATCCTCACGGCGGTTGAGCAGCACCTCATCCACGACAATCATCAGTTTACCCGCCCAATCCGCATTAAACTGGCTGCGAAAATCCTCGTTGGTATTGAACGTGACATTCTCCTGAAACAATGCTTTCAGAAAATTCAAGAATGTACTCTTTCCCGTATTCCGTTCTTCCGAAACCAACAGGAGTATCGGCAACTTCTGCGTTGGTTTCAAGTATAATAGTTGGAGGTAATCCATTCCCAACTCATATTGTTCACCGAAGATATGTTCCACCAACGAGCGGATATGCTTGAAATCGCCCTCCACAGGGATATGGGTTATCGGCTCGTAAAGATTGTAGAAGCCTGCAACTTCTTTTTGATAGTTAATATGACTCGGTACTGTACAAAAGCCATTATACTTTGTGATGGAAGGAATATTGTTTTTTCCATAGTCCTGCCGGATAGTGCCAAAGCTCCATTGAATCCGGCGGGTGATAGTTGTACCATCGACCAAAGGCTGCTGCACTACCTTATATATTGTAGTACCTACCCGAATATATAATTCTTCCATATTGTTCCTCTTGGAATTATACATTCAATTCACTACAGCCAGAACCCTGTACTTTCGATTTCATAAGTGAAGCAATCTCTCTTTTTGAGTAAAGATTACGTCCACCTAACTTGTGAACGATGATTGTACCCTCTTTCTGCATACGCCACAAAGTGGTGTAGGTGATATGAAGCCGTTCACATACTTGGTCGCGCGTATAGTATTCGTCACTCTCTTCTGATGTCAAATCGGGCTGGGATTTCTTTCCTACCAACTCTTCCACTAATTCAGAAACAACCTGCTTGAGGTCATCCTTCTGTAACATGATAAAATTTCCTTGCATAATATGTTGTTTAGATGATTATGCCGCGAAATTATTATAGAACACAAAGAAAGCACCTCGGTAAAAATCGTGTCGATTTCTGCCGAGGTGCTTTTAACAGGATAGCGTTTCTTTTTAACTAATCAAGCGTTTATGATAGAATCAATATACATTGGGGGAAAGCAAAGTACGCAGTCTTATGCCCATCAACTTCGCTTGTTCCCTTCCTGTTTGAATAGTTTTTTCTGATAAGTTCAAATTATAGCTATAGTCGCCATGTTCATTGATAATGGCACTATAAAGAGCTTCTGCCCAATCAAAACCAGATTTGAATCCAAGGGCTGGGAACCTCTCCAAAATGGCAGTATGAAAAGTTCGGTAATTGTAAGAATCATTAAGCAAGCCGCCATTAGTCAACGCAGCAAAAATATAGGCAAGAACGGAGTCTGTAGCATTCGTTTCCATCCATTCGGTGAGTATTGTCTCTATCCCATTGGTAAGAAGTTCCGCATAAGGTTGTATAAGCATTTCTTCAAGCAGGACACAGACTTGCTTGCGTCCACGGCGACCTTTAGACTCCTGCAAGGTGGAACTGACTACCTCTTTTGCCCCACCATTTTTACCCATAGCTTTCCATGCCCCTTTGGTATAAGCCGCTTTGTCAAAACTGGTAAGCATTAAAGAGCGTATAAATTGCCCACCAAAACCTTTCTGCCAGACAGACGAGTTTTCTCCCATCATTGTTTTGGAGAGTAAATCTCCCATCTTCACAAAACCATCGTCAAATATCATCCAGTAGAACGTACTACACATGAAAGGATTGTTATGCAGGAGTTTTTGTTTCGTAACCTCTTGATTAAATGTAGAAGCAAACAAGGCTGTCAGTTTCTCATGGACTTGCTGGTAATTGCTTCCAAATTGAGCTTTATTGTAGCTTTCAGTCCCAGGACAAAGGCTTTCAAGTAATTCTGTAATGCCCTTAATCCCATTGAGAGACAGCATTTCTACCAAGTAAGACATGCCTTTAAGAATGAAAGTCATATCACCTTCGTATGCTTTGGCAAAAAGATTTGTAAATTCTTGATAGTCTCCGGGGTGTTCATAGTGCCAGCGACGCAGGCTGAGCAAATTCAAATCCTTGTTAACTGCTTCTTGAGTTTCACGTTTCTTATCCTCCCAATAGGCATGAATGCCTTCTTTAATGTATTTTGCATCCTCTGATTGCTCAAATTTGCTCATGGCATATTCTATTTCCTTAAACCCATTGTCCAATTCCAAATAGCAATACAAGCAGCAGGCAGACACATTCCCATCTTTTATGGCATTGGAGAATTTGTCAATCAACTCATCGGTAGTAACCCCTTCTTCTGTGGTCATTATCTCCAGGATTATGCTTTGTAACTTGTTTGTCTCATCATCTATCTGTTTACTGTAGTTATCGCACAACAGGTTCTTTAAGATTGATTGAATCTTACTCTTAAAGTCTGTATAGATTTCTCGATTCGCTTCAAGCCATTCCTGCATTTCCGATTGACTGGGATAGTTATCATGGTGAAGTTCCTTCATATCATCATCCATATAAACAGTTTTGCTAAATGGTTAATCTTTGAGACATGCCAAAGGAATCACTTTAACTCCATCAGGACGAGAGTATGCCATTGTTCCACCCGTAATCACAATAAGCAAGTCTGGCTCCCGAATAGGCACCTGCTTCTCCGTCTTATTGTGTTCCTGTATCAACCTTTTGAGTTCCAGTAGATGTTTTGCACCGTCATCTATTTCACGGCTACCAAGTTTGCATTCTATCAAGGCGTAACGCCCATCTTCCAGATGTAACACCAAATCAGCTTCCAGACCATATCTATCTCTATAATAGGAAATACGACTATTGAAATCAGCTGTATATGCCTTTAGGTCTCTGATGCACATCTGTTCAAATATGAAGCCAAAGGTTTTGAGCTGAGTCTCTAATGCTTCTGCATTGACATTCATAGCAGCTACAGCAATAGAAGGGTCAACGAAGCAACGCTTGGGAGAGCTACGGATGGCTGTCTTACTACGGATAGCGGGACACCACGCATCAATATCTTGGATAACGAACAATTTTTCCAAGGCAGCAATATAATCATCAAAGGTGTTCATGGACAAACTGATGTCTTCTGACGCAGTGACATCTGCAAGGATATTGCTTTTCTTGGCTAGTGTACTGATATTTCGGGCATACGACTTCATGATTTGTCGAGCAATTTTCGGATTTCGCTGTTTGTTATCTACAGCCGAAATATCATTCTCGCAAACGCTATTTACATAATCCTTGGCGATGAACATGCTTGCTTTTGGTGGCATCTGCAATGTGGCAGGCCAGCCTCCTCGACAGGCAGTCAGAATCAATCCTGGAATATCTAATTTACTTGATGCACCATCAATATCGTAATCAGGATTATTGAAAAGTTCCTGAATAGAAACTTCTCCTGATGATTCCAAAGATTCCCATAAACTCATCGGGTAAATCTTCATTCGTGTAATGCGCCCTGTACCAGTATGCCGAATCTTTGTTTTATCCACGGTGTTGCTTCCCGTCAGAATAAATTGTCCAGGCTTACCTCCTGTATTATCGACAGCTGTACGTACAGCATCCCAAATCATCGGGGCATCTTGCCACTCATCTATCAACTTCGGTTGCTCTCCTTTTAATAATAAAGATGGCTTAGTGGCTGCTGTGGTAAGATACTCTTCCGCTTTATCTGGGTCTTGCAACTTGATTACGCTCTTGGCTTGTTGTTCCGCTGTGGTTGTTTTTCCAGTCCATTTTGGACCTTCTATTAGTACTGCTCCAAATGTTTCCAAGCGTTCTTGAAGCATTTTATCAGCGACTCTTGATAAATATTTCATGACGGTTGCTCTATTTTTAGTACAAAGATACTGATTTTATTTGAAATACGATTGTTCACTTGGTATTTTTGCGGTATTTTACTTGGTACTTTTGTGGCGAATTGTTCCGTATTTTTGCGGTGTTTTGCTTGGTATTCTTGCGGTAAAGGTTACATCAGTTAGATAAATCAACTATCAACTCCATCCTCTCCTCTTCGCTCAAGCCTTTCAACATCTCCAATAAAGCTTTTTTATCTACAACTGGAGCAGTCTCTTTAGGCTTCTCATTAAGCAAATAATAATTATACTCCAACATCTTCGCAAGAGGATAAGCACCTATATAGTTAGAAGTGATGTCACCGCCACCACTATGCCCCATGCTGTCACTTATGTATTTATAAGGTACAACACCAGAATTATTGAGATTGGTAGCAAAGCTATGTCTTGCCCATGTTGGTGATGGTGTTTGTTCCAGTCCTATGAGTTTAGCGACTTTTGCCATGTGCTCACGTATATATCTATTATAACGTTGAATAACCCATATCTCCTGTTCAGGGGTAATAAGTTCGCTCATTATGGGAAATACCCTTCGCCCAAGTTTTGGAGCATTACCATATCGGTTGAGTATCTCTTGTATCTCAGGTGTAACAGGAAATATTACCTCACTGGCACTCTCGTTTCGTTCCCGGGTCTTATGACGAAGAAAACGTAACTGTTTGCCATGAGTGGCATAGTATAGTTCATCATAAGTCAAACGAAGAGTATCAGCAAGATTTTGCCCATCGCCTAAATACATAAAGAGGAATAATCCAAGGTCGCGAAATATAGCATGCTTTTCTCGCCCAAGAAACAACTCGTTCCTATCCTTGTCTTTTGCCTCACCTGCTTTCCAGAAGTCATAGAGTTTACGCATGGTAGCTACATCAAGAAACTCATGCTTGCGGCTTTGGGATTTATTGTAACCTGTGTCCTTGAACATTTCCTTGGTATCACCCTTCATCAAACCATTTGAGATACACATATTGATGATTGTTCTGAGGCTACGAAGTGCGATGGCAATGGTCGTTGTACTCAGTCCGTTCTTTTTCATGATTTTTACCCACTTCATGATAAACTCCTTGTTAATATCAGCAAATGATACATCCGTACCCAAGTCTTTCACAAAGCGGTTACGAACATCTTTGCTACAACGGGCTGAACCAGCCTTGCCCTCATTGGTCTTAGATTGAATGTATGAATCCCACACTGTAATAATGGTGCTGTCATCATCTTTTCTACCCTAAAATCTGTCTTGCAGCTTGCGAAGAGAGAAGTTGTTTTCTGCGATAAGTTGATTGGCGATAAGTTCCACCCTATCCATTAGATTTTTCATGTCGTTTCTCTCTGTCAGTTGAACACGACGGCCACTTTTCTCGTATTCGCACAAGGTCAACCATTCTTCCATAGTGTATGTTTTGCCCAAACGAAGAAAGACCTTCTGTCCAGCATGACATATACGCACGGCAACAGGAAGCGGTTGCGAGTAATCTCCTGCTTTTCGTATATCAAGAGTCAATGAACCATATACGTTGCCATTTGCAGCCGTGAATTTGGCGAGGCACTTTTCTCCCCTTGAAGTGGTTTTGGCTTCCATTTTTGCCGTTTTAGTGACCTTATTCGTCTCCTTCTTCTCCATAATATGTTTATTTACAAGTGATATTCCGCTCTCTTTGGTGACCTTCAGGTGACCTTTTCGCACGAAAACTACTGCAAACATACGTATTTTCCTGCAAACCATAAAATGTATTAAGTGCTGACAATCAGTATATTTACATAATATGTAATTTCATGAAATACCCTACAAAAAGCCTCATAATCTGGAGGTCCCAGGTTCAAGCCCTGGCTGGTCCACGAAGAAAATCAAGCAGTTACGAATTTCGTAGCTGCTTTTTTTATGTTCTTGCGCAAACAAATGCTTTGAGTCGGTTATTGTTCGCCCACCGTAATCCCTCTTTTTCCATAATTCAAACTTCGACTTTTGAAGCATAATTCCAATAAATTTAAAAATTTCTCCGATTTTTTGTAGTAAATTGCTTACCTGTGCGTCTAACAAGTAGAAACAATTTAAAATTTTAGAATATGAAAAAGATTTTGGTATTAGTGGTGCTTCTGTGCATCACTTATGGAGCTAATGCTCAGCTGTTATGGAAAGTTTCCGGAAAAGATTTGGCTAAACCGTCGTATGTATTTGGTACTCATCATTTGGCGCCGCTATCAATAACAGATAGTGTACCCGGTTTTAAACAGGCTATGAATGAAACGGAACAGGTATATGGAGAAATAGTGATGGAAGAAATGCAAAGTCCAATCAACATGCAGAAAATGCAGCAGGCTATTATGCTACCGGGTGATACTACGCTACATACGTTATTCAATAGTGCACAGTATGATAGTGTGGCGGTAAAAATTAAGCAACTGATGGGGGTAGAGTTGCAGATGTTCGATAAAATAAAACCGGCTTTTCTCACTGCGCAAATAAGTGCACTGATAGCCATGAAAACCGTAGAAGGATTCAATCCTCAGCAGCAGTTAGACGGATGGATTCAGTCTGAAGCTCAAAAGAAGGGGAAAGCTGTTGCCGGTTTGGAGACAATGGATTTCCAAATGGGAGTTTTATTCGGAACGCAAACTCTTCAGCGTCAGGCCGACCAGCTACTCTGTACCGTCATGAATTTAAATAAGGCAGAACAACAAACCCGAAGGATGTCGGCTGCTTATATGAAACAGGATTTGAAACAATTAATGGAGATCGTTGAAGAAAAGCAGGGTAATTCCTGCGACGCACTTCCTGAAGAAGAAGAGGCTCTGATTTACAGGCGTAATGCTAACTGGGCTGAGGTCATGCCTGCCATCATGAAAGAAAAAGCGACTTTTTTTGCTGTCGGAAGCGGACATCTGGCTGGTGAACGTGGCATCTTAAACTTGCTAAGCAAACAAGGGTACACGATAGAAGCCGTGAAATAGTCTGAAGGCTCTAAAAACGAATATTTTGCGGAGAACCAAACATGTCTTGTGTCTAACGTACTAAAAGTTATGGATAAGATGAATAAGAAAGAAACTGACTTCATCCGGATATTAAAAGAGTATAAAACGACCATATATACCGTTTGCTTCATGTTCTCAAAAGACAAAGATGAAGTGAACGATATGTACCAAGAAGTCTCTATCAATCTGTGGAAAGGATTTGACAATTTCGCACAAAAGAGTGAAATGAAAACTTGGATTTACCGGATTAGTCTGAACACGTGCATATCATTCGACCGGAAGAAAAAACGGAGAAAAACAGTTCCGTTAACAGTAGACATTGACCTCTTTGAGGATAATGACCACGAATCAAAGCAAATTAAAGCACTCTATAACCGTATCAACAAATTGGAGCCGTTCGACAGGGCCATAATCCTCCTATGGCTGGAAAACCTTCCTTACGATGAGATAGGAGCCATTGTAGGTATTTCAACCAAGAATGTTTCGGTGAGGCTTTCCCGAATCAGAGAACAACTTAAAAATATGCATCCTTAAAAGACATTCATCATGGAAAAGAATAATATAAACGATATGGACGAATTGAGACAACAGTTTGCTATCCTTACCGAGAAAATAAAATCTCAGCAGATTAACAATGAACGACTTTTGCGAACTGTTATGCAGAACAAAATGAAATGGATAGATAAGTATATCTATATAAAGTTATTCTTGCTCATGCCCTTATTAGCCCTTATGTTTCTTTACTTTTACCAAACGGGTAAAGTCTCATTATACTTTTATATCACAACCATGCTACTTGTAGCAGTAGAAATTGGTTTTGATTTCTTTATTAATAAGGTATTAGGAAAAGGATGGCTAAAACATGACTTGCTGACTTCGCGCCAGATTTTTGTAAAGATGAAAAAGAATCGCATAAATCAAATGGTAGTCGGGATTCCGATATGCATAGTTTGGGCAAGTATATTCTTGTTTGAGTTTTTGAATTATGATTTATCTGATAGAGCTTATGCCATTATAATAGGAACAGGCATTGGCATCGGGTGTCTCGTTGGTACCGGAATCGCTTTCTTAATCTTCCGTAAAATGCAACGCATCAATGATGAGATTATCAAAGAAATAGATCATTTAAAGGAATAGTTTCAAGTTTAGCTCGATGCCCACACACGAATGAATGAGGCTTCACATAAATACATAAGGCACTATAAACTATTTTCTCACAATCATATTTTATAGTGCCTTTACAAAAGAATAAACATTTACAACTTGGGGAATTTGACTAACCCTAATGTTTCACTATCATTTCACTCTTCCGGTCAAAAACAACACATAATCCTATAACGAAAGATAAACAAAGCATTTTTACCACCCGGTATTTGCAACTTTGAACTATTAGTCTACTTTTGTATCTGTAAATAGGTATCATCATTAATAGTATGAATTATGTTGCAGAGAAGAAACAAACTGAAAGATTTTCTGATGAGTGCGCTGTTCGTTTTCGGGGCAACGCACGCTTTTGCCCAAGAAACAACGGAGTTTCAAGTGAATCACGGACCTTATCTTCAAGAGGTGACTGCGCAAGGGGCTACTTTTGTGTTTACCACTTCGCTTCCTTCGTTTTCTTTTATCGAACTGAAGGAGGAAGGCGGAAAGGATATCAAATCTTATTACCATACGGAGCATGGACTGCGCGATGCGAATACGGTTTTCCACAGCGTCAGGGCAGAGGGACTGAAGCCGGGAGCGGTGTATAATTACCGGATTCGCTCGAAGGAGATGCGCGACTTCCAGCCTTACAAGGTGGTGTTTGGCGACAGTATCACTTCGCAGTGGTACACGTTCCGCACCACAGACCCTACGCATGAAGGCGGGTCTTTGTTTGTGGTAAGCGATGTGCATAACAACTCTGAACAATTAGACACGTTGCTTAATCTTTGCGATTACAAAACGTGCGACGCTTTTCTCTATGCCGGCGATATGATGAATTACATAGAGGACAGCGAAACGCCTTTCCGCGCTTTCATCGACAAGAGTGTACAGCGGTTTGCTTCTTCCATACCTTTCAACATGGTGCGCGGAAACCATGAGACCCGCGGAAAACTGGCACGCAGTTATCCGAAATTATTCCCGAAATCGAGCGGGAAGATTTACGGTTCGTGCCGGATGGGAGACATCATGATTGTGATGCTGGATTGCGGTGAGGATAAACCCGATGATACGCAGGTGTATGCCGGACTGACCGACTTCGACGCTTACCGCACCGAGCAGACGGAGTGGCTGGCTCAATTAGTAGAAACGGAGGAATTTAAAACAGCCCGGTACCGTATTGTTATTTCCCACTATCCGATGGTCGACATTTTCCCGGAAGAGGAATTGACTCACGGCATCAACGATCTGAAAGCCAAAATGCTCCCGATTCTGAACAAAGCTCATATCGACTTGATGGTGTCGGGGCATACGCATGAGTTTGCTTTCCACGAGAAAAATAAGGCGGGGAATGCTTTCCCGGTAATCGTGGGAAGCAATCGGAGTGCTACCCGTCTTGATTTATCAGACGGAAAAATCAGAGTAAAGGTAGTAGAGACGTCGGGGAAAGTTTTGCTGAATACTTTACTGTAAGTCAAAGACATACATCTGTCCGACAGTTGAAAACGGCAGGCGTTTTATCGGACAGCCGCACGCACAAATTCCGCTGCGGTTTGTCCGTCAAAACGCTACCGTTAGTTTTTGTTATCCCATGCGGATGCGTACATCGGTTCTATGGGTAGCGTTCAACGGCTCTACGGGTAGCGTTTTTATCCCTGATAAAAGCTCAGCTCCTGCCAACCAAACTTTCCGGAAATATAGCATACCGGTTGTGCTTTTTTACCGTACAATTTTTTGCATCTTCCGGTTATTCGTATACATTTGCATCTACAACAGAGAAAATAATAACCCCTATTATGAATGAATGTAACCTGTCAGAAAGCTATGAATGCTAAAAAGCTAATCGGAATATTGACACTGTTCCTTTTTTCGGGCTTCTGTGCCGCCTCACCTGCAACAACACCAACCGATTCGGTGACAAGAAACAGCTTTTCGGCAGGGAATGATTCCCATCCCAAAAAGATGGTTCATGCGATTGGAGTCGCCTTTAAGCCTACATACGTTTTCCCCACTCATGAATTTCTCAAAGGGATGAATAACGCACAGAGCCCAATAAACTCCGCATTGTCGGGACATCTGAAATACGGATTCCGGTTTACTCCCGAAACAAAACTGGGACAGCTGTATCCGCACGCGGTTCAGGGTATAGGCATTGGTTACAATACGTTCTTCAATTCTTCGGAAATGGGGAATCCGCTCGCCGTATATGTTTTTCAGACATCAAGGATAGCCACCATTACTCCTAAACTATCTTTCGATTATGAATGGAATTTCGGAGCCTCGTTCGGCTGGAAAAAGTATAATCCGGAAACCAACCTGATGAACCGGGTTGTAGGTTCTAAAATTAATGCTTACATCAATTTGGAATTCCTCCTGAACTGGCAGTTGGCACCCGGTACGGAATTGCGTGCCGGAATCGACCTTACTCATTATTCGAACGGAAACACGGGTTATCCCAATTCCGGAGTAAACACCATAGGGGCTTCTATCGGCGTAACCCGCTTTTTCGGGGGCGGCGACAAGAGTGAGAAACCGGCGTACCTGCGATGTAAACCGTCGTTCAGCCGATACATGAGCTACGACTTAATCGTATACGGGGCTACAAGAAAAAAAGGTGTGTTTTTCGAGAATAACAACTCGTTTCTTGTTCCGGGTTCTTTCGGCATCGTGGGATTGAACTTCAACCCACTCTATAACTTTAACCGTTACTTCCGTGCCGGCGTATCACTCGACATGCAATATGACGAAAGTGCAAACATCCAACAACACGTTGCCAACGAAGTTATTCCCTCTACCCCGGAAGAGATTCGGTTTTACCGGCCTCCCTTCAAAGAGCAGTTCTCGATGGGGCTGTCTGTAAGGGCAGAAGTAGTAATGCCGATATTCTCTATTAACATAGGTATCGGCAAGAACTTCTTGTGTAAAGGACCTGATACGAACAAGTTTTACCAAACACTTGCACTGAAAACCAATCTTACCAAAAACCTGTTCCTGCACACGGGTTATCAGCTTTACCGCTTTAAAGACCCCAACAACCTGATGCTGGGCATAGGTTACCGTTTCAACGCAAGATAATTTTTAAAACCTTACTCCCTATGAAACAAATTTTCCTTCTTTATATCGCCACCCTCTCCGCCCTGCTCTGCGGATGTAACCGCGACGTGTTCATCAACGACTATGCACCGTCGGCGGAAGAAATAAAACTTTCGGATACCGACTCCACCGTAACCGTCAGCTTCAAAGCATCAAACTGGGTTATAAGAAACGTATTCTCCACCGACGAAGACGGAGCGTTCCGCGAAGTCCTCGGAGACATCTACGCAAAAGACGGTCACCTGATTGCGATGAACTCTCCATTCTATATGTCGGAAGAAGAAACGGTTAAGATGGTAATCGATCAGCCGGACATCCATCTCACCATCGAGCGCACGGACGAAACGCATCTGTGTTTCTCAAAGCCCGAAAACATGAACCTTGAGCCTATGATGCTGACCGTAAACGTAGGAAACGACTATGACGAAAGGGAAATTTCCGTAGAGTTAAAGCCTTCATCAAGATACGCGCTCGACAGCATCGTGTATGCATTAGACTCTTACACGTACCAAGACAACGTGACGGTTGATATAAAAATGATAAAGATGACCAATGCGACCTCGGAAGTCATCAATTATATCATAATGCCTTACTCACACTTTCTGCAAGAATATACCTTTACGAACTTGTACATTGCAGGGAATCCGTACAGACAAAACGATGTACTGAAGATATTCAAGGGAAACATTCCGACAGTTCCTGCCCCTGAAACAGAGCGGTTCAACAACGATGTCAGCAAGAAACTTGTCATGAAAGAAACAACTATACAGCTCAATGAAACCACACAATGCCTACCGGTTCCGGAAGATATATTCAACATCTACAAAATGTTCCCCATCAACCCTCATAAGCTACAAATCTGCACTATAGAATGTTGTTACGGACAGTTCAACGTATATTGTGATATTTATGTAAGCCAGCCGAGAACCGGGAGAAAACACCTCCTCAAAGGTATATTGGAAATCAAAGCACCGATATCACATACTTTGATAGTTGGAAAAGAACAGGATTTTAATATGTGACAGATGCAAAGTTTTTCTTTCATCGATACAGTACAACAACCGATAAAAAGACTCAATCTATATTCGATTTATAGTCCCGCTACAAAATAATCCGTATCTTTGCACCGACGCTGAGGTGACATTAAGCGTCTTTACTTTATATTATCTAACCAAAGATTTTTAATAAGACAATTATGTACACCGTTATCAAGCGAATCGAAATTTCAGCTTCGCACTTTCTGAAACTCTCTTACCGGAGCAAATGCGAATGCTTGCATGGTCATAACTGGATAGTGACCGTTTACTGTCGCTCTAAGGAGTTGAACGCCGACGGAATGGTAACCGACTTTACTCACATCAAGGAAAAAGTGAAAGACAAGCTCGACCATCAGCATTTGAATGACGTACTTCCGTTTAACCCTACGGCGGAAAATATCGCCCGATGGATATGCGACGAGGTGGAGAACTGTTACAAAGTGGAAGTGTGTGAATCGGAAGGAAACACGGCGATCTATGAGAAAGATTAACGAACTGTTTTACAGTCTTCAGGGTGAAGGCTTCCATACGGGTACGCCTGCCGTATTTATTCGGTTTTCGGGTTGTAATCTGAAATGTGACTTCTGTGATACCCGCCATGAAAGCGGAACGCTTATGACGGACGAGGAATTATTGGAACGGGTGTCGGCTTTTCCGTGCCGGATGGTTATTCTTACGGGAGGAGAGCCGGGCTTGTGGATTGATGATGACTTGGTGGAGAAATTGCACGCACTCGGCAAATATGTTGCCATCGAAACCAACGGAACGTGTGTACTCCCTGAAGCAATAGACTGGGTTACCTGCTCGCCCAAGCAAGAAGGCAAACTTAATGTAAAACGAATAGACGAAGTAAAAGTGGTTTATACAGGAGCAGGGCAAGATGTGGAATCTTATCTTGCCCTGCCTGCCCTGCATTATTTCTTACAGCCTTGTTCGTGCAGCAATACGGAGGAAGTCATCGCTTACATCAAAGCACATCCCCAATGGCGGTTAAGTCTGCAAACACACAAGCTGATTCATATCCCTTAGCACGCTGTATTTCTATCGCTCGACTGAATCATTTGCCGGATGGCATCATTCAGTTCATCGGCCTGCATGAGTTCTTCCAGCGTGATGTGCATACGCCACTGCCAATAGTTATGCGGATTTGCCGGCACGTTGATACGCTCTGCCTGTACATCGGGATTGCGCAATGATTCGTCTATCGAAGTCCAATCCTGCCATGCAAGCACGCAGAGCATGGAAGGGCTTTGCAGATGCTGTTCGATGATTTCTTTGCAGAGCCAACCGGGAGCATGTTTCGGAACCTCTCCCCAATGATGAAGTTCGTTGTGATAGAAACGCTCGGTCAGAGCAGCATCTTCTTCCCACCAGCCACGCAAGGTAGGCATATCGTGCGTTCCAATCGTACAAACAGAACGGAACGGATATTCGTTAAGGCACCCGAACTCGCGGCCTATTGCTTTCGGCATACGCTGAATTTCAAGCGAGAGTATCTGCAGCTCGTTCATCACCCACGATACACAGTCGGGAACCATCCCCAAATCTTCTCCACAAACCAGCATCGGCGTAGACTGAGTAAGTACGGGTAGTTTCTTCATGGCTTCATGATACCAGAACTCGTTATGGCGCTGGTAGTAATAATGATTATACAGGTGGTTAAAGGCTTCCTGCTCTTGCTCGGCAAGCTGCTTGAATATGTAATCATTCTGAACAGCGATACGCGGATGATACAGTTCCGGATTATTACGGTCGGCAACAAACAATACATCGCTGATTAAAGCATATAGTTTTTCTTTCAACCAAATGCTTTCCGAATCGGTCTTTCCTTCGAAAAAGGCTTCCACCTTGCGCTGCGTTTCAAACTCCGGACGCATCTCATACAAATCATGATGAAGCGGACGTACGAAGGTTTCGCGCACGTAATCGCTCTGTTCGCCAAAAACAGTATTCAAAATGTATTCGCTGATAAACGGACGGAGCATGAAATCGGGACGGAAGTTCAACCCGAAACTGCGGATTTCATCGGCACTCATTGGCAAAGAGGGCACAAACTGTCCCAACAGCCCGTGAACGCTGTGCGTGGGAATCTCCCAAATGCGGAAGAACCCTAATATATGGTCGATGCGGTATGCCGTGAAGTATTCTGCCATCTTAGCAAAGCGGCGGCGCCACCACAGGTAATTATCTTTCTCCATAACCTCCCAATTATAAGTAGGGAATCCCCAATTCTGACCGTTTACGGAAAAAGCATCAGGCGGTGCACCTGCCTGCCCGTTCATATTGAAATAATAAGGTTCTACCCACGACTCTACACTGGTACGACTGATTCCGATGGGAATATCTCCTTTCAGAATAACTCCTTTCCGACGGGCGTATTCGGCTACGGCGAGCAATTGTACATGTAACAGGTATTGCATGTAATAATAATACCCGATGAATGTATAAGCATCGCTTTCAGGCGAACACAGTTGCTGTATTTCCTCCTCATCGTACTTGTTATATGCCTCCCAGCAATGAAAATCAGATGTTCCGTATAAATCACGCAAATAAGAGAATGCAGCATAAGGCTGTAACCAATGTCGGTTATCAGCGAAAAAGGTATTAAATTCATCCGATTTCAATACATTCTCTCCTTCTTGCCGGTAAACTTCTTTTAAGTAGGACTGCTTTAACCGGTTAACTGCCTCATAGTCTACTACCGACAAGGCATTCAAGCGAGCCCGTTCTTCTTCAAACCGACTAGCAAATTGGGCATCCGCCAAAGCAGGAAGCTGACGGAGGTCGATGTACATGGGATGAAAAGCATAAATGGAAATGCTGTTATAAGGATAAGAATCGGTCCAACTTCCGGTTATACTCGTATCATTAATAGGCAAAATCTGTACAACGTGCTGCGCTGTATCGGCAGCCCATGATACAAACGTCTTTAAATCGCCGAAATCCCCAACTCCGCAACTACCTTCCGAACGAAGCGAAAAAACAGGAATGGCGGAACCTGCAAATTTACGGGCTGGAAGTGCAAAAAAGACTTCTGTTTCCATCGGCAGATAAGTCTCACCACGCTGTAAAGGCTGCACGTTGAAAAGTCGGTTCGGACGGGATTCCCATTCTTCCACCGCCCCGCTCTCGGCATTTATGGCTACAAACTTATACTCGAAAGGTAATTGCAAAGAGGAAGCATCCAGCGTTATATGCCATACATTAGGTCTTACTTCCTGCATACGCAGCGGACGGCAATATTCCCAACTTCCTAAAGCATTGCAACTTCCTATAAGTCCCAACGCCTGATTCCGATTGCCCAACTCCGGACAAAGGGCACGAAACGTAATACAACTTCCGACGCTGTCGGATAGCTTATTATAAGATTGAGGAGTATAAATACTATTGAATGCTGAACTGTAACGATAAGAATCGGCAGGCAAGTCTCTCCAGCAATCATCAATTACATAATGATTCTGCTGGGCATTCCCTAAATAGAATAGATGAGATATAGCTCCCAACTCTTTACGTATACATATATTATCCCGATAAACGGCATACCGATAGGTTACGAGCTGATTCGACCCAACCGGAATATATTCAAAACTTCCCTGCCATTCATCACCATTGCGGGTAGAAAGAGATATGATTTGCGTTTCATCATCGTTTAACAAAACACAAAGGTTCTCCCCCCACACAGTGCGATACCGGATGCGAAATGTCAGTTTCATGTTTTTTCAGATATTAGTGATTAATGCCCAAAAGTAATGAAAATAATATGGAAAACCGCTCAAAACATCTCAATAAAATCCATATTTTACGACATACAAGCCTATTCGGTATCCCCCGCGCGGGGGCATAAAAAAAGGCAGAGTTCGCATCGGGGTTTCTACACCCACCGGAACTCTGCCCTGTCAAAACGGCGGCGACCTACTCTCCCGCTTGCGCAGTACCATCGGCGTGGCGGAGCTTAACTGCCCTGTTCGGAATGGGAAGGGGTGGAACCTCCGCGCCAAAGCCACCTCAATTTCATTGCGGCCGTGAAAGACAAACATTCAAACACGACAAGATTTGGAAAAAACGCCAAACACGGAAATTTCGGGCAATTAGTAACGCTCGGCTGTGGTGTCTCCACCTATACACCTGCGTCCTATCAACGTCATAGTCTCTGACGACCCTCATTGAAATCTTATCTTGCGGCCGGCTTCGCGCTTAGATGCTTTCAGCGCTTATCCGATCCCGACGCGGATACCCGGCGGTGCACCTGGCGGCACAACCGGTAAACCGGAGGTCGGTCAAGCACGGTCCTCTCGTACTAGTGCCCGAGCCGCGCAAATTTCATGCGCCCACGATAGATAGAGACCGAACTGTCTCACGACGTTCTGAACCCAGCTCGCG
>ENA-ORSI01000611-ORSI01000611.1-human-gut-metagenome-genome-assembly--contig:-NODE-611-length-37426-cov-5.054347_pt1 | contig 37426 bp, 29 predicted proteins | sample MGYA00242187_ERZ509154 | MGnify/ENA primary metagenome ERZ509154 (study PRJEB26280, sample SAMEA2338627) | human gut metagenome | biome: human gut; feature: human-associated habitat; material: faeces...
TTTTTTTCTTTTTTCATGTCTGAATAATCCAGATAATAACAATGATCACTATGTGCTTCCAATTGATTTACCTTAAACACTTCCGGATTGTCCAGCCATTTCATATCAGCGTTCATATTTTCCCTCTCTTTCCATACACCCCATACAATTTCTTTCATTCCACTATATTCCACGTCAACACTCCTCCATCTGTTCTCTAAGTCGCCGGTTCGCTGCTTCCACATTCATTTCTGACATAATAAATGTAATGACCAATGACAGGATCATTGGAATCCATAAATACATAATGTGAAGCATATTCATGCAGGATGCAGGCTGCACGGCCGCTTCCTTGACAAATCCGCTTGCATCAAGCAGCCATCCGCAGAGGGCAACTCCGATTCCACCCCCGATTTTGGTTCCAAAGGATGTACAGGAATACATGGTTCCATCAATGTGTTTATGTTTTGTCAGGTATGTGTATTCTGAACAGCTTGCCACAACAGCTCCCATATCTCCCTGCCATGGTGCCATTCCAAGTGCTGCGATTGCGGTAAAAGCAAGCATCAGCGGAACACTTCCCATATAGCCTGCAAAAATAACACCGACACGTCCGGCTGTTCCAAGAATGTATCCTGCAAGATTCATTCGATATAATCCCTTCATCTTTTCCACAAGCATAGGTGTAATACACATTGCAATGATGACAGGGATATTAATTGCCCAGGAAAAGACCGAATATAAATCTTCATTTTTCAAAACATAAATCATATAGTAAATACCCATATTTAACATAGCCGAATAGATCTGCTGACAAATATAAGTAACACAAATCATAAGATAATATTTATTGGAAAATAAAAGTTTTGCGGCTTCAATCAAACCATATTTTTCTTCTGTCTGTTCTCTGCCTGCCTTTAATTCTTCCTCCGGAAGTTCTTTGATTGAGAATACGGAAATTGTGTTTACAATCAGTCCGATTACTGCGTATATGATTGCTACGGTTCTCCATGCAGCAGCTCCACCGCCTGCCATTCTTACAAACTGAACGGTGATAGATTGAATGATCAGACTTGTTAAAAACGCAAAAATAAAACGGAACGACCCCATTTCTACCCGTTCTTTGCTATTTTTTGTACAAAACGTAACCAGTGATGCATAGGCAATATTGTTTGCAGTAAAAAATACTGCATTCAGCAAAGTATATGCAATAAAAAACCACGCATACTGTGCTGTTTTTCCAAGACTTTCCGGTATTGCAAAGTTCGCCACAAGCGTTACTGCACAGCCAATATATGCATAAAGCATCCACGGTCTTGCTTTTCCAAGTCTGCTCTTTGTTTTGTCAATCAATGTACCAAAAAACATATCACTGACACCGTCGAATAATTTTGATACCATGATCAATGTTCCAACAACTCCCGGATTTAACCCTACCGTATTTGTCAGATACAACATTACAAACGAGGAAAGAAATGCATACACGACATTTCCTGCCAGATCTCCGGTTCCATACCCCACCTTGTTATACCATTTCAGGTATTTCTTTTCTTCCATGTGAAACTGCTCCTTTCGATGATCCCTATTTTTGTTCCCACAACTTTGTTATAGATAGTATATAAAAACTGATGTCAAAAAACCATATCATAAATTACACAAAACATGCACAAAACAGTATAATTAACAAAAACCATTTTCTTTATTCCTTTCTTTTGTTATTTTTGACATGTACTTTTATTGACTTTCATTTTCCAGCACGTTAATTTATACAAAAAATACCATTATTTCAAACGTTTAAAATCCAAATGGACAAGACATGCATAAAATGATAAAATTGCATCATGAGCCAAACAAAAATTTATGTATTTCAGATTATTATTTCATGAACATTTTTCAATTATCATATGGGGGTCTCAAATGTATACCAATAATGCATATCTGAATAACTCAACAATTGACAGAAAAGATAAATCCAAGCCACTTGTCGTAACCATGTGTGGGACTTACAAGTTATATACGCACCCTAAACTTCCCACCTGGAGACCACGTGGCAGAGTTGATTTTCAGTTGATCTTTATTGCTGCCGGGAAAGCTCATTTTCATTTTGACAACGATGAGGAAGAAACGATTGTTCATGCTGGTCATATGGTTTTATACCGCCCAAGAGAACCCCAGAAATATGAATACTATGCCAAAGACCAGACGGAGGTTTACTGGGTTCATTTTACAGGAAACAATGTCACCAATCTGCTCCGTTCCTATGGATTGACAAATGATAAAAGGGTGTTCCAATGTGGTTCCGGTTCGGAATATCAGTATCTTTTCCGTGCCATGATAAAAGAATTACAAATGTGTCAGGATAGCTATTCTGAAATGCTTGAAATGTATTTAAGACAAATTTTTATAAAACTACAACGCCACTTTAAATTTTCTGTCAACACAGTGAACTCCCATGCTGCTGAGGAAATAGACAAAGCAATTTCTTATTTCAGTGAGCATTACAATGAACCAATCAGCATTGATGACTATGCCGAACAAAATCATGTCAGTGCCAGTTGGTTTATCCGTAATTTCAGATTATATGCCGGAATCACGCCAAAGCAATTCATTCTGCAAAAAAGAATATATAATGCCGAAGCATTGCTTCAAAATACACAATACAATATCAATGAGATCGCACAAATTGTCGGATATGATAATCCACTGTATTTCAGCCGGATTTTTCAAAAGGCAAAAGGGCTGTCACCTTCTGAATATCGTAAAAACATATAAAAAATGCAAAAGCAGAGAATCGGTATCTCTGCTTTTTGCAATTTTTGTCCAATTATTTTTTTATTTTGGCAAGTAATATACCCCTTCGTGTTTTATAATGACAGCGTAAACAGAAAGGAGATGAACTTCCATGAGAAACAAATTCCACAACTTTATTGAAAACTTTCTTAGCTTTTATGAAACTTTCTTCACAAAAGGATATTATCATTTTTAAATATTATCCCATACCTTCCTCAATCTCCCCATTCGTCAAATCATATCTCATATCAAGAAAATCCAATATCTCTGCCTTCCGGGCTGTCCCATTCTAAGGAATTGTCAGCCAATCACTTTTTTTCAAATGTCCCGGCACCACTTAAACTGTTGCAGAAAAACAAACACATATTGTTAAAAATTTGACAAAAAGAAAAAAAGTGCTACAATAATGCTAATTTCAGGCAAAAGGAGTATCCCAGACATGAAGACAGGACTTGTAGTAGAAGGCGGCGGTATGAAATGTGCCTACAGCGCAGGCATTCTTGACCGCTTTTTAGATGAACACATTACATTCGATTACTGCATCGGCGTATCGGCCGGATCTGCAAACACAGCAAGCTATCTCGCCGGACAACGCGGGCGCAATCTTCGTTTTTATGTAGACCATCTGAACGAACCTGGTTATATGGGCGTCAAAAATCTGCTACGCACCGGACAGTTTTTTGGTCTGCAGTATATTTATCAGACACTGACCAACTCCGATGGAGCTGACCCGATCGATTATCCTGCCATCGTGGAAAATCCGGCCGAGTTCGAGCTTGTTGCAACCGATGCTGCAACCGGAAAACCGGTGTATTTTACCAAAGATGATATGAAACAGGATGACTACCGTGCCATCATGGCAAGCTGTGCCCTGCCCGTTATGTGCCGTCCGATTTCTTTCCATAATGAGACGTATTTTGATGGTGGATTATCGGATTCCGTTCCGATCGAGCGCGCGTTTGCCAAGGGATGTGACCGTGTGGTTGTAATCTTAAGCAAACCCCGCAGTTTTGTAAAGCAGCCGGAAGGCTTCCGGCACATTTACCGGCATGCCCTGCGCAAATATCCACAGACCATAAAAGCCCTCGACAACCGGCATCTGATGTACCGCCAGAATATTGCCGATGTCAAAAAACACGAAACCGCCGGGGAAGCCATCGTCTTTGCGCCTTCGAAAGAGTTAAAAATGAGTACTTACGCACGCGATGAAAAGTTGGAACAGGAATTGTATGATCTGGGGATTTCTGATTTTAATGCACGCCTGAAGGAACTGCATACATTTCTTTCCTGAAAGAAGACAGATAGCGGATATTTGTCATTCGCTATCTGTTTTTAGTTCTATTTTCATATGAAAGATTCGCAGACTAAAAAAGGCGGGATCCCCATCGGGTTTCCCGCCTTTTCTGCCACTGCCATCCAAGCGATTAGCAGCCTTCCGTATTCACTTCAATCTTATCAAGTTTCCAGATATCATCCACATATTCCTGAATGGTTCTATCAGAAGAGAATTTACCACTGTGCGCAATATTTAAAATTGCAGACTTTGCCCACGCGCTCTTGTTGGTGTAATAAGCACCGATCTTCTTCTGTGCATTTGCATATGCACGGAAATCTGCAAGGATAAAGTAGCGGTCTGCCACCTGTCCCTGCTGTGGGTTTAACAGTGAGTTGTACAGTTCACGGAACAGTTCACGGTCATTGTGGGAGTATGTTCCGTCTACCAGCTGGTTGACAACTTTCCTGATATCCTCATCGTTGTTGTAGATATCATATGGGTTGTAATCATGATGCTGCTCATGTGCGATAACCTCATCTGCGCTCATACCAAAGATAAAGATATTGTCTGCACCGACTTCCTCGTACATCTCAACATTCGCTCCGTCCATGGTTCCAAGTGTAATCGCACCATTTAACATAAACTTCATGTTTCCGGTTCCGGATGCCTCTTTACTTGCTGTGGAAATCTGTTCGCTGACATCTGCTGCCGCAAAAATCCACTCTGCAATGGATACACGGTAGTCCTCAATGAACACAACCTTGATCTTTCCGTTGATGGATGGATCATTATTGATTACATCCGCAACAGTGTTAATCAGCTTGATGGTCTTCTTTGCCGTACGATATCCGGCTGCAGCCTTTGCTCCGAAGATAAAAGTTCTCGGATAGAAATCCATGCCCGGATTTTCCTTGATCTGGTTGTACAGATACATCACATGCAGGATATTCATAAGCTGTCTCTTATACTCATGCAGTCTCTTAACCTGTACATCAAAGATAGAATCCGGATCGACTTCGATACCATTGTGCTCCTTGATATATTTTGCCAGACGGATCTTATTCTGCTTTTTGATCTCCAGAAATTCCTGCTGTGCTTTCGGATCGGTTGCATATTTTGTCAGATCCTCGACCTTCGCAAGACTTGTGATCCAGTCTTTTCCGACATGCTTTGTTACCCAGTCTGCAAGCAGTGGATTTCCATGTGCAAGGAAACGTCTCTGTGTGATACCGTTGGTTTTATTGTTAAATTTCTCCGGAAACAGTTCATAGAAATCACGAAGTTCCTGCTTCTCAAGAATCTCTGTATGCAGTCTTGCCACACCGTTGACAGAATATCCGGCAACAATTGCAAGATTTGCCATCTTCACCTGTCCGTCGTAGAGAATTGCCATCTTGCGCACCTTCTCCTCATTATCCGGATATTTTGCACGGATCTCTTCTACAAAACGGCGGTTGATCTCATCCACGATCTGATATACACGCGGAAGCAGTCTCTGGAAGATGTCGATCGGCCACTTTTCAAGTGCCTCTGCCATGATGGTATGGTTGGTATAAGCTACACAGTGTGTTGTGATCTCCCATGCCTCATCCCATGACATGCCTTCCTCATCCAGAAGGATTCGCATCAGTTCTGCAACAGCAACCGTCGGATGGGTATCATTCATCTGGAACGTTACCTTCTTTGGCAGATCATGCAGATCATTGTGATGTTTCTTAAAACGCTCCAGCGCACGCTGGATACTTGCGGAAACAAAGAAATACTGCTGTTTTAAGCGCAGTTCCTTTCCTTTTACGTGATTGTCGTTCGGATACAGCACCTCTACCAGGTTGCGGGCAAGATTTTCCTGCTCCACTGCCTGATCGTAATCTCCACGGTCAAAGGAATCCAGTGAAAACTCTTCCTTCGGCTGTGCATCCCAGATCATCAGGGAATCTACCACATGGTTGCCGTAGCCAACAATCGGCATATCATAAGGAATTGCAAGAACAGACTGATACCCTACCTGCTCAAAGTGCAGATTTCCGTCCTCCCCTGCGGTTTCTTCCACATGACCACCAAACTTGATCTCGTAGCAGTATTCCGGTCTGCGAAGTTCAAACGGATATCCATCCTTCAGCCAGTTATCCGGTACTTCGACCTGAAATCCATCAATAATCTGCTGCTTGAACATACCGTAGCGGTAACGGATTCCACATCCATATGCGGCATAGCCCAGAGTAGCAAGAGAATCCATAAAACATGCTGCCAGCCGGCCAAGTCCGCCATTTCCAAGAGCCGGATCCGGCTCCTGGTCTTCAATGACACTCAAATCCAGTCCAATCTCTTCAAGTGCTTCTTTTACTTCCCCATAAGCCCCCAGATTAATCAGATTATTCCCCAGTGCCCTGCCCATCAGAAACTCCATGGACATATAATACAATATCTTAGGGTCATCTTTTTCAATGACCTGCTGTGTTGCCATCCATTCATCCATGACAACATCCTTGACAGCCAGTGAAACAGCCTGATAAATCTCCTGCTGTGTCGCTTCTTTCAATGTCTTACGATACATCGTCTTGACATTTTCTGTCACGGAAGCAATAAACTCCTTTTTACTAAACACTTTGTCTCGCATCAAAAGTCCTCCTCTGTGCCTGGTTTGCGTGACACTATTGTTTTTCCACTGCCAGCGTAACCTTCTCACCGTTAATGCTCCATTCTTTCTGATATCCGGCAAGTGTGCCTGCAGTGATAGCATTTGCAAGTACTTCTGTCTGGATCTTTTCTCCATATTTATTGAAAATACCAGTTACCTTCTCATCTGCTGTATAAGAAACAGCAATATGATCCATAACTTCAAAACCTGCTTCTTTACGCATCGTCTGAATCTTACTGATCAGCTCACGCACAAAACCTTCTTCAATCAGTTCCGGAGTCAGTCTTGTATCCATAACAACTGTCACATTGTTGTCCCCCTCGGTCACAAAGCCTTCTGCCTGTGTCATGGTAATCAGCAGATCCTCTTCCAATAATACAACCTCAGAACTTACACTGTCAAGTTTCAGACATCCGTTCTCTTTTAATTCTTTCATTGCAGCATTTCCGTCAAGTTCTGACAGGACAGACTGAATCTGTTTTAAATATTTTCCATATTTCGGACCCACGGTACGAAGCTGTGGTTTAAACTGATAATCGGTATAAGAAGAAACATCATCCGTAAACGTCACATTCTTCACATTCAGCTCATCCGCAATGATATCCTTATAAAAATCACCCAGTGCTTCCGGTGCCTTGACATACATCTGACCAATCGGCTGACGGTTTTTGATATTGGCACTGTTCCGGCACGCACGTCCCATAACAACGATCTTTAATACCTCATCCATTGCAGTTTCCAGATCCTTGTCGATCATCTTCTCATCCACCGTCGGGAAGTCACACAGGTGAATACTTTCCGGTGCAGACGGATCAATGGAACATACCAGATTACGGTAAATATCCTCTGTCATAAACGGAATCATCGGTGCTGCTGCCTTGCTGATGGTAACGAGTGCTGTATACAATGTCATATAGGCATTGATTTTATCCTGTTCCATACCCTTTGCCCAGAAACGCTCACGGGAACGACGGACATACCAGTTACTCATATCATCCACAAATTCCTGAAGATATTTTGCTGCTTCCGGAATCTTATAATTGGACAGACAGTCATCCACACCGGCTACTGCAGAATTAAGCTTGGAAAGAAGCCATCTATCCATAACCGATAATTTATCATATTCCAGTTTGTATTTTGTGGCATCAAATTTATCAATATTTGCGTAAAGCACGAAGAATGCATAGGTGTTCCAGAGCGTTCCCATAAATTTACGCTGACCTTCGAGCACAAGCTTACCGGAGAATCTCTTTGGAATCCATGGTGCAGATGCCGTATAGAAATACCAGCGGATAGCATCAGCACCGTATGTCTGCAGTGCATCAAACGGATCCACCGCATTTCCCTTGGACTTGGACATCTTCTGTCCATTCTCATCCTGTACATGTCCAAGTACGATAACATTCTCATATGGTGCTTTGTTGAAAAGCAGTGTAGACTCTGCCATCAGGGAATGGAACCATCCTCTGGTCTGATCCACAGCCTCGGAGATAAACTTTGCAGGGAACTGCTGCTCAAACACTTCTTTGTTTTCAAATGGATAATGATGCTGTGCAAACGGCATCGCTCCGGAATCAAACCAGCAGTCTAATACTTCCGGTACACGATGCATATCCTTACCACACTCCGGACACTTGATCGTAACGGCGTCAATGTATGGTCTGTGAAGTTCTACCTCTGCCGCCTTTGGATCACCAGCCTTTTCTGCCAGTTCGGCACGGCTTCCGATGCACTCCCTGTGTCCGCACGCGCACTCCCAGATATTAAGTGGGGTACCCCAGTAACGGTTACGGGAAATTGCCCAGTCCTGAATGTTCTCCAGCCAGTTTCCGAAACGGCCGGAACCGATAGATTCCGGAATCCAGTTGACCGTATTATTATTTCGGATCAAATCATCCTTTACCGCGGTCTCCTTGATGTACCAGGACTCTCTTGCATAGTAGATCAGAGGCTTGTCACATCTCCAGCAGTGTGGATACTCATGTTCAAACTTCGGTGCATCAAAAAGCTGCTTTCTTGCACTCAAATCCTTTAATACTTCCGGATCGGCATCTTTTACCCACATACCGGCAAACGGTGTCTCCTCGGTCAGCTCTCCTTTTCCGTTTACAAACTGTACGAACGGAAGGTCATAGTTTCTTCCGACATTGGCATCATCCTCACCAAATGCCGGTGCGATATGAACGATTCCGGTACCATCGGACATGGTGACATAAGTATCACAGGTGACAAAGAATCCTTTCTTTCCCTGCTTATCTGCCAGTTCCTTTGCACAGGCATAAAGCGGCTCATATTCTTTGTACTCAAGATCCTTTCCCTTGCAGGTTTCCAGCACTTCGTAAGCTTTCTTTCCTGCCTCTTTGTCCTCTTTGGATAACAGTGGAGAAAGTACCTTGTCTGCCAGTGCCTCTGCCAGATAATATGTGTAGCCGTCCACAGCTTTTACCTTAATATAAGTATCATTCGGGTTTACACAGAGTGCCACGTTACTTGGCAGTGTCCACGGAGTTGTGGTCCATGCCAGAAAATACGCATCCTCTCCCGCAACCTTAAAACGGACAACTGCAGATTTTTCTTTTACTAATTTATATCCCTGTGCAACTTCCTGTGCGGAAAGCGGAGTCCCACACCGAGGACAGTAAGGCACGATCTTGAATCCCTTGTAGAGAAGTCCTTTGTTCCAGATCTCTTTTAATGCCCACCACTCGGATTCAATGAAATTGTCATCATAGGTAACGTATGGATTGTCCATATCAGCCCAGAAACCTACCGTATTTGAGAAATCTTCCCACATACCCTTGTATTTCCAGACGGATTCTTTACACTTTTTGATGAATGGCTCAAGACCATATGCTTCGATCTGATCCTTTCCATCCAGTCCAAGAAGTTTCTCCACTTCGATTTCTACCGGAAGACCGTGGGTATCCCATCCGGCTTTCCGTGGAACGTACTTTCCTTTCATGGTCTGGAATCTTGGAATCATATCCTTGATGGTACGTGTCTCTACATGTCCGATATGTGGTTTTCCGTTTGCCGTAGGCGGTCCGTCATAAAATGTGTAAGTCTCGCCTTCCTTACGGTTCTCCATGGATTTTTTGAAGATATCATTTTCGCGCCAGAATTTTTCCGTTTCTTTTTCGCGATCGACAAAGTTCATATTGGTATCTACTTTGTTGTACATATTTTCCTCCTGCATTTATGATTCTGAAATAAAAAATCCCCACGTCCAGTAATTAGGACGCGGGGTCACGTTATACCACCTGATTACCATGTACTTAAATCCCTTATTCAAAAAGGATTTGCATACTTCGTTCCCATAACGCTGGAAATACGTCGAACTCTACTCTCCTGGGATTTCGATCCGCAACTCGGAAGTGATTTTCACTGTCATATTACTCGTATTGGCTCTCACCTGTTCCAACTCTCTTTGACTTTCCTATCACAGTTACTGTCTTCGTCTTCGTTTTTCACCTTTGGTTTTAAGTATAGTAATGATTCTTTCAGATGTCAAGTAAAATCCTTGTTCAGCCAGGCTTTCCATGCACAGTAATTTTCCAGTTCCCCGGATACCTGTTTCCGGTAAGCAAATCTCAGCATCTCATAATAACAGTCATTCTCATAAATTGGATACTTCAGTTCCCAGTCATTGTCCGGATTTGTTCCATCCATATACACAAGTCCCTCTTCCGTAAACAACACGATCCCATGCCTGCTTCGGATGCACTGCCCTGCGGCTTCCTCCTTTGCCAGTCTGCGTGCCAGTTCATCCGAATCTACCAGATCCGGGTAATCCATACTGTAAATTGTTGCAAGCATCCGCAGTTTCTTCACCTGGCTTTCACTCTGCAGAAGCAGCCAGGTACCGGCATATCCATTACTGCGCATCTTCAATCCGTCAATCCCTGTCACCGTTCCTGTCCATATATAGTAGTCCGGGTTGACCGGAAGAAAGCAAAGTTCTTCTATCCCTGTAAATGCACGCAGACACTCAAGCAGCAGAGCTCCCGCTTCAATAACATCAATCAGCCCGTGTTCCTTGTCTTCACAGACTACCAGCACACGGTTTCGCTTCTCATCTTTTTGCAATGTCGTAATTGCCGGATCAAACGCAAAAAATGTGTTCAGTTTTTTATCATAAACGGCCCATGCATTATTTAATTCTTCGATCTCTTCCAACCGGTAATTATCATTTTCCACGGGGGAGAGCATCCCCTGCGCCATCTTAAACAAACTATGCTCTGTGACATCCGAAACTGTGTGTTTGTCCTTCCAGTAATACCATTCAACCAGTGGGTTTTTTGGCTTTATCTCCCTAAGGATTCCCTGATTGATCCTTGACATAAGCTGCTGTCCCCTATCCATATCCTGATGAATCGTTTCCTGATTTACCAATGGTGCCAGATGAATGGTTGTATGACACCGAAATGAAATAATCGACATGTGAATACTCCTTTAATCTTTGTGTTTCCAGTTATACAGAAAATTTCCCAGTGAAGCCAGAATGATCAATCCATATCCTATCAGACTGTATCGATCCGGAATCTCCGCGAATAAAAGAAATCCAAGTAATGTTGCAAAAATAATCTGTGAATAATCAAAAATAGAAATTTTTCCGGCGGGTGCATAGGTATATGCTGCGGTGATCGTAAACTGTCCTCCCGCTGCAAAAAGTCCCGCAAGAAGCAGCGTAAACAACTGCCGCAGTGACATCGGCTGATAATGAAATACGATCCACGGTATCACAATAATACAGGAAAAGCAGGAAAAATAAAACACAATGACCGGTCCCTTTACTCCGTGTGTACCCATCTTCCGCACCATTGTATATGCGATTCCTGCACCCAGTCCTCCGCATACGCCAATAAGCGCAGGGATCAGATGTGCATTTTCAAACCCCGGTTTTACCACAAACAAACAGCCGACAAATGCCAGTATAACGCACATTGCCTGAGCTGGTTTTATCTTTTCTTTTAATAACAGGAAGGAAAAAATAATTGCAAAAAAGGGAGATAATTTATTTAAAATAGAAGCATCTGCCACCAGCAGGTGATCAATCGCGTAGAAATTACAAAGAATTCCAAGTGTCCCAAATGCACAGCGTAAAAACAGTGAACCCCACTGTGTTTTTTCCACCTTAGGTGCTGTATGATTTTTGATAAGAATAATTGCCGCAAAAAATGCAGCTACCAGATTCCGAAAAAAACTTTTCTGTACGGACGGCAGATCTCCCGCCAGCCGCACACTCACATTCATACACGCAAAAAAGAATGCCGACAAAATGATCATTATCATGCCACGTATATAATTTTCCTGTTTCATTGTACAATCACCTCAGATTTTTATTATAGAACCGGCATCCGTGATGCCAGTTTTATAATACCATACTTTTTCTTTTTTTGAAAATCTGAAATTTTACTTTGTACCGTTTACCGTCTCCTTCTGTTTCTTAAAATTATTTTTGCCGTTGCATACGAATGTGTAAACACTGTATCCGTCCGCCCGATTCACCGGAGCCGGTGTCACAGTTGAACTGTTGTCATTTTCTGTATTGCTGCCGGATGAATTACCTGCCAAATGATTTTAGTTTTCCTGTTTCACTGGGTATCTTTGGGATGAAACTCCCATTTAAAAAGCACCAGCTTAACCTGCAGACATCTACAGGCCCAAGCTGGTGCTTATTCCCATATTATTTTTCTTTATGCGAACGGATTCTCCGTCGGATAAGGCAGAGATGCCGGCTGGTTGTAATTGATGTCCTCCATCGGAACCCCAATATACTTAAATACCTCAAACAGAGCCTTTCCGTAATGTCCGAATGCAACCGCTCCGTGATGCGGATAATTCTTCTCGATCAGAACGTGACGGTAGAAACGTCCCATCTCATGAATGGCAAATACGCCAATGCTTCCGAACGAACGGGTTGCAACCGGAAGGACTTCTCCCTGTGCCACATACGCGCGCAGCTTATTGTCGGAAGTGGACTGCAGGCGGTAGAATGTGATATCGCCCGGTGCAATATCTCCCTCAAGGGTACCGTTTGTTACTTCGACAGGAAGGCTTCTTGCCATGATCATCTGGTTTTTCATCTCACAGGATGCCAGCTTCTTTGAACAGGTATTGCCACAATGGAATCCCATAAATGTATCTTTATGTGTATAGTCAAACTTGCCCTCGATCGACTCTTTGTACATATCCTTCGGAACGGAGTTATTGATGTCGAGCAGTGTGACAGCATCCTCGCTCACGCAGGTGCCGATAAACTCACTCAGTGCGCCGTAAATATCTACCTCGCAGGATACCGGAATGCCTCTTCCGGTCAGACGACTGTTGACATAGCACGGAACAAATCCAAACTGTGTCTGGAATGCCGGCCAGCATTTTCCTGCAATTGCAACATATTTACGGGAACCTTTGTGCGCCTCAATCCAGTCAAGCAGTGTCAGTTCATACTGTGCAAGTTTCTCTAAAATCTCCGGCTTTTTGTTTCCCTCACCGAGTTCTGCTTTCATATCTGCAACAACCTCCGGAATACGCTGATCTCCTGCGTGGTTGTTGAATGCCTCAAACAGATCCAGCTCTGAATTTTCCTCAATTTCCACGCCCAGATTATAAAGCTGCTGGATTGGAGCATTGCATGCAAGGAAATTCGTTGGTCTTGGTCCAAAGGAAATGATTTTTAAGTTTGCAAGTCCTTCTACTGCTCTTGCAATCGGTAAAAAGTCGTGAATCATATCTGCGCAATCCTCTGCATCTCCAACCGGATATTCCGGAATGTAAGCACCAACATTGCGAAGTTTTAAGTTGTAACTTGCATTTAACATACCGCAGTATGCATCTCCACGTCCCTGAACCAGATTGTTCTGGGACTCCTCTGCTGCTGCAACAAACATCTTTGGTCCATCAAAATATTTTGCAAGCATGGTCTCGGAAATTTCCGGTCCGAAGTTTCCAAGGTATACACACAGCGCATTGCATCCTGCTGCTTTAATATCTGCCAGCGCCTGCTCCATATGAATTTCACTCTCTACGATGCAGACCGGACACTCATAAATATCCTTTGCATCATACTTGTCTGTATATGCTTTGATCAGCGCCTTTCTGCGGTTTACGGAAAGAGACTCCGGGAAACAGTCACGGCTGACTGCAACGATACCTACTTTTACTTCTGGAATATTAATCATGATTTTGCCTCCTTGTTGTATGTAATCATTTTAATTTTTTGTTAGATACGATGATATGATTTTATTTTGCAAGTTCCAAAAACAGATCCCTGCATGCCGGATAAATCTTACGGAACTTCTGATAACGCTCTTCATATTTTGCTGCAAGCTCCGGTTCCGGTTCTACCGTATCGGTCAGTTTTACAATTGCCTCTGCTGCATCGCGGACGGTCGGGTATTCTCCACAAGCTACTGCTGCAAGCATTGCGCCACCCATTGACGGTCCCTGTTCATTTTCCGGAATATCTACCGGAATATTGAGCACATTTGCCACAATCTTTTTCCACAGCGGACTCTTTGCTCCTCCACCGCAAATACGGGTACGGGCAATATGAATGCCGAGTGAACGTGCCACCTCAAAAGAATCTCTTAAGGCAAATGCCACACCTTCGAGTACCGCCTGTGTCATATCCGCTCTGGTAGTATCCATGGTCAAACCGATAAAAGTACCTCTTGCATTCGGATCATTGTGCGGAGACCGCTCCCCCATCAGATATGGAAGGAAAAATACATGGTTTTCTCCAAGCTTCGTAATATTTTCCTGTTCTGCGCCATAATCCTTTGTGCCGATAATATCATCCATCCACCATTTATTACAGGATGCTGCGGAAAGCATGCAGCCCATCAGATGATAACTTCCATCCGCATGGTCGAACGAATGCAGTGCATTATTTTCGTCCACTCCGAATTTATCGGAAGAAATAAATACGGTTCCGCTCGTTCCCAAAGAAATGTTACATGCACCATCTCCAACGGTTCCGGTTCCCACAGCTGCTGCCGCATTGTCTCCGGCTCCGGCTACAATTTTTACCTGATCCGATACGCCGAGTTCCTTCGCCAGTTCCGGAAGCAGCGTTCCAACTTCCTCATAACTTTCGTATACTTTTGGAAGCCAGCTTGTTTTAATACTGCAGATCTCACACATTTCTTCTGACCAGCAGCGATTCTTTACATCAAAGAACAGTGTTCCGGACGCATCCGATACATCCGTACTGTAATTGCCGCTCAGGCGAAATGCCAGATAATCCTTTGGCAGCATAATTTTATGAATCTTTGCAAAATTCTCCGGTTCATTGTTTTTCATCCAGAGTACTTTCGGCGCAGTAAATCCGGTAAATGAAATATTGGCTGTGTATGCAGAAAGACGTTCCTTCCCAATTACCTGATTTAAATAATCGCACTCTTTTGTCGTCCTTCCGTCGTTCCAGAGAATTGCCGGACGAATCACTTCATCCTTATCGTCCAGTGCTACAAGTCCATGCATCTGTCCGCCAAAGCTGATGCCGGCAACCAGACTCCTGTCTGTACCATCCAGCAATTCCTTTAGTCCATCCATTGACTGTGTAAACCAGTCATACGGATTCTGCTCCGACCATCCCGGTTTTGGAAAACAGATTGGATATTCACGACTGACGATCTTTAAAATTTTTCCACTGCCCTCCATCAAAAGAAGTTTAACAGCAGAAGTTCCCAGATCAATTCCTATGTAATTCATGATAACCCTCAATTCTGAAATGTTAATTTTGTGCTCGTGCACGTTTCTACTCATATCCTACAACGATGCGCTGATATTTTCAACTGTTTTCCGAAATTTTTTCTCTTTTTCGTGATTTCTTCCAAACCGGTTGCACTTATTTTGTGGAAAGCGTACAGTAACTTTCCCCACTCTTGTCGTGCACGCACACATTTTCTGTATTTCAATTGACATTTTACCTTATCAATGCTACCCTTGTAAGAGTTATTCAGGAAAAATTCAACAAGGGGGAACGACATGGCCACTATAAAACAGATTGCTGAAATGGCAGGTGTTTCTCGCGGTACGGTTGACCGTGTACTAAACAACCGTGGTTCCGTCAATGCCAATACTGCAGCCCGTGTACGTGAAATTGCAGAAAAATTAAACTATAAACCCAACAAAGCAGGACTGATGCTTGCTGCACAGAAAAAGAATCTGAAAATCGGTGTTATTTTATTTCCCGATTCCAATCCTTTTTTCAGTGAAGTCCTTGAAGGCGTAAATGCCAAGGCAAAAGAATTATCTGCCTATAATTTCACCGTTCTTATCCGTCAGGTTCCATTTGATGAGACCGAACAATTTAATACCATGGAAGCACTGCTTGCGGAAGGCATCAACGGATTAGTTATCGCACCATTCAATTCTTTATATATTGCCGCGGAAATCGACCGCCTCACAGAAATGAACATTCCAGTCATTACCGTAAACACCGATATTCTGTCCCGCAGGATCGCATATGTCGGAAGTAATTACCGCCTGTCCGGACAGACTGCTGCCGGACTGGTTTCTCTGATGACATTCGGGGAAATTCATATTGGTATTGTAACCGGTTCGTCACATGTACTCTGTCACTCCGATCGTATCGAGGGTTTCACTTCAACGCTTTCCGAAAAGGGCGAACGTATTCATATCGTGGAAACAATAGAAAATCATGATGATGATAATGAAAGTTATGAAAAAGTCAAAGAAATGCTGGCTTCACACCCCGAAATCAATGTGCTGTATTTTGCAGCCGGCGGTGTAGCAGGCGGATGCCGTGCCGCAGTCGAAAGCGGCCGGATCGATGCCATGCGTATCTTTACTTACGACTGTGTTCCTTCCACAAAAAAACTGCTCGATGATGGCATTATCACTGCTACCATCTGCCAGCAGCCATACAAGCAGGGATACCTTCCGGTAGAATTGCTCTCCCGTTATCTGATTGAGGGCATCTCCTGCGAAGAATTCCACTACACAGACATCGATATACGAATAAAGGAGAACCTGTAAAACAGGTTCTCCTTTTTATAACTCCCGGCTAGAAAGAACTCTTTCCTTCTTCCAGTTTCTGCTCATACTCTTCAAAATACTGATAAAACGGACTGTCCGGGTCCTGCATTTTTTCCGCAATATTTACAGCATAAAGCGAAACGGCAATCCCAAGAACAATCGAAATCACTGCTGTAATAATTCCACCGATCGCCAGCCCCTTTTTCTCGTTCTTTACCATCTGCACAATACCGAAAATAATCGCAAGCACTGCCAGAATATAATTAATGCAGCATGCAAATGTAAAAACAGATAAAATTCCAAGAACCAGTGAGGCAATTCCAAATCCGGTTCCTGTTCCCTTTGCCTGTGTCTGTCCGTAATATGCCTGCTGATATGCATTCGGCTGTGACTGTTCACTCTGATATGCCTGCTGGTACGCAGTCTGTCCATACGCATATGCCGTATTGTCCGGCTGCGGATTTTCCTCTGCCGATGTTGCTCCATAAGAAGTCTCCGGCTGTTCCTGCGTCATCTGTGATGTTTCATTCTGTACGATCTCATTTTCCGGTGCCGTATAATCCTGAAAGTTTGTTTCCTCCGGTGTTTTTGAACCGTTTTCGTTTGTTGTAAACTCGTCGCTCATTCTATCCTTCTCCTTTTTATTCTTTCCCTGACTTCTTATCAATAATCACAATAGTAGTCATTTACTCATTATAATTATTCTGTCCCCAAAAATCAACAGGTTCATAGTCCTGTAGTTTTGCAAGGAGCCCCTTCTTCTGCAATTCCTCCTGAATCATATCCAGAATTTCCACGCGTTCCGCCCGAACCGTATGATAATGATATCCGGAAGTAACATTTTTCAGCAGACTGGATTTCCCGGAACGGATCTCCTCCATATAATTGCGGATATCCATACGGGATTTGATATTCATCTCTGCCCGAAGCACTCCGTATACCTTATGATATACAAATACATCCTCAACGGTTCCTCCGAGATCCACAATCGTTGTCAGCTCTTTTTCAACCTCATCATCTTCATGCTGTACCTTAAATACACGGGTTGTCTCCTCATCTTCCTGTATCAGATACCCCCGGTTGGTCGAAAATATATTTTTTCCATTTGCCCGAAGAAGTGCAACATCCTGCACAATGACCTGTCTGCTCACGTCAAATTCTTTTGCCAGTGTCGTGGCAGAAACTGCTTTGTCACTGTTTTTTAGTGCCTGTATAATTTTTCCACGCCTTTCTTCCCCGCTCATTTCTGGAATCCCACCTTCTTTAATTTTCTACCGGATGCAGATTTTTCAAAGAAATATCCAGAATCGGAGCCGAATGTGTCAGTGCTCCGCTGGAAACATAATCTACGCCAAGCCCGGTCAGTCTTGCAATATTTTCTTTCGTCACATTTCCGGAAACTTCAATCTCTGCCCGTCCGTCAATATAGGCGATGGCTTCTTTCAGCGCATCGGTGTCCATATTATCCAGCATGATAATATCCGCACCTGCCTCCACAGCTTCCTTTACCATATCCAGACTTTCTACTTCTACCTCAATCTTACGGACAAACGGTGCATACTCCTTTGCAGCAGCAATCGCTTCTTTTACTCCGCCTGCAGCTCCGATATGATTATCTTTCAGCAATACCCCGTCGGAAAGATTATATCTGTGGTTATTTCCACCACCGATTCTTACTGCATATTTTTCAAAAATACGATTGTTTGGTGTTGTCTTTCTGGTATCCAGAAGTTTGATTCCGGTTCCTTTTAATAATTCTGCCACGGAATGTGTGTAGGTTGCAATTCCGCTCATACGCTGCAGATAATTCAGTGCGGTACGCTCTCCGCATAAAAGGGTCCGGATATCGCCATGCACTTTTGCCATAAGCTGTCCCTTATGAACTTCTGCTCCATCCTGCACCAAAAATTCAACTGTTGTCTTTTCATCGAGAAGTGTAAACACTCTCTCGAATACCTGTAGCCCGCATATAATGCCATCTTCTTTGCAGATAAGATCCACTTCTCCTGCCTGTGGATGAGGCATGACACTGTTTGTGGAGACATCCTCACTTGTGATATCTTCTTTTAAAGCACTGAGAATCCATGGATCTACATTTAATTTTAAAGTTACCTGATCGTACATCTCTCTCTCCTGATTTTCTTATTTTATCCGACCTGTGCACACTGCTTGCGAAATGCAACCGTTGCTTTTGTCCTTGCATCCTGTACCTGCTGCATCTTTGCATCTGCCGCGATAATCGCTTCCCGTACATATTCATGATACTGGCTCGACAGTGCTGCGGCATCCGCATAGATACTCCGGTCAATTGCCGCAAACAGTTCCGGTGCTGTGGAAATCGTTTCCTTCTGCCCACTCATCTGCTTTGCCGCCCGTTTTGCAAATACAAGGCTTTCCAGCAGAGAATTACTTGCCAGACGGTTTTTTCCGTGTACTCCGTTACATGCCGTCTCTCCCACAGCATACAGACGTTCCATGGACGTATGGCTTTCGTGATCTACCCATACCCCACCCATGAAATAATGCTGTGCCGGTACCACAGGAATGCATTCTTTGGTTACATCATACCCCATTTCACGGCAATGTTCCACAATATTCGGGAAATGTTCCATCAATTCTTCTCTTGGAATGGTACGCAGATCTTCCCATACATGATCTGTTCCATCTTTTGCCATCTGCTTATAAATTTCTTCTGCCAGCAGATCACGCGGCAGCAGCTCATTGACAAACCGTTTCATATTCTTGTCATAAAGCTTTGCCCCTTCTCCGCGGACAGATTCCGAAATCAGAAAACTGCGTTCCTCTTCGTCCGGCGAATAGAATGTGGTCGGATGAATCTGTACATAATTCACATCTTTCAAACGGATTCCATGTTTGATGGAAAGTGCAAGGGCATCTCCGGTCAGATGACGGAAATTGGTCGAATGACGATATAATCCTCCGATTCCTCCACATGCCCAGACGGTATGCTCCGCTTCCACCGTTTCAATTGTACCGTCCTCCCTGCGGATTACGGTTCCGTAACAGCAGTTATCCTTCGTCACAATATCTACCATCCTGGTATTTTCCAATATGGTAATATTCGGACACTTGCGGGCAGCAGCAAGCAGCTTGCTTGTAATTTCTTCTCCTGTAATATCCTCATGAAAAAGGATACGCTTGTCCGAATGTGCTCCCTCTCTGGTAAATGCAAGATTGCCATTCTCGTCACGGGCAAAATCCACGCCAAATCCGATCAGGTCATGAATCACATCCTGTGACGAACGGATCATAATCGATACGGATTCCCGGTCATTTTCATAATGTCCCGCTTTCATCGTATCCTCAAAATAACTGTCATATTCACTGTCATCCTTAAGCATACAGATTCCTCCCTGTGCAAGATAAGAATCACTGCTCTTAACATCTGACTTTGTAATAATTGTAATCTGTTTCTCCCGCGGAAGATTTAATGCACAGTATAAACCGGAACATCCGCTTCCCACGATCAGAATATCTGTTTTCATTTTTGCCACCTTCTGTATGAATATTTCAATAGTGTTTGACATGCAGTATAGCACATATCTTTACAGGTGACAAGACAGTGAACCTTTTTAATTAAATCCAACCACTTTTTGCGACAGACGGTATGCCGCAACTGAAATTTTTCTTCCGCTTCTTCCCGGCAGATTCATGGTCTGTCCCATAATGCCGTTGCGCAGGCGGTGAAACAGCCCGATATCCTTGTTTTTGATATACCGCCACAATTCACGCTTTTTCTCAAGGTTTTCTTCTGTGCCGGAACGCAGCAGCATAACCGTCGTGACAACCGTGATAATTTCCAGATAGTTTATCATATAATGCCGGCATTTATAATTGGACACTTTATTCAGATCCACATCGTCAATCATGATCTTATTCACACGGATCTGCTGGTCAATCCGGCTGATCATCACCTTCTCATTGACGGACTGATCCTCTCTTCCGATAAAATAACGGTAAAAATCCACATCCATATAATACATCGTCCGCACATGCGGCAATGGCTTATATACATAAATGTTATCCACATAAAAAGTATGTTTCGGCAGTTCAAGTCCACATTCCCGGAGAAGTTTTGTACGATAGATCACGGAATGCATCAGTATGTAATGTCCTTTATAAAAATGCCGCACATCACTCCAGGTAAAGATCTGATCTTTCGGAAAACCGGTCTGACGCATGACCCGCTTGTGTTTTGCCCCTTCCTTCTCATATACATAATTTGCCAGAAGCATATCAAGTGCCACACTTCCCCCTGCAATCTCCCTAAGCTTTGCAAGAATCGCCTGATAAGCGTTCCAGTCTACCCAGTCATCACTGTCCACTACCTTAAAATATAAACCGGTTGCATTGCGGATTCCCGCATTCACAGCTTCTCCATGTCCCCCGTTCTCCTGATGAATTGCTTTTACAATCGTTGGATATTTTTCGGCATATTCATCTGCAATCGCAGCGGTATCATCCTTTGATCCGTCATCCACAATCAGAATCTCCACATCTTCCCCTCCCGGAAGAATCGATTCAATGCAGTGACGCATATAATCCTGTGAATTGTAACACGGTATTGTAAATGTTAATAATTTCATATGTGTTCCCTTCGTACAAACCTGCTGAAAAAATAATTGATAGACCTATTATAAATGAGAATTTATAAACAGTCGAGAGATATTATCTTAACATTTGCTTAATCTTTTTCCATTGTTATTTTTGTTCATAATTTATTTACAAATCTCTCATAAACTCCACACACCGGCGTCATAATTGCAAACTATACTTTAGTCATACCTAAGAAATAAACTTTTTCTTTTTCATAATCCTCGCACCGCAAGGCGCGAGGTCCTCCCTTTTTTAGAGATTAATTTTTTCTCATAACACATAAAAAGAGCTGTCCTGTCCGGACAGCTCTTTTGCTTACTCTTTGATTTCCATCTTAATGGCATTCCAATACGCGGAAAAAGCACTGGGAACTGCATAGTTTTCCACTGCTTTCTGTGCCTCAGTAAATAAAATATTTTCTTTTGGTGCCGTAGTTTCTTCTACGAGAACCACATAGGCATGCATATGCCACTCCACATGGGAAAAAATGTGTCTGGCCGGTGCAAGTGCCTGTATCCGTATCGGTGAAAACCCCTGGTTTTTCACATATTCCAAAGCCTCCTGCTGCTCTAAGATACCCGAAACATTTAAAAGTTCATACAGGCCTGCTAAAAGCCCCTTCGCCGGCCGCTTGCGCAATGCCACATGTTCTCCGTCCCGGATGACAAACACCGTGCGCTCCTCGATTCTGCGCGCTTTTGCCCTGGTTTTCACCGGAATCGTGTCAATTTTATCCTGCAGACGTGCCTCACAGAATCCATACCATGGACATTCCGGACAATGCGGTGCCCCATTCGGCACACACACCATTGCGCCTAACTCCATCAGTGCCTGGTTAAATTTGCGCGGAATCAGACCATTCGTTACTTCCGTTTCCATCATCGTCTGCAGGCTGCGCTCCATCGCACTGCGGACCGACTGCTTCATGATATCCGAATCATCTGCGCACACACGGGAAATCACCCGCAGCACATTCCCGTCCACCGCCGGAACCGGCCGGTTATAGGCAATCGAAGCGATCGCTCCTGCCGTATAGCTTCCGATGCCTTTCAGGCGAAGCAGTTCTTCCACCGTATCCGGAATTGTCCCGCCATACTGCTCCATAATCTGTTCCGCTGCGGCATGCAGATTCCGGACACGGTTGTAGTAACCAAGTCCTTCCCACAGTTTCAGATAACGATCCTCTGGACACGAGGCAAGCGCCTCCACATCGGGAAGTGCCTCCATAAACCGTGCAAAGTAAGGTTTAACGGCTTCTACCCTTGTCTGCTGTAACATGATCTCAGAAATCCATACTTTATATGCCTTCGGATCATCTCTCCAGGGGAGTACGCGTGCATGCCCATCAAACCAGTCCTGCAATGGCTTTACCAGCTTCTTTAATTCAAAATCCGCTACCATATTACACCCGCAGGAAAAACGCACGATATCCCGGAATCTCAAATCCACCATTCAATGCAATTTTTTCTCCGGTGATCAGGTCGGTGGCTTCCGCTGCTCCGGCATCAAATCCTGCATAAAACGGACTGTCTGCCGCATTGATCGCAACGTAGACGCGTTCCCCTTCCCATTCTCTTTCAAACACGCACTGTCCATTGGTCAGAACTTTAGACCTAAAGTTTCCATACTGCAGTGCTTTGGACTGTTTCTTTGCCTCTGCCAGTTTGGAAATCCACTCTGTCAGATCATTCCACTCCGGTTTCTCAAACGATGGACGAAGTGCCGGATCTCCATCTTCTTTGCGTCCTTCTGCGCCCCACTCACTTCCGTAATATACGCATGGGATTCCCGGCATCCCAAAAGCAAGCGCGTAAATCAGCGGCAGATGATTTTTATTGGTCAGAATGGAGGCCACACGGGTCACATCATGATTATCCACGAAAGACAACAGGTGTTTTCCCTTATATAACGTCCAGTTTTCCGGTCCGAACTGACGAAGCAGGGAATGATTGATCTCAAACATGTTCATGCAGTTAAAGCTGGAATACAATCCCTTGTAACACTCATAGTTCGTCACCGAATGCAGCATTTCATCGTTCATCAGCTGGTTATAATCCCCATGCAGTGTCTCTCCGACAAGGAAAAAGTCTGGTTTTAATTCATTACAGAAACTGCGCAGTCTGCGCACAAAATCATGATCCAGACAATATGCCACGTCCAGCCGCAGTCCGTCAATATCAAATTCGTCTACCCATCCTTTGATGGCAGAAAAGATATGCTGGATCACCTCTTCATTGCGCAGGTTCAGTTTGACCAGATCATAGTTTCCTTCCCAGCCCTCATACCATAAACCGTCATTGTAGTTGGAATTTCCATCAAAGGCAATGCGTCCGAACCAGTTCACATAAGGGGACTGCTCCCGGTTTTTCAAGACATCCTCAAATGCCCAGAACCCTCTTCCCACATGGTTGAATACACCGTCAAGTACCACGCGGATTCCTTCTTTGTGCAGATTGCTGCATACATTTGCGAAATCCTCATTTGTACCCAGGCGGGTATCAATCTTTGTATAATCTCTGGTATTGTATCCATGTGTGTCCGACTCAAATACCGGAGAAAAATAAATGGCATCGGCCCCTAATTTTTTAATATGAGGAATCCAGTCATTTACTTTTTCAATTCTATGTTCCAGCACACCGTCATTTTCAAATGGTGCTCCGCAGAACCCAAGCGGATAAATCTGATAAAAAACACTTTCGTAAGCCCACATATATTTATTAATTCTCCTTTCGGTTTTCTATCATTTTATGTTACATTTCATCCGGCATGATAATGGCCGCAATGATGTATGCAATCAGTCCACTGCCACCCACAAGTGTAAAGATCACCCAGATCAGACGAATCACGGTCGGATCTACGTCAAAATAGTTTGCGATTCCGCCACATACTCCACAAACCTTTTTATCTGTACTGCTCTTGTATAATCTTTTCTTCATAGTATTTCCCTCTTTTCTGAAAATCTGCAATTGTCAGGATAGTTTCAGTATACACAATCCCGAATAAAATTTCCACTGTCCCTTCAACTGTTCATGCCTGGTTAAGAAAACTTTAAGGATTTTGCAAAATCAAAAGAATGCATAACAATTTGCAAGATAGATAGATGTTGTATGAACTGTTCTGTGATAAAATCAAGAAAATAATGAAAAGATTACCAAGAGGGGAGATATAACATGCAAACCTGTACTTTAAACGGAACCTGGCAGCTTTCTGCCGGACACCGTTCTTTAGAATCTGTAGATATGCAGATTCCCGGCACTGTACTTTCCGGGCTTCTTGCCGCCGGAAAAATAAAAGATCCATTTTACCGTACCAATGAGGATGCTACACGCGCATTGTTCTGGAAGGATTATGTTTTCACCCGGACGTTTGATGTCGATGAAGAACTCTTGGCCCAACAACATATTGTTCTGGTGTGTGAAGGACTTGACACACTTGCTGAAATCAGCATCAACGGCACATTCCTTGCAAAAACAGATAACATGCACCGTACCTGGAAATTCCAGGCAAAGAAACTTCTGCACCCCGGAAAAAACGAAATTCAGATTGTTTTTCGTTCTGTGCTGCGTTTTATCGAAGATTATCCTTATGAAGCCCATAAAAAAATCAATTATATTCCGTGCGGCTCCATGAAAGGAAACCAGCTTTTGCGCAAAGCACACTCCATGTTTGGCTGGGACTGGGGTCCACAGACCATCGATGCCGGAATTTTCCGGGACATTTATTTACAGGGATATTCCCATGCCAGAATCGAAGACATCCGCATCCATCAGCAGCATGCCAAAAACGTTTCCGTCCAGACATCCATAACACTTTCCGAATCCGTTCCGGGACAAAAACTTTGCGTGGAACTCTCAGAAGACGGTGCAGACAAACCGCTGCAGACGAAACTGTGTAAAACAAATGCAGACGGTGTGGCAGCGGTGGATTTTGTGATCGAAAATCCAAAACTCTGGTGGCCGAATGACTATGGCGATCAGCCTCTTTATATCGTCAGGACCACTTTACTGGATGAGGACGGAACAAGCCTGGAATCTATCACCAGACGGATCGGTCTGCGCACATTAACGATCAGCCAGGAAAAAGACGAATGGGGAAATGAATTCGCCTTCTGTGTCAATGGTGTCAAAATTTTTACCCGCGGGGGAAACTATATTCCGGATGACTGTCTGTACACAAGAATTACCGAAAAGAAGCTGGATTATATTCTGGAAAGCTGCCGCAGGGCACACTTTAACTGCGTCCGTGTATGGGGTGGCGGTTACTACCCTTCCGATGCTTTTTATGATCTCTGTGATGAAAAAGGGCTGATCGTATGGCAGGATCTGATGTATGCCTGCAATGTCTACGATGTAACGGACGCGTTTGCCGAAAACTGCAGGCAGGAGACCTATGATAATGTGCGCCGTCTGCGCCACCACGCCAGCCTTGGTTTATGGTGCGGCAACAACGAGATTGAATCTGCCTGGGATCACTGGGGCGATTTCCAGAAAGAAACTCCTTATCTTCGTGCCGATTATATCAGATTGTTTGAAGAAGTCCTCCCGAAAGCCGTACAGGAGGCAGACGGTGAAACCTTTTACTGGCATTCTTCCCCGTCATCCGGCGGCTGTTTTGACAATCCGGATGATGCAAACCGCGGAGATACCCACTACTGGGATGTCTGGCATGGACAGAAACCATTTACCGACTACCGCAAATATTTTTTCCGTTTCTGCTCCGAATTCGGTTTTCAGTCTTTCCCATGTGCAAAGACCGTCAACAGTTTTACTTTGGAAGATGACCGCAATATTTTCTCCCGTGTCATGGAAAGCCATCAGAAAAATGATGCGGCAAACGGTAAGATGCTCTACTATCTGTCCGAAAATCTGCGCTATCCAAAAGATCTGACACATCTCCTGTATGCCAGTCAGGTATTACAGGGTATGGCCATCAAATACGGTGTGGACCACTGGCGCCGAAACCGCGGCCGCTGTATGGGAACCCTCTACTGGCAGATCAACGATGACTGGCCGGCACCTTCCTGGTCCAGCATTGATTATTTTGGCAGATGGAAAGCCCTGCATTACATGGCTCAGAAATTTTATGCCCCACACGCGGTCAGTATGACGCTGGAAGATCACAGGTGCCACGTATATTTTTCCAACGAATCCTTCGAAACCACAGAGTATTCTCTCACCCTGTCCATTCGTGACCTGTCAGGGAATGTGCTGGAAACATACGAAACCAAAGGGAACTCCCCGGCCTTTTCCGCTATCGAAACAGCAGTTGTCGATATCTGTTCCTGGGAAGATCAAAAAGACGATGTATTTTTGGAAGCAGTGATACATACAAAAGATCAAAAAGTGTTAAAGGATGTGGAAACACTTGTGCCGTATAAATATTTAAATCTTAAAAACCCGGTTATATCCACGGAAGCAGAAGAAACGAATGATGCTTTTATCCTGCACATTTCCAGTGACTGCTTTGCTCCGTTTGTCGCTTTGGATTTTGACGATGCAGATGTTATTTTTTCTGATAACTTTTTCCACCTGACGGATAAAACGGTACAGGACATCATTGTGAAAAAAGAAGACATCTTACAGGGACATTTTGAGAATGCCGAAGATTTCAGGAAACGCCTTCAGATTCTGTCTCTGGGCACTTCCTATGCCCGTTCCTGAAAAAATGTATTTATCCACGTATCACAAAAAATAAAGTGTGCGCTTGTCGCACACTTTCGCGCGAGCGATATGTTCAACATAAACTTCAGCGCCGGATCCACTTTCTCGGATTCCGGCGCTGTTTTTTGTTTACAGATGTTCTTCCAGTAAAAGGACATCCCATTTTTTCAATTTCATTCCGTGTTCTGTCATCTTTTGGCTGATCATGTCTTTCTTTCCGGTCAGACTCTCCGGCAGAATCTGCTCCTCATCCGTAAAGTTCATGACAAAATAGAATCGCGTGGTATCACTGACGCGTGTGACAACTTCAAGTCCGGTTTCTTCCGGGATAACGGATGAAACTCCGGCCTCCTGGACTGCCTGATCCAAAATCTTTGCAAGCCCTTCTTCCTCAAACCGGGTTGCAATATAATATGTGGTACCTTTTCCGTATGTATTCTTCGATGCTGCCGGCATTCCTGCATAGAAATCTTCCTCATAAGAGGCAAGTGCTTTCGCACCCTCTAAATGCATCAGATCGCACAAAAGACCGCATGCTGCTGTACTGCCGTCTGCAAACTTTGCCTTATTTTTCTGTTCCGGTGCAAGGGCATCAATCTCCTCAACCCATACCCCCGCCATCTCGCGGAGCGGTCCCGGATAACCGCCCAGATATACATTATCCGACTGTCCGACAATTCCGCTCATAAACGTAGTAATCAGAATACCGCCATTTTTCACAAAATTCTCCAGCGCTTCTTTCATTCCATCCTTTACCATATAAAGCACCGGTGCCACAACAATCTTGTATTTTGAAAAATCCGCATCCACAGGAATCATATCCACACCGATATTCTTTTTGTAAAAATACTGATAGTACTGATGAATCTGATCCACATATTTTAAATCCTCGGACGGACCGCTGGTGTACTCCAGTGCCCAGTAATTATCCCAGTCGAAAATCAGTCCGACTTCCGCTTCATTGCGTGATCCCAAAGTACGGTCTCCAAAGCTTTCCAGCTCCGCGCCAAGCTGAGCCACCTCACGGAAAACACGGGTATTTTCACTTCCTGCATGTGCAATCACAGCGCCATGGAATTTCTCACATCCGCCCACACTTCTGCGAAGCTGGAAAAACTGGATCGTGTCTGCCCCATGTGCCAGTGTCTGATAACTTTGTGCCCGCATCTGCCCCGGACGTTTCAGGGAATTGTATTTCTGCCAGTTCTGCTGGCTTGGCGTCTGCTCCATCAGCATAAACGGCTCATCTTTTAAACCGCGCATCAGATCGTGTGTCATGGCAATGCTGCTCCACGGCGTATCATAGGAAGGATAATTATCCCAGGATACAACATCCATCTCTTTTGCCCACTTGAAATAATCAAGTCCTTTAAACGTTCCCATCAGGTTTGTGGTAACAAATGCATCCGGTTTCACACTCTTTATAGCGTCGCGCTCCATCTTGAAGCACGCTAACTGGCTGTCCGAATAAAATCTGCGATAATCAATGGAAATACCTGCAAAAGCGGTCTTTTCACTTCCGATTCCGTCACTTAACGCATTTGGCGGTACCACATCATCCCAGTCGTAAACGGTATGTCCCCAGAATTCCATATTCCAGGCCCTGTTTAATGCATCAATTGTCTTATACTTATCTTTCAGCCACACACGGAATGCCTTCTGACAGTTCTCACAAAAACACTCGTTTCCATATTCGTTGCTGACATGCCAGCAGGTCACATGTGGATTGTCTGCATAGCGCTCTGCCAGTTTATATGCCAGTTCACGCGCATAATGTTTAAACACAAAAGAATTCGGGCAGGCATTGTGACGGCCGCCAAATTTGTGCTGTCTTCCTTCATAATCGGTAAACATCACTTCCGGATATTTACGCACCATCCATCCCGGAAGGGCTGCCGTGGACGTGGCAAATACGATATCGTAATTTTCTTTTGAAAGCATATCCACGATCTCGTCAAGCTCATCAAAATTATATTCATGCTCCGATGGCTGGATCTTTGCCCATGAAAATACATTGATTGTCGCGGTATTGATGTGTGCATCCTTAAAAATGCGCATATCTTCCTGCCAGATATCCTTCGTCCACTGATTCGGGTTGTAATCTCCTCCGTAGAGGATTCTCTTAAAATGCGTGCTCATAGTTTTCTCCTTTTCTTTTCGATTCTGAATTTATGTCTCATTTTTTGTTTTCGTTGATTTTTCCCTATTATACGATACAATCTTTTATATTTGTATAACATGATAAACCAATTTATATAACATTTTGAAACTATTTCTTTTTCTGTTGAAATATGCTATGATGCCATAGAAAAAAGAAGTGGAGGTATCTCATGGCAATCTATTTCAGCAACACGCTCAGCAAAGAACCATTCCAGTTTGATTCCGTTGGAAACCACTGGCTGCAGGAAGCGCTCAGCCGTCCACAAGGTTACCCAATCTATCACTATTTGCAGACAGAAGAAGGCTGTGGCATCTTCACAATTGACGGAAAAGAATATTTTTTGCCTGAAGATCACGGCATTCTGATCACACCGCATGTCCCACATGCTTACCGTGCAGCAGACACCTCTGCATGGATTACGTGTTTTGCAACATTTGGCGGTACAATGGAAGCACATCTGCCACAGATTCTTGGCAACAACCGCATAATTTTTACAGAAAAGGAAAATGCTCTGGAAATCAAAGCTGTAATCGACCGTGCTGTAGCACGTTTTAAAACAGCACCAGTCAATACACACCAGCTTTCCTGCGACTGTTATGCACTGCTGCTGCAGTTTTCCAATGGATTTTTCCACGCAAATACCAGCGATCCCCTGTGGGAAAAATATGTTGAGCCCGTATTGCGGATGATCGAAACACACTATATGGAAGACCTGACCGCCGAAAAGTTATGCCGGCAGGTCTATGTATCCCCGCAATACCTGTCCCGCCTGTTTGTGCGCTACCTAGGCTGCTCCGTCTACGAATATTTAACAAACTACCGGATCACCAAGGCAAAAGAACTGCTGCTTATGCGCCGTGACCGCAAAATTCAGGAGATCGCACACGATGTCGGTTATACAGATTCCAGCCATTTTATCGTGATGTTTAAAAAACTTACCGGCATGACACCCGCACAGTTCCGCAGACAGTAAAAAACCGCCGGAGGCATCCTCCGGCGGTCTGGTATCTGTTCTTATGCGATATTGGTCGGTTTTCCCACATACTGCACTGCTTCCGCAGTATCATATACCAGGGGAATTCCGTAAAACTCTTCGTAAATCTGTTTCCACACAGCAGCATTTTTCCTGCGCATCGCATCCACATTTTCTGCCTGTGTTTTCTGTGGGTCCGGATAAATCGGCTCTGCAATGTGTATCGTGTATTCCTGCACATAAAAGCCATCATCGCCGAGGATATCGCTGTCTTCCATGGTGATAAAGCAAGGCAGCACCGGCACATGGTTTTTGGCGGCAAATGTATAGGCGCCTTTCTTTAACGGCTTCGGTTTGCGGTAATTCCACCACATACTCTGCTCCGGATAGACCAGCATGAAATCTCCGTGCTGCAGCACAGTATCCATGGAACTTAAAAATTTCTTCATCGTATCGCGGTTGGAACTCAGTGGAAACGTGTAACAGTTTCGCATGAGCATTCCGTAAAAGCCCGGAAAATTCGTATAATTTCCTTCGCGGATCACACGGTAAAGCCGGCGTTTTTTGCACTGTTTTGATTTTTCATAGGCAATCTGCATGGCAAAGCTGTCAAATGCATTAAAATGATTACAGGTAATCACCGCACCGGAAGTCAGTGCATCCATATGTTCCGTTCCAATGACATCCTTGATGATCAGCTGTTTATTTTCAATGATCTTGTTTAAAAATGTCCGCGCTACTTTGTAAGTCAATCTTGTCTTGATACGGCTCTTTAATTTTTTGCGCAGATAATCGATCTCAGACGGCTGAAGCTCACGGGTAGGCGGATCTTCCTCCACATCTTCCCCAAAACGCCCCTCTCTTTCGTACAAAGCAATTTTTTCAAGTACTTCCAGGCGGTCTTTGGACTTTAATTTTCCTGTTTTCACCAAATTCAGGTAATTATTTTCCTTGGCGATCTCATCCTTTGCGGTCTGCATCAGACGGTCACAGGACTCCGCATCCCGCTTTCTTTCTTCGTCTGTATAGCTTTCAAGCACCTTCCGGATCTCGGCATACACACTGGTCTTTTGTGCGCTCTCCCAGAAATATTCCTGCAGGCGGCAGTCACTGTAATGCCATGGCTTCGAGACCATAATGTAATGCAGCACACAGATTTCTTCTTCCCTGCACGGGATCTGGCCGAACACTTCCACATTCCACTTCTGCGGCAGCCAGCACACCTTGTTGTGGCAGATCAGATTCAGATAATCTTCATCCTGTGTGACCACAAAATTGTACATCGGGAGAAGTTCCATAAACTGCTCTAACACGTGATTTTTACGAAACTGTTCACAGTTTATCACAAGCATACCGGCGTTGAAATAATTATCACGTTCTACCCCAAGCACCTTCTCCACATAAGTGCCGTATACCTCTTCCTGGATCATCACCTGCTCCTTGCACGCTCCCACATAAGCATCTCCAAGATCATAAGCATACAGTTGTGCAATATCCCCCAGCACAACCGTATCGCTGTCGATATAAATGGCTTTGTCTATTTCCGGAAACATTTCCGCGATAAACAGGCGAAAATATGTTGTTTTGGAATAATAATCCCGAAGTGGAAGTTTCTCCTGTATGGAATGTAAATATTCCGTCACATGATCAAACTGCACAGAAAAATTCGCATTCTCCATAGCATGCATCTTCTTTTGCATTTCTTCCGAAATATTGGTATGAAGTACATGAATTTCATACTGTGCCTCTTTGGATGCATGATCCATCATCGACTGCAGTGAAACCATCGTGTATTTCACAAAATTATCATCACATGCGTAAAACACCGGTATTTTATTCATTTTCTCTTTCATGCTCCTTCTCCTCTCCTGCATCCGTTTCATCCGGATGCAGCAATTTATATGTGTTTACTTTTTTCATAAATATGTTTTAAGTACAGATACTCTTTTAAAATGTCATCAAATGCATGGTAATGAAATACCGTATGCACCCGCTCTACCTCCCATTGTTTGATGTTGTCCGTATGCGGATACGGCAGATAAAACAGCCGTCTGGAAAAATGTCTCACGACAGTATGTTTATGTAAAAATTTCTGATCATTAAATTTCTGTGGGAGCAGCATTTTCGCACGCGTACTGCGGATAATCGCGCTTTGATCCGCAAAAATAAGTTTTTTTGTCTGAAGCAGCTTTCGTGCTTTCATAAATAGGCCGGTTCTTCTGATATTTTTCATATTAAGCAGCAATACCCCCGCATTAATATAGTCTGGAGAGATCAGATACTTGCCATAATGATCCCTTGCCGCGGCATATTCCACATGTGACACATCCTTGTCATACAGCAGCCGGATATCTCTCTGAAACAGAAGATCCGCATCCAGATACAGCAGTTTATCCGGCATTCCCGGCACCAGATCTGCCAGCAGGCGCAAAAGCGTATACGGCGAACAATACGCACTTTCATTCGGACATCCCCCGAAATAACGTTCGTACAATACCGTTACATCCACGGAAATCACCCGGTTGTGCGGATGAAATTTTTTTGCAACGCGCTCCAGAAAATCTGTCATATCTTCGCTGATTGGCGTATAATCCGGTTTGATCCGCGTCATGTCCATCGTAAAAATATAAAAGCAAAACGGATCTGTTGCATGTGTTCTTTTTAAAACAGACAACATGCATGTAAGCACACCGTCAAATACTTTACTGTTCCCACAAAAAAGAATATTTCTCATATATATGATTTCTCCCTGTCAGTGTCTTTTTTTATATAACGGATCATTTCCATATTGCTGTTTTGCGCCCGTTTTCCCATGGCTTCATACACCTGATCCCTCAGCTGCGTTTTTTGCAGTTTTGCAGGCAATTCTGCATCCGGATAAAATGGCCCATCCAGATACGTTACGATCTGCGGAATGTGAGACTTTCCCCTGCGCTGATAAGTATTGGTCAGACAGAAAACCGGAAGTTTCTGCTGCACCGGATAACGGAATGATGTATCAGGAAACGGCCGTATTCCGGTATAAAACGGCCAGATATGTGCTTCCGGATAGATCATAATACAATCTCCACAATCGGTATGCCAGGTCAATGCCTCCAGAAAATGTTTCATGGCACCTCTGTCATCCGGCAGCGGAAGTGCCCCAAGATATGGTGTAATCCGCCCCAGCACCGGCATGGAAACATTGTTCGGATGCACGATCACCGCCGTTTCCCGCGGATGATTTACCAACGTTGGTATCAGCGCATCCGCCAGAAAATGTGTATGATTCCCATACAGATAAAATCCACTGTTTCCGGCCTGCTTTAACACTTCTTTGTTTATTATTTTATGTGAAAAATGCAGTTTCATGTAAAGACGTGCAAGCGGAATTGCAACTATGCCATACCAGAATCCGTGCAGCATACGTTCCAACGGACGCACCCGGATATACCGGTAATCCTGTCCAATATGTTTTGCTTTAATATGATCTCCGGCAAACTCGTCATGCAGTTCATCCTGATAATAAATCGTGCGCTGTTTCAGCTTCATCCCGCCTCCGTTTTCTACTCCTTTTATGTCACACATCATATTACACCATTTATCATCACATGTCTACTATCTTATGTGGTTTTTATTACTACATCATGTGATTTTATATCATTAAATGTCGTTTTATCGTTCTGGTCTTATAATAAATATTTATTTTGGCTATTTTCATATATCCAATCAGGTTCTATAATGACCGGCATAAAACAAATTTTAACAAAAAAGGAGAAGAATACCGATGAGCACAGCAGAACAGTATGAATTAAATAAAAACCTTGCACAGATGTTAAAAGGTGGCGTAATTATGGACGTCACCACACCGGAACAGGCAAAAATTGCAGAAGAAGCCGGCGCATGCGCCGTCATGGCACTCGAACGGATTCCTGCCGACATCCGTGCAGCCGGCGGCGTTTCCCGCATGAGCGATCCTCAGATGATCCGCGGCATTCAGGAAGCCGTATCCATCCCGGTTATGGCCAAGTGCCGGATCGGTCATTTTGTAGAGGCACAGCTTTTAGAGGCTATCGAGATCGACTACATCGACGAGAGTGAAGTGCTCTCTCCTGCCGATGACGTCTACCATATCGATAAGCACCAGTTCAAGGTTCCGTTTGTCTGCGGTGCCAAAGATCTCGGTGAAGCACTCCGTCGTATCAGTGAAGGTGCATCCATGATCCGTACCAAAGGAGAACCTGGTACCGGTGATGTCGTACAGGCCGTCCGCCACATACGAAAGATCAACAGCCAGATTGCAAAAGTTGTCAGCCTGCGGGAAGATGAACTTTTCGAAGCAGCAAAGGAATTACAGGTACCGTATGATCTGGTTGTCTATGTCCATAATAACGGAAAACTTCCGGTGGTTAACTTTGCTGCCGGCGGTGTCGCTACCCCTGCAGATGCTGCTTTAATGATGCAGCTCGGAGCAGAAGGTGTCTTTGTCGGTTCCGGAATCTTTAAATCCGGCAATCCTGCCAAGCGTGCAGCTGCTATCGTAAAAGCCGTCACAAACTATACCGATGCAAAACTGATCGCAGAATTATCTGCCGGGCTTGGAGAAGCCATGGTCGGAATCAACGAACAGGAAATCGCCTTACTGATGGCAGAAAGAGGGAAATAAACATGACTGTTGCAGTACTTGCCCTGCAGGGTGCATTTATCGAACATGAACATGTATTGGAAGAACTTGGGGTAAAGACCGTGGAACTGCGTCAGGCGGCAGACTTAGACCAGCCGTATGACGGACTGATCCTGCCGGGCGGGGAAAGCACTGTACAGGGAAAACTTCTCCGGGAACTTAGAATGTTTGATCCCCTGAGAAAGCAGATTGCTGATGGACTGCCGGTGCTTGGCACCTGCGCCGGGTTGATCCTTTTAGGCTCCCCGGAACATTTTGGCACAATCCCGATGCAGGTCAAAAGAAATGCCTACGGCCGCCAGCTCGGCAGTTTCCATACTGAGGCAGAATTTAAAGATCTCGGACTAGTTCCAATGTCGTTTATCCGCGCCCCTTATGTAGAGAGCGTATCGGACGGTGTGGAGGTTCTCTCAGTGGTCGATGACCATATCGTAGGTGTACGCTATGGAAATCAGATCGCAATTGCTTTCCATCCGGAACTCGACAGCGACCGGAAGATCCATCAGATGTTTTTGGATATGATCAGCTAAAAACAGGGAGAATGCAGCATTCGCTGCAATCTCCCTGTTCTGTTATCTAAATCTGATTCTGTTTTTTTCCACTCCAATGTCAAAATAGACATGCGACAGATCTCCTCCGTCTGCTGCAGCATGTTCCTTTACAAAATCCATTGCAAGAAAGATGTCACGCAACTGATCAAAAAATGTACAGTCCGGGATAAGCCGGTACTCCATGCTGTACACCAGAAATCCCTTCTTACTGAGCAGCGCACAAAAATACTTGTTAAATTCCTTATTTCCGAGAAGCAGCCCTCCCCCATGGACATTGATAATCACCGGAAGTATCTGCGCTTCTTTCCCTTTTGGACGATATCTGTCCAGGCGGTGCGCTTTGTTTTTATCCTTTGCATATGCGATATCTGTTTCAAAAATCACTCCTTGCGGAAAGTGGTATTTTTTTTTCTCTCTCCACACAGGATTTTTCAAAATCATTTCTTTGTTTTAAAAACTGTTTTTCCAGTATTTTACTCATTTTTATTGACTGGTAACCTCTTCTTTCATGTTTCCTGACATTTATCCTCATGCTTCTGCCAGTATAACACCTTACAATGGTTTTTCATCGAAAATTTTACACTTTTTTAGTAATAAAAAATGAATACCCAAAATCAGATTTTCAGTCTGTACTTTCTTCAGCCGCAAAGATTTTACTGGCAAATGCGGCATATTCATCACTGGAAATTTCTTTTCCATTCAATATATATTTCTTTCCAGCCTTCGGATTATTTGCATCAGCAAATTTTTCACTAAAATTCATTTTCGCAACTAACTTGTCAGCTCCCTCGTATTTTTCCATATGATAACTTTCAGCCCCCTCATTCACACTATTACTGTACAAAATCCAAATTTCTCCATTGTAATAAGTATACGAAAGTATATTTGCATCACCATCTCCCCTGGCAAAGGCATACACCTTATTATCACGAGCATCGAAGTATACCCCACCATAAGTACCTCTAATTATCAGCTCATTTTCTCCATCATTGTCAAGATCCATTTTCTCTCCAATCGAATATGAATTCTTTTCTCCAGAACCTATATGAAAATCAGCGATACTATACTTTGACGTCATATCTTTGGAATCAACTGCATCTATTGATCCATTGATAAATAAATCCAACAGTTTGTCTGATGTCAATTTCTCTTCTGTACCTTCAACCTTTTGCATACTGCTTTGCGGCTGTTTTATGGATGAATTCTCTGTATCTGTGTCTTCCTCTTTTTTTATCCCAGAATCCTTACTCTCTGTATTTTCATCATTGTTTATTTGTGAATCCTCACTCTCTGTGTTTTCATCGTTGTTTATTTCTGAATCTACAGACTCGCTTTCCTGCTGTGTTACGGTGAACTCATCTTCTTTTGCTTTTCCACAAGCTCCCAGACTCATCACCATAAAAAGAGTACATGCCAATATGGTTATTTTTTTCTTATTCACAATCCATACCTCCATCATTTTGTTCAGAAAGTTGTCTTTCCTATCATTACTATATTTTTTTAGCAGAACTATTATCTACAGCACAACTATTCGTTAATTCTAATGTCACTGCTATTCCAAATGGATCTGCAATTTTTAATATAGAATTTTGATTCGACTCCTCTTTGTTCAAAATCCTTTCTTTAATATTTCCTGACAAATTTTCATTTTTTCCTTTTGGTTTTTTATGAGGTTTTCCTATTGGATTCCAATCTTTAAAAGAAATATGTTGTAATTGTACTATTTTTTTATCCCCCTGTATTTACAAATTTAAATATTTTCATCGGCCACTTACGTATCCCAATAACAAATATGTTAATATATCGCTGTTTCAGTTTTTCATAATATAAAATATTAAAATGATATGAGGGTCAAAAGGTATAAGCGCAAATAATTGTTTTAATTGTTTTTGAATTATAAACAATTAAGTGATAAATACCAATGGAATCACTTGAATTTCATTGTACAATTTTAAAACAATTGACACAATTAATATTAAAATGACCTTTTGACCATCGAATCATTAAAATATATTCACAAACATAATTCTAATTGCAATAGTTATCCCCATACAATCAGAATTATTAAATTAAAACAGCACCACAATCAGACTATCAATGATTTCTTACATAA
>ENA-ORSI01000624-ORSI01000624.1-human-gut-metagenome-genome-assembly--contig:-NODE-624-length-36936-cov-4.160977_pt1 | contig 36936 bp, 43 predicted proteins | sample MGYA00242187_ERZ509154 | MGnify/ENA primary metagenome ERZ509154 (study PRJEB26280, sample SAMEA2338627) | human gut metagenome | biome: human gut; feature: human-associated habitat; material: faeces...
TTGGGATTGCAAGGGATAACGAATGTAGCCGTATTGTAGCAATGTTATTAGATTATCCTGAGTGGTACGAATTATTATGCAAGAAAGTGTTGTCTACTGATTACATAAATGCAAAGTGGCAATTCGCAGAGAGTCTGAAGGATTGTAATGGTAAGGATGAAATAAGGGAGCTGATATTCGATTTTTTGCAGGTTGATAATGAGTATACACAGCGTCTTGCTTTGCAATCCTTAGCTTATATTTACCCGGACAAAGCCGAGGAGTATGCAATAGATTTTTGGTGGAGAGATAAATATAAGGATGATGCTTATGCATCAGAGTACCAAAAGATTGTGGTACTTCATGTGTTGCATATTATTCATTCGGCTGAACTTGAAAAATATTTGGATTTGGCGGATAAAAGTGAATATCGCTATTTGAAAGAAAATGCAGAGGAAATACGGAAAATAATGGAATAGGTGATGATATGGAGTTAGAGAATAACAATAATAAGCTGAACGTTGAAAATACAGATACCATAGATGGCTTGGCGTATGAACAGGAAACTTCAAGTTTGATACTTCTTCTTGCAGATGGAATGGACTGGTCAGATATGAATCGACATTTATTGTTGTTGCAGGAGAAACTCAATAATTATATTTGGTACATAGATTCCAAACAATATGAAGAAAAATATCCTGATGTAAAAAGAATAGAGTTGCGTGTAAGCTTTTTGTTTCAGGAACCGGAGGTATGTCATAAGCTTTTGGAAAGAGCAAAGCAGGTGTTTGTGGATGTGTTTGAAAATGTAGAGATGATTGTGGAGCAGGGACGGCCTTAGGGGGATTGATATGGGAAATTATATTAAGTTACAGCTGGAAAATATACTTACAGAAGGTCAAACCATTGCACCGGAGTATTGCGATAAGAAATATGTCATCTATTATAATCCCAAGGAAACCAGGCAGAAAGTACGCATAAATACAGATTATTATCAAAATGATAATGTAATGATGCTGTGTAAATCTTACGACAGGGGATTGTGTGATGCCATAGAGGAATATGAAAAGCTGAATTTAAAATACATTGAAAGTCAGGCATATGGTTCGTGGATGGATGGCGCCAGATAAGATACAGAAGGGAAAGCAAAATGTCAATATATATGATTCGAAGCAAATCCAGAGGACATCAGAGAAAATTTAAAAGACTGTTAAGATGGATGGATAAAATAGATCCATTTAAAAATGCAAATGATTTGCCCTTCAAAGATACAGAGGATTCATACGAGCATTTTCACGTACCATGCGGACCATGGCTTTCGAAACCTAAAACCTCTGGTAAGATTAAGACTGCATTTTGTAAGAAATGGCTTGAAAAGACCGAGGAAATTATCGGTAACAAGCCGAAGGATTTACCATTTTGTAAGGTAGTAGCAGCTATAACCTATCCGGATGTACGGGAATCCCAGATTATTATTTTCTATGATGAGGAGTATTATAATTCCTTTTGGGACAGGAAAGGACCTTATCAGATATGGACGAGAGTGGATGATAAGCGTTCCTTTGCGAAAGAAAGAGGAATCATGACAAAGTTGCCTGAGATTGGATATATAGAAGAACTCAATGATGAAGACTATTATACGAAATCGAATATATGGTTTTATGGAGAGTGGATATAATATGCAGATTTCAAAAACTGTTGTGAGGTGTGACAGATGAAGGACAATGAATGTAGAATCATTAAAATTGAAAAGGATGCATTATTTGAATTCATATATGAGAATTTTATAGCAAATCATGAGGAACTAATGGATTTAGATGCGGTTGGATGTATGAATACATTTGCTATCGACTGGGAAGCGGGAGAATTTATCTTCTGTGCACATAAGGACGAAAATGAACACGGGGATATTGTTCCGTTTCCGAAAGATATTGATGTGAATGAATTGCTAAAGGTGATTCCGGCAACGACAAATTCTATTCTGGAGCCGGGTGAAAATTATAGGGATTATTCCTTTGATGAGTTAAGGGAATTGCAGAAAAAGCAGGTGATTATTTGAGTATTGAAGATTTCAAATATTATTGGAGATTTAGCGATGAAAAATATGCAGTGTTATCTAAACAGGAACTATCTACAATAAGTGTTATATCCAAGGATGAAGTAGAGAAGGAATGGATTCGGATTTGTGAAAAGGAAATATTTCAAGAGAGTGCATACATAAACGATATAGTTCATCATAGCGCTCCAGTATTAATTAAAGATTGCCAGTGGGGAGAGAATGAAGATAAAACCAGAGAAGCTTTTGAAACATTTTTTAGTGAATTAAATGTGGACAAGATATTGATATATTATGACTGTGAAAATGGTTTACAATTGCCAATTAATCTTTTTTGTACAAAGTGGTCGGATTTTTGTTATCCATCTGATTTGGTTTTGATTTTGTTGCCGTCGGTGATGATTGTTTATTATGAGGATATAGTATATGGACCATACAGAATATAATTTGAATACTGTAGATTCATGGCTATTACATCAGCGATATCGGAGTCATCCTCAACGATTAGAATTCTATTCTTTTCCATGGTCGCCTCTCCTACTTACTACAAATAGTGTTATAAAGAATTGTACCACGGAAGCGTAATAACAGGGGCGAACAATTTGAGGCATCATGTAAATATTATGTAAACAAGCATCATTTTTCTATTATGATGTCGTCAATGGACATACGAGGCTCGATATAGCTTCCGTCTATTGCACTTAAACATAATTTATCGGATGCTAAGTATTCTGTTTCTCCTTGCCAGCGTCTGTTTAGGAAAACATACCATGTTGGAATGAATACTGCACTCTCACGATCATTATTCTCTGAAATCAAACTTATTCCAAGTTCAATAGTTTTTACTTCAAAGACCAATCTTTTACCATCTCCGTTTCGATGTGAGCCATATATTCTGTACAAGCTATCAGAGATTTTCTTAGGCAAATCCCCGGCTGGAAAAATAGACACCATTTTAACGTTCTCGTGTTGCGGTAATGTAGCACCTTGCCACCATAGACTACAAATGCCTGTTTGATCAACGGAGATTTTTAGCACCTCACTTGCCCAAGGAGATACATGTACAGGCATGGCTTTGGGATTGACATAAGTCCAGCCATCCTCATATATTGCCTGCAGGCCATTGATGGAACGAGTAAAGGTGAACATCCATCCAGTATCTTTATCAATTGCAGAATTTCTCAGAATGCTACATGGTTCGGCCAAATACAGTTCAAGGTCGCTCCCCAGATCGTTAGAGTATTTTTGTGCTGTCTTGAATGCTTCATCTTTAGAAATAGTAGGTTTGTCTGGCCTGCGACGTAGAAACTGCTCAAGTGTTTCGTGAGCAGCATCAAATTGATCCATACCCGTCAAACTTTCTGGCACTATGTCCATAAACATATCACGATAATAGACGAACAGAAATTCGCCATTCCGGACAAATCCAATTTTTGCTATTTCATCAGCAGTTTCATCTGTTGCAACATAAGCTATATTTAATATATTACTTGGAAAGTCAACCAAATCTGTAGGCGTATTGGTTACAACCGGAGAAGATTTTTTAAGGGAATCTTCTAACCAATCTATATAAGATTGTGTTGTTTTCTCCGTATTTGCATACTCATTTGCCCTAGCGAGTTTTTTCGCCCACCCTTCTCGTGAAATGTTCCATTCTTTGAAAAGTTGATATTTTTCGTTGCCGAGACATAGATGTATCATACTTGTAATGTCATTATCAGTAAGGGCTTTTCTTTTGGCTTCAACGATTTGAGACTCTCCGGCTTCATATAATGTAAGGTGCGCATCAAACATCACTTCAAATCCTGAACGAGATATGAACGATCCTGTAATATTGTTATCAGTTATTTGTATACCTGACTGCTCGTATAGTGTATCACAGGCAGATAAATAAAATATGCTTACGATAATCATGACTATCTGAGCCACAATGATATACATCCTTTTAGGGGATTTTGTCATGATAACTTCCGCCTTTCTATTTTTTGTTTAATCCGTTTGACGATGGTTTTGTTTACCCTCACACGGAGTCACGTTATTGCGAATAATTCACTAACTGTCCGCATCAGGAATAAATGGCAGCTATAGTAGTGAAATCACCGACTTACTTTTTAGTTAAGCACCTTCGATGTTCATATGTTTTAGTGCTGTTTGTGGCTGTATCGCTACAGCCACAAACAGAGGTCCATGTGTTACAAAGCTACATCTTTGCATTATATGTAAAGAGTGCCGTCAAAGATCAGGTAATTAGAGGCTACCGAACTCGCGATACTACTGTTCACAGTAACAACAGCGGGCAGCGAGGTATAGTTCGCAGTATAGACACCGGTTCCTGATATTGTGCTACTTAGGGCAGTACAGGTTGAACCCGCACTCCCGTGTTCATAACCGCGGAAACGCCAGCCACTTTGTCCATTCAAGTTAACCCAAGTGACGGAGAGCTGAACATTGTTCGTTCGACTCCGAATTTCTGTCGTGAGCTGCTGGGATGGCCCACCGAAAACGTACTTGTCTTCGAACGATTTGTCGAGCGCATACGTCGTCGCTGCAAATGCCATAACCATGGCAAGAACCAGAATCAAAGAGATGAGCTTTTTCATATTTTTCTCCTTTCGAAATTCCAAGTTGCGTTTTGAGTGATAATTAGATAGAATTGAACTACTCCCTTGCAAATTGGCATCGTCTTTTCGGCGATGTGAGCCGCCCGCTCGCAATATGCAGGGGTATTTTCATATATGGACAATCATAAGCATCCCTCCTTCGTCACCGGGTCACAGACGGCTTTTGAATTGAGATTCAGCCATCTCTGCTATATAGACACCTGAGGAAGGGGTAAATCTGTCATAAAAATCCAAAATAAATAAAAATATATTTTTGAAACCGGCGAAAGATTTTTCGTAGTTGAGGTGTCATATAAACAGCGGTTTATCTGCAAATATCTTTTTTAGGAGGCTTCTAATATGAAGAAAAGAATCCTTTCCCTTGCGTTTATCCTTATCCTGTGCTTTTCGATCTATACCGCAGCTTTAGCGATAACCAGGCAGGCCGGCGGCAGTTGCTATATGAAAAACACAGGACGCTCGGTATCTTTTAGCGGATACTCCGAATCCGCACAAACAGAGGACTCCATAGGCATAACAGTAATCTTATGGGAAAAAAGAGGGATTACATGGCACGAGGTAGCGAGAGCTTCCAACAAGCTGAAAGATGCCGATTTTGTAGCCGCATCAGGGAATAAAACCGTGGATGGCGGACATTATTATAAGGTTACCGGTACGCATACTTCTTCAAAAAACGGCACGAACTATTCGGGAACCTCAGAAACCAGCAGCAAATGGATTCCTTAACTCCAGAGAAAAATACGGGCCGCTTGCTCTAGCAGCCCGTATTCTTTAATCTGCATATCTTAAGTTTTTAACTATATCTTGTAAGTCATCAAACGTCAATATCTGGCTGCCTATATTAAGATTATATCCTTCCCCGAATGCTTCCACATATACTGCTCCATCTTCCATGGTTGCTAAGTATGCTACAATTCCAATCCCCGATTCCAGCATTACTACATTGTCGGCAGTGCTATAATACCGCCCCCAAAATGTCAAGTCATTACAAAGAGATTGGCTTATGGTATATTGCTTGCCATCTTCCCTGCAGTATTTACTTCTTGTTACAAGCGTCTCATTGCCAACAATGTGTACCGAGAACGATAGCAGGACATCGTCACTGCTGCCTGGAATTACAATCTGCCGTCCGGTAGCATCTGCGACGGCCTCCGGACTTTCAAACTCTGCGGGGAGTGCCGCAAAATCGATCGGTTTCACATATCCCTCGGCGTCTTCATTGCGGGACAACAGAGAGCCGTCAAACACGCTGACAATGACATTGTAGATACCTTTTGCAAATGCAGTGCCGGCTTCTGTCATGGTGAAAAGGCCAAATACAATTAACAGCACCGACAAACATATCAATCCCCTGCGCAGAACGAAATAGCGTCCTCTACTCACGGTGCTGAAAAGCGTTTTCCCTGATGATATGGTTGCACTGGAGACAGGCTCAGGTATGCCAAGCTCGATTCCCGCCCGGCGCACTACTTCCTGCCCGTCAGGAATCTCTTTTTCCCGGAGCAGAGTTTTTGCTTCGCGCATGGACAGTAATCCATTCTTCCGATGAAAGAACGGATGCGCCGCGGCGAGCCTCTTCATTCTGTACCATATTATTTTCTCTCTTATTTTGCTCATTGCTTTATACCTCATTACAGCAGAGTCAAAACATCTATATGCCTAAACACATCGGGCGCACTTTTTGCCAGGGAATCGCGCATACGTTTAAGCCGCAGCGAAACAGCGTTTGGTGTTAAACTCAATTTTTTCGCAATGGTTTCTATCGGCACCCCATCAAGGTAGTGTTCGATAAATATCTGCCGCATCTCTGGACTGTATTTTTGTAAATACGCCTCAATCGATATCACCCACTCTACATAATCATATGCAACGTCAGAATCGGGATGGCGGCATATTTCAGATAGAACTACAGGGTCATAAGCCTCCGATCTGGATTCCTTTCGCAAGTAATTCAGTGTTGTGCGATATATGCACTGCGTTACATAAGCGCCCGGATGCCTCAAGTCCCTCAGTTCATCCTGCTTTGTAAGCAGGGTAACTGCTACGTTATGCAGAATATCCTGCGCCCTGTCTACATCTTTGATCATCATGACCGCGCATAACAGCAAACTTTTATAGTTCCTTTCAAAATACTCGATGACGTCCAAGCAGTCCCTCCTGTGCAGGTTAGGAATAAGTATGACAGTACGCACGCCGGAATTTATCATCTCCTATATAGACACCGCAGCCGGCAAAAATCTTTCGCAACACATTTAGCTTTATTGAAGCGAATGAGCATACTGACACATTTATTATGACACATCAGGAAGGAAAAATCTGTCATAAATCTCCAAAATATATTATCTAGCAAAGAACAGCGGGCTTTTCAGTCCCGCTGTTCTCCATCATTTGGTTGATTAGCATCCCGCCTCACTTCAGCGATAAAAACATCAAAGGGCTTAAACCCTCGTGAGAGGGTGTTCTCCGCCTCAGCAAGCGAAGCAGCCGTATGACCATCCAGCGCCCTCAGCAGTTCCTCCAACCATTTCTTTTCACACATAAAGCAATCATCTCCTGACCAATTAGTTATATGCGATGTTATTGAACACCGTGCTGCGTTCTTCTGCTTCACATCGAGTTAGCTGTAAGAGATATTTTAAAATACTCTGAGCTAATTTTCAATCTGATATGGGTACGCTAAGCTAATAAATATAGGAGCAGAAATATGAAGTGTGAAAAGGAACTAGCGCTGCTGCGGGAAGATATCCGTAAAGGGCGCAAAAACAAAAAAATTACGCAAGAAGAGCTGGCGGAAAAGCTGGAGGTATCTCCAACGCATGTAAAGCATATCGAAAGCGGCCATCGTAAGCCATCGATTGAAATACTGTTCGAGATTGCCAAAATCTTGAATATATCCTTGGACGGCGTTGTTTTCAGCAAAAACGAAAGCGCGCGCACAGATACTCGCGAAAAGGTAAACCGCCTGCTGGACGTATCTGATGAAGCGTCCCTGCATTTCATATTGAGCGTACTGGAAGCGCTGCGCGAAAAGGAGCAGGCCGGCGTCAGATAACCGTCATCTTGCCGTGTGCATTGCAAAGGAGCCGCAAATCAGCGCTCCTTTTTTGTATCGTGCGTATTTCTTCTTCGGTGGGGTTGTGGCAATCCGTGATGAGCGAGAGTTGAAGATATCCTTCATACGCCGAAAGAATTGCTTCGCGCAATGCCGCGGGAGTATCGCAATGAGTTACGTTGAACCATTCGCGTTCTTCCTCGTCCCACTCCATTACCACATATCCGTGGCGAGTTAGCAGCACTTCGCAGATTCCTGTCTGAATAACCAGCGCAAAACAATCAAGTACGTTTTCAAAAGATAACATGGCAATCTTCCTTTCAAAATACCTTAATAAATAACACTATAATCATTCGCAGGCGAAGTCGCAAAGGTGCAAAGCGGCGATTACTTGCTTTCTGCCAATGCGCCGCGCTGTTACTACGCATTTCCCCGGCGCATGACCGCTATATCTAAACGGATAGCAGGTCACCAACACAAACGTTTTCCCGTCCATGACGGGCAGGCTCAAATCCGCCGTATTCTCATAAATCGTTATATCCGAAACGGTGTATATATAAACCGTACCGCTATCTGTAGACAGAGAAATAATACACACATTATCAACGCCAAGTGCCAGCAAGAGTATCTTCTTTGAAACTTCCATACCAAGTGAATTGACAGGTAAACCGCTGCCGTCTCGCGCACCGCCGCAGCCCATCATCTCCTGCCGTTCATCCTCTATAGCGTCAATAGCCATAAACAGCCGTTCCTGCGTAAAAATATCAATGTAATTCATCCCAAACTCGCAATACCAGTAGTCCGCATCGCGGTATTCCGCTCGAACGTGAAATGTCATTTGCAGAAGCTTTTCCAGCTTATCGCCGATAAGCTGGCCAACCGTGTCCCATGGAAGCCAAAGCGCAGTTTGCGTCTCCGCTTTGAGAAATAAACCTTTATCCTTTAACATAAACAAGCTCCTAAAAGAAGAGCCGGGGGCCCAAAGGCGCCCGGCTGCAAATGGGTTGATGGTAAAATCATAAGCCCTGCACGGCAGGCGTCAGAAGTTCACCGGTTTCTGGATCGTAATCGGGTATGACATCCCCGCTCACAGTGTCCGGCTCGTCGGCATCGTAATCAACGGAAGAACTGTACGCCTGTACCTGAGCGGCAAGCCTGCGCACGGCGGTAAGCTCCTCGGGCAAAAGGTCACGCCCTTCTGTAAAGGTCACCTGTGAATAGTCCATTCCGCCCTTATTGGCCGCCTTTCTAAGCGCAAACCGCGTCACGATAGCACCCGGGTCTTTGCCAACGGTCAAGAGCCTGCGCAGGTATTTTCCAAAGCCTTCCACAGAGAGCGTAGGCAGGTCGAGTATGATCGGGAAGAGCTCGCCTTCCTTCAGGATGTAGATCCTGTGCTTACGCTTGCAGGCTTTGGCGTTGTTCTCGGCTGTGCCAAACTGATTGAGATAACACCTCGCGCAATTACCGCCGGGCGAACCGACGCCGAAGTTGCCGTCCATGCTGCAGCATTCCGGGCGGGCGTTACCGCCGGTATACTTGCCCTGAAAATAGCTCTGCATGGGGTGATGCGTCAGGATAACGGCGTTGATCTCACGGAAATCGGTGTTACCATTGGCATCCGGCTCCTGAAGCATGAATGTCAAACCTCCGCCGGAAGGCACTTTGACACGGTCAAAGCGCATATTGAACCCGGCAAGCTCCTTGGCGGCGGCAGAAGTGCTGAATTGTGCAAGACGCTGAAAACCCTCCATACTGTTGATGGTTGCGATTGCGTTGCTTTCTGACATAATGTTTCCTCCCTTTTTTATTAGCGCTGGTCACGCCAGCATGGATTCAAACTGCTGCTCGGTAAGCGTAGCCACGCCGAGCTGCTGCGCTTTGGCCAGCTTAGAACCGGCGTTCTCGCCGACAATCAAAAAATCAGTAGCCTTGCTTACGGCGCTTGCGGGTTTTGCGCCAAGCTGTAGTAGCCGGGTCTGAATGCCGTCTCGGGTGTAGTTTTCAAGCTTTCCGGTCGCTACGACTGTTTTACCGTAGAAGGGGTTGCTCGTGTTTGCCATAGTAGTCATTTCCTTTCTGAAATTAAGATGTTGTATCGCCGGACGCCATAGCTTTTCAGCTCTCGCGTCGGAATACCAGGAATAGATGTTTTCATGCATGGTAGGGCCGAAGTCCGGAAGCTGTGTGAAGTCGAACCCGTCCTTGATGGCTTGCTCGAACGCTTCCCAATCCCCGCCGAAGTGACGGCTTATGACACGTCCGGCGGTTCGGCCTACGGTATGGATGCCACACCCCGCAATGAACTGGTTCAGTGTGCAGCTCCGGCTCTTGTCAATGCTGGCCTGAAGCCGTGCAAAGGACTTTTCACCGAACCCTTCCGTTTTAACGATTTCGTCGTGGTATCGTTCCAGCTCATATAGGTCGCCGAAGCTTTTGATCCATCCCCTATCGATGAATTTTTCCAGCGTTTTTGCCGACAAGCCCTCGATGTTCATGCGCGTGCGTTCGCAGAAATGCACGAACTTGTCCACCAGCTTCGCGGGACAGTCCGGGTTCACGCAATGTAGAAAGCGTGTGCCGCCGGTGGTCTCCTTTACGATGATGGGTTCACCGCAGCAAGGGCAGGCGCTGGGGAGCGCCGCCGTTCCGCTTCGCGTGAGGTTTTCGGCAAGCTGCGGGATGATTTGGTTTGCTTTATAGATCTGAACCCTGTCGCCGGTCCCCAGTTGAAAGCTCTCGACAATGTCGAGATTGTGGAGATAGGCACGATTAACTGTGGCGCCGTCGATAACCACATCCTTGAACTTGCCGGTGATGGATACCATGCCGGTGCGGGTCGTAGCAAGCTCGAAGCCAAGAAACTCGGTTTCGTACAGCTCATCCGCCCACTTGAGCGCCATGATGCGGTTTTCGTGATGGCCCGTCGCGCCCAGGCTCTCGCCGTAGGCAATATCATCGTATTCCACAATGAGGCCGTCCACGGGATACGGACATTTCTCAGGCTTAAACCAGTCTATGACCGCGCGGATCTGGGGTTCGGTGGGCAGATCGCCCAAGGGGAGATGGTACACCACATCGAAGCCCAGTTTTGACAGGAACGCCAACTGCTCATGCTTCATGGTGAAGCTGTCGCCGGAGATCAGGTCAAAAGCCACGAACTCCAGCATACGGTTCTTTACCTTGGTCGCGTCGAGCTTGCGGATGCTCCCGGCAGCCAAGCTACGTGGATGGGTATAGGGCTCATCCAACTCGCCGTTGAGCTGCTCGAAGTTCGCCCAGCCGACCACGCCTTCGCCGCGAACCTCAAGAGGCTGCGTGTACGGGATGGTCAAGGGTACATTGAGCATGACTCTGACCGTGTGCGTCACATCCTCGCCGATACGACCCTCAGCGCCCCGGGTGATGGCTTGCTTCAGCTTGCCGTCCTCGTAGCGCAACACGAGCGTGAGCCCGTCGAGCTTCCACGAAACCAGCGCCGCGTGGCTGCCGATAAATCGGACGATCTCATCGACGGACTTTGTCTTTGCCGCCGACAGCATGGGGCGGGTGTGCTCGACCTCCGTAAGCCCTTCCAGTATTTCGCCGGAGACCTTTTGCGTCGGGGAGCCAGAAAGCACAATGCCGGAGTTATCCTCCAGCATCTTCAGCTCGTCAAAGAGCGCATCGTATTCCCGATCGGTCATGATTGGGTCGTCATGTTTGTAGTAGGCGGTGTCGGCGCGCTTGAGAATGCCGACAAACTCTTTCATGCGCGGGACGCCTGCTTTATCTGCTTGTTCCATTCAGGTCACTCCTTTTTTGATCAGATAGGGATGATAGAACGATTTGTTCTTCTGTAAGACGGTTTCACCTCCTGTCGCTTATGTAATGCGGGGTCGTTATGCCATCGCTGTCGCAATGCTTCGGATGCATGAAAACGTATCCTCGACCTGGTCGCACGATATGCCCATGCGGCCTGCGATTTCCTTCACGGAATAACCGTTGAGACGCAGGCCAAGAAGCGTATGCTGTTCGTCGGACAACGCCGCGAGCAACGCCTCCGCTGTCAGCCTGTCACAAGCCTCATCGCCTGCGTCAAAGCCATCGGCGGGTATTACCTCGTGAAGCGTCAACCCGCTGCCGGCAAGCTGCGAGTCAAGGCTTAACTTCTTATCGAGCGTTTTATAGGCCTTGCGCCAGTAGCTTTTCATTTGCCAGTCCATCGCCTTGAAGGCGATAGCCTCGAATTTGTACCTGCGCAGTTGGGGATTGATGCAGTAGAGCTGCACCGCCCTCAGATACCGAAAGATCACCACATCGTAAAACTCACTTTCCGGGAGCCGTTTGCGCCGCAGGAAGTCCATAACCACATGATGATGCTTTTCCGCAAATGCGCTTTGTTCTTCCGTGAGCCGCTTTTCCTGTGCGTTCATGGTTCGATTTCCTTTCTTTTGTGCTGAATTTGGCATATAAAAACGGAGCGCGTGCGCGTTCCGAAGATATGGGTTATGGGCCGAATACACGGCCGAATCTATATGAAAAAAGCGCCCCGAGGCATAAAGCCTAAGGACGCTTTGAATACTTGGAAACTGTGCCTTTCCAGCGGAAGGGCTTGGATACTTTACGGGCTTAGTATATCTCAATCAAAAGGCAGCCGCAAGGGCTTGTCATATTACTGGCAGGCGGATGGCGGGTTCTCGCCGATGACACGCAAATCCGCCTGTGTTATACTCCTAGCGTCGAAACTTCTGTTGAGCGGCCGGTCATTACGACCGGAAAAGGAGGAGTTTTGAAATGAGGTATTGCCCCTATTGCGGCGCGTCCATATTGGATGATGCCGCTTTTTGCATGGAATGCGGCGCAACGATACCCGTAAGCGGTGTTCCCAAGGAAGAACCTAAGCAAAGAGCGCCGCAAACCAAGAAAAAGAAGCATAAGCCCAAGCCCATAAAGCGCCGACTAGACGCTCCGCCGCCCGATCCGCAGGATGAGGGCTACGATGGGTACTACGACGATACGCCCACACTGGACGACGGCGCATTCAAAGAAAAGCTGGATAAAGGGCTTATCAAGCAGATCATCGTTGTGGGTGCTTCGGCCATCGTCATCGTGGTGCTGGCGATCGTGCTTATGAAGCTGCTGTGAGGTGTGGTATGGATAAAAAGAGAATCATTTTGCTGTGCGCGATGGGCCTTTTGCTTGCGGCTGCCATTGCGCTTGGCGTCGCATGGGTCATCGAAGCCAATGAGTATGCGGGATATGAAGCGGATTATGTGGACATCGCGGAGGATGTGCTGCGGCCGGACGACGATATTGTCATCATAGAGCTTGCGCCGCCGAGCCCAACGCCGGAGCAGAGCGCCACGCCGGTGGAAGTAGCCGAGCCGGACATATCAACCACGCCCTCGACATCTACGCCCACCACGTCTGCGCCCTCTACGAGCGCACCCGCTCCCGATGCGGGCAGCAATGAGACAAAGCAGCGGGTATCTGTTGATTTTGACGCCCTGACTGCTCAAAACAACGATACGGCGGGTTGGCTGTATATCCCCGGCACCAAGGTCAATTACCCTGTTGTGCAGGCGGAGGACAACGAGTATTACCTGAACAGGAGCTTCAAACGGAAGGAAGCGAGCTGCGGTACGATCTTCATGGACTATCAGAACAACCTAAACCCGCTGGATCGGAATACCATCGTATTCGGGCATAACATGGGTGGTTCGTCAAGCCTTATGTTCTCGCAGCTCACGAAATACAAGAAGCAGAACTATTGGGAGAAGCATCAAACCCTCCAATTCGATACGCCCTATCGAACCGGAACATGGCAGGTGCTTGCCGTCTGCCACTTGGACGTTGGCACGCTGGAGCAGTTCAACTTTCTCCAGCAGGATTTCATATCCGATGATGCCTTCCTCAGCTTTGTGCAGTCGCTCAAGGCGCGGGCGTTGTTTGAAACCGACGTTTACGCCCCTGCCGATGGCAGACTGTTGACGCTCGTGACCTGCGACAGGTCCAGCGGGTTTGGCAAAAACGGCCGGCTACTGGTGGTGGCCGTGCAGATAAACTGATGGAACTGTTGTAAAACCGAAACGTCGCTTGTGTAATAGTTCAAGAACAAGATAAGGCGGTGCTTCAATATGCTGTATCTATCCAAAGGTCTTTTGATAAATCAATGCCGGGGCGCGATCACGATCAACCGCTGCGGCCGCATACATGAGCTGCAAAACGAACAGGCGCGGGATTGGCTGGCCGGGCATACCGGCGTTCAGTATCTAGGAAAAGCGCGTTTGGCCGCGCTTGAGAAGGTTGGACTCGTCGAATCGCAGCCGGGCAAGGAGTTCACGAGCGAGGTGTTTCGCATACTCGTCAACTGCGTGATCGCGCCGCGCCAGCGCAAGCTGCCATACTGGGGGCTTGAACCCGATGAAAGGCGGCTATTGCGTTGGATCAGGGAGGCGGGTCTGCGCCTGACCGCGGCGGAGCTTGTTAAGCTGGCCGAAGCGGGCATTGAGCCGAAAGCGCGATACCTGGGCGCGGAGAATCGGCAGCGCGTGGTAGAGCTGATCTATACGAAGGAAAATATCTTCGACGGCGCGCTGGAAGCGGCGATGGAGCTTTCTCCAGCGCTGCCCGGCGCGGTAAGCATTCTGCTCAGCCTTCTGAAGAAGAGGCGTATCATTCTGATTTGAGGTGTTCCATGCGCATACGAGACGGTTTCAAAGCGATCCCCGCCGCTCTTCAGCGGCAGATCCTGCGGCGCGGCCTGATGGGCTGCGCCTTTCTCCTGTTCAGCGTGGTATTCCTGCTGATGGGATACGACGCTTTGCTTGTGCTGCCAGGCGTTGGCTTTATGCTGTTCAGCTTCGCAAGCGCAGTCTGGCTGTTTCATATAGCCGACAAAAAGCGGTATGTGGTCGTGGAGGGCGTCTGCGCAGAGGTCACGAAGTCCATTTTGTTCAAGCGCGTAAAGACGGTGACGCTGGAAGCCGACGGGAAGATCCTGCGCATACAGCTCAAACAGCACAGGAGAGGATATAGAGCCGGCGCAAAGCTGCGCCTCTATATCCAGGAGAGCGCTAAGGTATACGAACGGGACGGGGCGCTGCTTATCTACGACTACATCCTTATTGAGCAGCGGACGTCTTCCGTCATTGACGAACCCAAATCCCCGTGATATACTTACGCTGTAAGTTTCCAAGCAATCCGTATGGATTCGCACAGTTTCCAAGTTACTTTAGCGTCAATCGGCCTATCCGCCGTTTGGCGCTTTTTTATTACCCCAAAACGAAAGGAGATAATCAACATGATGATGCAACTGGTAACGGATGCGGTCATATCCAAGGGATATGGCGGCGCTCCGGCATTCCACTCTTCCGAGGATGGGCGCATGCTCAGCTTCAAGATCGGCTGCAAAGTGTATGACAAGCGCGCCGATAAGGAAACTCGCTGGGTGAACTTCAACGTCAACGCCTTCGACGACCTTGCCGAGCGCGTGCGGAGGATGAACCTCAAGGAGGGCTCCCACATCAACGTGATGGGCAACTTCGATATGAAGCCGTGGGTCAACCGGGAGACCGGCGAGATCACCACATGGCCGACCATCAGAGCCGTCAACATCGAGTACGCCGCAAGCGCGCTTCCCAAGCAGGATGCGCAGACGGCACAAAAGGCAGTTCCCGTTCAAGATAAACAGGAGCAGCCCACATTGCCGCCGGAACAGCTTCCCGGTTTTACGGGGTATGAGCCGTTTGGCGGCGGCAACTCGTATTACCCTGACGAGACCTGACCGACCTTAAAACACATACTTGCCAAAATGGCGCATGCAATGGTTCCACCGATTGCGTGCGCTTTATTTTTTGGGGAAAGGAGGGCATTTCTTGAAAAACACATCGTTCATGTTCAAGACCGAGGAGGAAAAGACCGTCAAACTCATCACACTGCTCCGGCAGCGCAGCCGAGACACGCTTTCAGGAGAACAGCTCAATCAGCTTGCTCTCGCGGTAAAGACCGGCCGACAGTATACGGTAAGGATCCACACGACGCCAAGCGGCTTTTGCGAGTCACTTGTGCTTGTGAAATCGGATACCGACAACGACGTCGGCACGGTCGTATTCGGTCAGGCGCTTTTTGGCGCCGCCACCGAGTCCGGGTATCGGGAAGGCCGGCTGTTTCTGCCATCCAGGCAGGCCTGCGCGGTCGTCAGCCGTAAACGGGCGGACGGATGCCGCATTAGCTTCAGTAACGAGATCCACATCTACATCCCGTCCTCAATTTACGAGAAAGGAAAATATCCAAAGTATGGACAAGAGCAAAAAGCGACATTTGGCATATGAAGCGCTGATGCTGCTTGGCGTAATCATACTGCTTTGCTTCATCACGCGACTTTGGCCGATCCTGCTGCTGGCGCTCGCAGGCGCTGTCATCGCGGCCGTCGTGTTGCTGTTCGCGTCGCTGCGAAAACCTGAAGCGGTTATGCTTCCGCCGCCCGCCGCCCCGTCTGTGCCGGACAATGAACGCGACCTGATCAGGATGGCGTTTACCATCCTTGAGCGGCGCATAACTGAAGCCGTACTGTGCGACCATCCCGGCGCACGCTGGGTATGGGAAACGCCTCACCCCGAGAAAACGCTTCATGCGAGTGGAGACCTCTGTATTATCCTCAACCACGCGAGCGGGTTTCGCCGGGCGCAGGTCACTGTGGCGGATCTTCAATTCGTGGATCTCAGCTATACAGCGGCTCCGTCCAAGGAAGCGAAGGACGATGCAAACGAATCGCCGGAAGCGAAATCGCAGGGCGAAACGGACACGCAAGAGGATGTGGAATCGCCCATGCCCGTCAATTATGAGCTTGTTGCCTTTGAATGGGTGGAAGATCATATCAGTTATCTCAGCGACCAGTGCAACGAAGCGATCGCCCGTGGGGACGACCGATTTGTGATATCGGCGTCGGTTCTGCCGGTAAAGGAAAGCTGGCCGTCCGTTTGCGCCGAGCTTGAAAAACACGACTTCACAGACACAGAACCTATAGATGATGGCGTCGCCATCGCAACACCTCAAGTAAGCGATGCTTAGGGAACATGCGTGATGGCGGAAATACATCCGTCAGCGCATATGGGACATGAGCATTGATTGCTTGATATCAAGAATAGAAAGGAAATCGAATATGAGCGTCAACACACAAACGCTGTTCGCGTTCAACCGTCCGCTGCCGCCCCCCTTTGATACGTTGAAAAGCAAAAAGGTGAAGGTCAGCTCAACCTATGGCGACGGCACGGAAGCCACGCTCTCCCCGTCCATGATAAAGGCCGTGAACGCCTTTTGCCGTTGCCGGGATGGCAGCGGCGAGGGCGCGATTGGAATATCGGACGGAAAGAATGTGGCCGAGTATAAGTCCGCAATGTCGCCGGATGCCTATAACCTGGCCGTATACGACCCAGCCACGGGCAGTATTATGGCCATCGAGTACGACAAAAACACCGAGGTCAGCCAGATCTATACCTTGACCGCAAGCGGCCGCGACGGCAGCGCGCTGCTCTTTTCCCTGATGCCTACGTTTGCGGAGGATGAGGAGTTTGCGGAAAACGCTGAAGAATACCGTACAGAGCTTTCTTTAGGCTTGCCTGACATTGAGAAGGCAGGAGGCATCATGGCCATACTCTGCGACAACGCCTATCGCCGTATCAAGGACGATGCCTGCTCCGCGCACATCAAGCTGAACATCGACAAAACGGGCAATCTGACCCGTATCCCCAAAACACAGCTTGACGCTGGCAAGTATATCCCGCAGACAGTTGTGTGCGGCGAGTTTTCCATCATTGCCCAGACAGGGCCGGCGCCGGTGTACAAGCCCGCCGTCCTGATCGAGCGCAGCGATTTTGTCGGGCAGTATCCCATCAGCCCCGGCCGCGGCCTTAACGCCAGAGAAAAGCTCCTGGTGCCAAGGCTCCCGGCGTGGTACATCATCCCCAAGGAAGTGGTGGGCATTTGCCAGCACGCGGTCAAAACAAGCGAGAAGGCCATGCCCATGCGTAACTTTCTGCTGCGCGGGCCTGCTGGTACCGGCAAGACCATGGGCGCACAGGCGATCGCCGCAGGGCTTGGCTTGCCGTATGTAAAGTATACCTGCTCCGCAAATACCGAGATTTTCGATTTTGTCGGGCAGGTGTTTCCCGACACTGCACGAGCAACAACGGGCAACGCCGAGCTGGACAAGGAACGCGAGCAGCTTATGAGCATGGGCGGGATCACCTATGCCAACGTGGCAGCGCTCATGAAGCTGCCCGGCCTAGATGACATGGATTATGACCCCGAGGGCGTTTACGAAAAGCTGACCGGCACGAAAAAGCCCGACGCTACCTCGCAGGACTGCATGGGCGTCGTGCTGGATACCGTGACCGATAAGGTTCGGCTTTTGAGCAATGTAAAGCCTAAGGATAAGGGCCCATCCTACACTTATGTGGAAACCGACTTCATCCGTGCCTTGAAATACGGGTATGTGTGTGAAGTGCAGGAGCCTACGGTCATCATGCAGCCGGGCGTTTTAGTTGGCTTGAACAGTCTGCTTGAGCAGACGGGCAGTATTACGCTCCCCACGGGCGAGGTCATCCGCAGACATCCCGACGCGGTCGTCGTCGTGACCACCAACATCACCTATGAAGGCTGCCGCGGGCTCAACCAGAGCGTCACAGACAGAATGAGCCTTGCGCAGGACATCGAGCTGCCAAGCCCCGAGGTCATGGCACAGCGCGCTATGAGCGTGACGGGCTGCGAGGACGACACCTTGGTTTCCCAGATGGTGAAGGTCGTAAACGACATGAGCGATTTCATGCGTAAGAACGGAATTACAGACGGTTCCTGCGGTATGCGCAGCCTGATCGACTGGATACTCTCCACGGAGATCACCGGTGACCCGTATACCTCGGCGCTGTACACTGTCGTATCCAAGGCCACCGCCAACGAGGACGACCGCTATGCGCTCATATCCTCGGTGCTGGAGGCACAGTTCGCACCAAAGCGCCGCAAAGCGGTATAGAAAGGAGGCTTTAGAACACTCATGGCACGAGTAAATCATAAAAAAGTCCGGCAGCTGCTCAATCAGGAGCGCAACAGCATCACCGACAAGCAGTTTTTTGTGTCCCGCATCCTTGCGGGACACTTTGCCGACATAGCGGCGGCCCAAAGCAAACGGTACGGCTATAACCGCAGGGTGAACGTCCGCATCGTTTGGGAGCCGAAGAACCCGGAGGGCGCGCATACGGACAATTCGCTCATTTGGATCAATGCGGCGACGCCTCTTGTAAAAGCGAAGAAGAACCGGCAGGAGCGTTATGAAATGGTCTGTGGGCTGTTCGCGCACGAACTGGGTCATGTCCTGTATACTGATTTTCTTGCAGGGCAGACCCATGCGACAAAAACGATAGACGGAGGCTGGTATCCGGAGCGCCCTGTCTGTGCTGAGCTTTCGCACAGACTCAATGTGGATGAGATCGAGGAATACCGTAAGCAGGGCTCCATCTACCAGATGGCCTTTACTCGGCTCTCGCATCATCTGCACAACGTCCTGGAGGACGGCTTCATTGAGGAAAAGATGCTTAGCCACTTCCCGGGCGTGCTGGGTGCGAACCTGAACATATTGCGGGAAAGCGTATGGGAGGACACCCAAACCGTCACGCAGTTCATCGAGCAGGAGGAGGACGAACGCTTTAAATGGCGCTCCATCCTTCAGATGATGCTGAGTTACTGCCTGTACGGCGAGATTAAGTACGGTGAGACAGAACTGACAGATGAGCGCATACAGGCTGTGTTCAGCTCGCTCGACGATCTGGATGAGGGACTGACCTGCGCTGACCCAAGGGTACGCTGGCAGATGGTCAATCTGATCATCGTGCGCAACTGGCGCTACATCAAGCCATATCTGGAGTATTGCGAGGAGAACAGTAAAGCCACAGGCGGCGATCTTGCCGCTACGCTGGACGCGCTGTTCGATGCGCTGAACGGCTCCACGGCGGAAGGCAGCGGCCTGACGGGCGCGGTGGCCGAAAATGGCACTCCCGCTTCGGGAAGCGGAGGGGCGCGCGGCGCGAGACGCGGTATGACAGCTTCGCTTGCCAAACCACCGGCCAAAGAAGACGATACAGAGGATGATGCGGGCGATAAGAAAGAGGCCGAAGAACCCGAAGCCGATGATGAAGAACCATCCGAGGTCGGCGGCGCTTCTTCTGGTACGGCCGACAGCGATATGAACGGCGCTTGTATCGGAAGCGCGGGCGAAGCGCCCGATAAGCCGCATGAAGTCACGGATAAGGAGGGCGGGCGCATTCCGCTCACGCAGACGGACAGCGTTTCAACGCCCAACCGCGGCGAGTTGGAACGCGACAACGACTACCGGGGCGCGGGCTACGACGCTTCCGCCAAGGATATTGAAGCTCTGCTCAACCGCATGGCGGAGGAACGGCTGGAAACCAAGCGTACATCGCAGCTTAACGAGCTTGCGCAGAACATTTCCTACGGCAACATCCATGAAGGCGTCAAGATGACCGTTCACCGGATGAGTACGATAGACGATAAGCTGCGCGACAGGTACGACGAGGCTTCACCGCCGCTGCTCGCCATATCCAAGCAGCTGCAGCGCAGCATAACGAGGCAGCTTCAGGACCAGCGAAGGGGCGGCAAGCAGACAGGTCTTTATATGGGACGGCGTTTGGATATACACTCTTTGCCGCGCAATGACGGCAGAGTGTTCTCCAAGATGAGCCTTCTCAACGAAACGCCGGAGCTTGCTTTAGCGCTGCTCTTGGACGAATCAGGCTCTATGGGCTGCGGAAGCCGTGCTACCTATGCACGGGCGTCTGCGATTATCCTGTATGATTTCTGCCAGTCGCTCGGTATCCCTGTGATGGTCTACGGACATTCCGCATACAGCGGAGTCGAACTGTATTCCTACGCCGAATTCGATTCCATCGACAAGCTCGACCGCTACCGCTTGATGGACATTTCCGCCCGTGGCAACAACAGGGACGGCGCCGCGCTTCGGTTTGTTGCCGAACAGCTCGCCAAACGTCCAGAGGACATCCGGCTGCTGATCCTCGTATCCGACGGACAGCCGGCTGATTCCGGTTATTACGGCACCGCCGCCGAGGAAGATCTGCGCGGTATCAAGACGGAGTACCGCCGCAAGGGCATCTGCTTCGTTGCGGCGGCGATAGGCGATGATAAAGACAGCATCGAGCGGATCTATGGAGACGCCTACATGGACATCTCCGATTTGCACACGCTGCCGATCACGCTGACGAATGTTGTAAAGCGGTTTATCCGCACATGACTGAACTGGAGCAGGGACGCAAACCCTGCTCCATATTTTGGGAGGAGCAATATGCACTATTTGCATAAGATTCTTGTTTACATACCGGATGTATCGAAAGAAGCTGACAGCATGATACGGGATAGTCTTGTATCCGCCATCCGCTCTCACGCGGAAAGTGAAACAGAAGGCTTTTACAAAGAAGTGTTTGACTGGCGAGAAACCGATACTGCTGGTCGCTGGTCGGATGCGTATCCGGAAAATGTCCTGCTAGGCAGCGATGATCCAAACTCACTGTATGAAGCGGTAGCTGAATGCTATCAAACTCAAAAAAGTGAGATCGACCACTTGATTGCATTATTGAAAAGCTCAGTGGGCGTCGATATAGAGCATATCGCAAGCGGCATCTGGGACCGGAATTACGAGGATAAACCGAAGAACGGTTTTGATCTGCTGACAGCATTCCACCTGCACAGGTTGTCAGACCTGCTGTACGGACGGTACATTGACGATTCGCTGTTCTACGATGCACACGAGTATACGGCACGCATTTACAAAAACACTCTCGCCGCGCTGAAGGAGCATCCAGAAGACTGGGCAGTGGTCATGTTTGACTATCATAATTGAGGAGGGATTAAAAGTATGCCAAATTGGTGCATGAATAAACTGACGGTATCCGGGAATGCCGCAGAGCTTAAACGGTTCGTGGAATCCAGCATGGGATTCCCTGCACACTACCCACCACAGGAATGGGAGAAGCTAATTAGACAGATGGATCTGCCGGAGGACACGCCGTATTTTTGTTTCAATGCGCTCATTCCAACGCCTCCGGAAGTCTTGGCGACGGGTTATTCTGCGCATAACAAACAGCCTGAGAACGCTTTGCTGTACGCATTGACTGGCAGAACCGTTCCAGGCATGGACGGCTATCATTGGAATATTGCCAACTGGGGTACGAAATGGGATATATACCACGACAAAATCACCGTTGGCGACCTCGGCTGGATGGAAGGGTGCGCATCCATTGAGACAGAGTTTGATACAGCATGGTCGCCGCCTAAGTGCTGGCTTGCAAAGGCATCAGAGCTATTTCCCCAGCTCTCCTTCAAACTCCACTTTGAAGAGCCGGGTAACTATTTTGCCGGAGACATATTAGGCGAAGCTGGCGAATGCAGCATAGACGATTATGACGGCGAACGTCTGGAGCAGACGTTTGCGTACTTACGCGATGAGGCAGATGAGTGATTACAAAACAAGGGAGCGGGACGCAAATCCCGCTCCCGCGCTACTTAGAATACGGAGGGTGAAAAATGATAATCAAACGACATGGCGCTACTTTTGAGCATGACGGCGTCACCTATACGATTGGTGCGCCGATTATCGGCACCGACCAAAGTGAGTATGAGGGGCTGACGGGATATATATACGAAGTTCGAGATGGCGCTGACAAGGAAACGGAGAATGAGACACCGGACTTATATTGCAACTTTGACCCGCCGGATGACCCGGCTGAGATCGCAGAACTGGAGGCGGTCTTTTCGGACCTCTATGACGAGCCCAAGACATTGGAGGACATAATCCTCGATTGCGTCATCATGGCGCCGGATATGGTCAGGCCTTACCAAACCTATCGGATTCCGGTTGTCTGGGAATCATGGGGTGTTCTGAGCATAGACGCCGGTTCTCTTGAACAAGCGGCAGCCCTTGCGTTGAATTCCGAGATGCCTCTGCCCGATCAAAAGGAATATGTGGACGAGAGCATTCGTGTTGATTGGGAGAGCGTTGGCGGATGTAATGCTCCTATGCCGGATGATTCGGCGGATATGCTCTGCGTCCGAGGTCATCTCGGACAATCAAAGTGAACAACGCAAGAACAATATAGTTAAGAAGCGGCCTGATCGCAGGTAACTTTTTTTGTGGAGTCTCCGTATAGTTCAAACAAGCAGCGGATAACATATTAACTAATACTTGATTATGTCGCTGATATAGGTTAAAATATTAGCTGTAAGGAGATGACACCATGAAAACGCCGAAGGAACTGAGCCTACTGATTGCAGCGAATGTGCGAAAACGCAGGAAGGGGCGGAAGCTATCCATGCAGGATCTTTCAGACAAATCCGGCGTCAGCTACGGGTCTATCAAGCGGTTTGAAAGCATCGGTGAGATCTCTCTGACCTCGCTGCTGAAAATCGCTGTTGTGCTGGATTGTGCGGACGGCTTCGAGCAGCTGTTCGCGGAAACGGAAATACGCTCGATACAGGAGATCATAGATGGAAAGGTATAAGGTATTGGAAGCGTTCATTGGCGAGCGAAAGGTCGGAACATTGGCGCTGTACAAGGGGCGTCTTGTGGCATTTGAATACAATGAAGGCTGGCTGCGTGAAGGCTTTTCCATTAGCCCTTTCAGCCTGCCCTCGCAAAAGAAGGTGTTCATCCCGAAACCCGACCCTTTCGACGGGCTGTTCGGCGCCTTTGCCGACAGCCTTCCCGATGGCTGGGGCCGGCTTCTCGTAGACAGGATGCTCAACCGTGAGCATGTTGACCCGCATGAGGTGGATATGCTGAACCGGCTGGCCATCGTGGGCGATTCCGGTATGGGTGCGCTGACATACCGGCCTGTGCATCAGTGGAAAACGGAGCAAGCGCAAATAGAGTATGACCGCATGGCGGAGGAATGCCGAAAGGTATTGGAGTCCGAATACTCAAACGACTTGGATATGCTGTTCCGGCTCGGCGGTTCATCCGGCGGCGCGCGGCCCAAAATACTGACCAAGATAGACGGCGAGGATTGGATCGTCAAATTCCCCGCGTCTATTGACAGGCGTGATGCGGGGCTCATAGAATACCGCTATTGTGAGTGCGCAAGAAAATGCGGTCTGGAAGTGGCTGAAACCAGGTTGTTTCCATCCGCAAGATGTGAGGGATACTTTGGCACAAAGCGCTTCGACCGTATAAAGCGGCCGGATGGCACAATAAGGCGCGTCCACATGCTGTCCGTATCCGCGCTGCTGGAAACCTCGCATCGCATACCGAACCTCGATTATAGAACGCTCATGACGCTGACGCTGGAGCTGACAAAGGATTACTCCGAAGTGGAAAAGATGTATCGGCTCATGTGCTTCAACGTGTATGCGCATAATCGGGACGACCACTCCAAAAACTTCACCTTCTTATATGACGAGGACCGGCAGGCGTGGAAGCTTTCTCCGGCATACGACCTAACTTACAGCAATTCGCTGGGCGGCGAGCACGCCACCAGCGTAAACGGCAATGGCCGCGATCCGTCCAGAAAGGATATTCTCGCCATAGCGGAGCACATTGGCATTGCAAAGACGAAAGCGAAGCAGATCGCCGATCAGGTCGAAGCTGCCGTTGCGGACGTACTCGGCAATGTCAGCCAATACAGGTGATCGAATAGGAGAAACGGATGAACGGACAGAACAGAGCCGATGTGAAGGTCGGCGCACGGGTCAAGATTGTGCTGAAGGCAGACCAGCGTACAGGCAAGCTGACCGAAGGCGTTGTGGAAAAAATGCTCACCAACAGCAGTTTCCACCCGCATGGCATCAAGGTTATGCTGACGGACGGTCAGGTTGGACGGGTGCGGGAGATTATTGAGTAGAAGCCGAGCAAGGCTTGCATTGACGGATGAAAACGGCGATGGTATAATGCTTGTGTAAAGTATCCAAGCCATTCCGCTGGAAAGGCACAGTTTCCAAGTATCATCAGCGTCCATGGGCATATTGCCTCTGGGCGCTTTTTTGTTGCCAGCTCATCCTATCCTTGAGCATAAGCAGGACTCCAACAGGGGGCCCTGCCTTTTGCATATCATGGCGGGTTCACCGCCGAAATACGAAAGGAGAACCACAATGCAACCCTGTTTGGACGATTTTCACACGACTTTCGACGATTACGCCGAAATGCAGGTCTACCATGCCCGGCAAGCACGCGAAAGCAAGTGGGCGCGCAAAACGGTATCAGGCCTGCACATCGAACCATTGGACGAGGCCTCGCCGCTGTATACCGACGGCAAGGCCTTTGCCCCGAATGTGTCACAGGTGGCTGTGAACGACACGGCCAAGAACCTTGGGCTCGCGCTGCTGACCGAGAATGGGTATCTGCCCATCCGAAACACCGCCTACAAATCCCTACTCGACAGGGCGAAGATCGGAGGCTCTGCGCTTCCGAAGCTGCAAAAGCCCAAGCTCGCCGGAATCCTCAACGAATGCCTTTCACTGCACAAATCGGAAGCGCTGCTGTTGGTGAGAAGCGAAAAGGTGGCGGCATTCCATTCCGGAGACGAACGGGATTATTCCATCCTGCCTATCGACGAACTCATTACAGCCATGTCAGAAAAGCTGAATGAGCGATTCCCCGGCAACATCTTTTCACAAGGGTATGCCGATCACTCACTGGCGACGGCATCATGGTCGTTCCCGGCGCAGCGGGATGAATTGCTTGAAACCTATGACAAAGCGCTCGTTGCACATGGGCAGAAACACTTGGCATCCAAGTTCACGCCGGGCGTTCGATTCACAACCTCAGATGTGGGCGTTGCGGCTGCAGCCGTATCGGCTATGCTCACGGGAGGACAATATCCTATCCGCATCGGGAATGTGGTATCGGTGCATCATAGGCGGCAATCCAAAGTACAGGATTTCGATTCCTCGCTGGATATGCTCTTCGCCCAGTTTGTCGACACCATCAAAAAGCTGGAGGGTTTACTTGACCTGACGTTATGCTATCCGGTCAACGCCATGACGCTGGCCTGCAAGAAGCTGGCCATGCCCAAGGCGGCAGCCATGGAGGCCATTGAAATGTTCCGCATGGCGGTGGGTGAAACACCCGCATCCGCCCATGACGTATACATGGCCATGCAGGAGATCCTGTTTATCCTCAAAACCGGCCATGTACCTGAAAGCAAGCTCCTGTCCGTGGAGGAATCCATCGCTCGGGCGCTGACATTGCGCTGGAGCGAATACGACCTGCCCGGGGCGGTGAGCTACTGATGACGGCGACGAAGATATTGTGCGACACCGCAGGCATGGACAGAAGAACCTGGCTTGCGGCAAGGGCGCACGGGCCCGATGGCTCGATCCCCATCACCATCGGCGGCAGCGACGTTGCGGCAGTGTTCGGCATCAGCCCTTGGAAAACACCGCTTGATCTGTGGCTCGAAAAGTCCGGTAAGCTCATGCCGGATGAGAGCGAAAATATGTGGCAGAAGGAAATGGGGCATCTGCTGGAGCCTGTTGTAGCACAGATGTACGCTTTTCGCACCGGCCATCGTGTGATCACGGATACCTATCTGTATCAGCACGCGCTCTATCCTTGGGCGTTGGCCAACATCGACTATGGCATGGAGGATAAGGACACCAAGGAAGTCGGCGGTCTGGAATGCAAGTCAACCACCTATTACAACGCAGATGAGTGGATGGACGACAAAGTGCCCATGCACTATGAGTACCAGTGCCGGTTCTACATGGGTGTGCGTGATCTCCCGTTCTGGGACATCGCCTGCATGTGGGGCAACGGCGAGAAGGATTTTCAGATTCGCCGTATATTTCGGGATTTTGCCATTGAGGAGATGATATTTGAAACGGTCGCGGCGTTCCTACAGAGCATCCACGACAACAAACCGCCTTCCATGGCAGAAGTCGCCCCGAAGCTTGCGATGGAATCCCTTGCGCGGATCTACGGCGCGGGCACGCTCGCCGCTCCCACCATCGAGTTCGGCAAGAAGCACGAGCGCCAGATAAGGCGTATCGCAGCGCTCCAACAGGAGAACCGTGAACTGGATCGTCAGATCAGGCAAAACGAAAAGGAGGTTATGGCACTATCAGTGCAAATCGCGGATACTATGCGTGAGCATGAACACGGCGTTCTGGAGACGCCCTTGGAGCGGTTTCAAATCGACTATATTTCCTCGAACCAGCGGCGTGTGAACGGCGAGAAGCTGAAAAAGCTGTACCCCGTCATATATGACGAGGTGCTCAACCCGCCTTCGCAGCGCCGCATAAAAATCGCAGCCGTCACGAAATGACAGCATAACTGACGAAGGGTAGGGCTCACGCTCTCTCCTTTTAAATTGGAGGAGTTAAATGGAAAGAACACTTGATATCTATTATAGAGATTTCTTGCCCGAAACACAGAGCGCAATTCTTGAAGCGGCTGGCATACAAGACCCAAGGGAGACTAATTGGGACACGCTTCCCATCACCGTGCTCTCATTTGAAGTCGAAAAAGGAGGTAACGTATGAGTACTGCTACGGAAAATCGAATGGATGCGAGCACTATTGGCCGTATCATCTCAAAATGGAAAGATCAACTGGAAGCACAGTATCTGTCGCTCAGTGCAGAAGAACTGCTTGGATAAGGGGGAACCCATGTTGTGCAGTTACGAGCGGGTTATTTATCCGCAATCACTTTCCGAGCCCAATCCTTCCGGCTTCATGGTGGCGGTGTACACGCCCCATGAAAAGATACTCGACGGATCGGGACAAACGCTTCGGCAGATTAAAGCGGTGGGTTATTTCCTGCCCACCACAAAGGGTGTCCGCTACGATATGCAGGGTCGTTGGGAGCGTGGCAAGCACGGCGATCAATACACTGTCACGAAGTTTGAGGAGGTGGTACAGCCTACCGAGACAGGTATCATCGCCTATCTCAGCTCCGGCTATATCAAGGGCATCGGTGAAAAGACTGCCCGCCGCATCTACGAGCATTTCGGTGATAAAGCGCTGGATATCCTCGACAGAGAACCAAAACGGCTGCTTGAAGTGCGCGGCATCAGCCCCAAAAAGCTGGAGCGCATCTCTGACTCCTATATGGAGACACGGGGTGCGCGGGACATCATCACGCTGCTGTCGCCCTTTGGCATAGCGCCCAAACGTGCCGTGCGGTTCTTCAAGATCTACGGGCGGGATGCGGCTGACATCATTCGTCAGCACCCTTATCGACTCTGTGAGGTACGCGGTATCGGCTTTAAAACCGCCGATGAGATCGCAAAAAGCGTTGGCTTCGACCCTTGTGGGGAGGAGCGCATCGATGCGGCACTGCTGCATGTACTCAAGGAGGCAGAAAACGGAGGAAGTCTGTTTAAGAACGCCGGCAACCTTTGCATCCCTAAAGCGATGTTGCTGGCCAAGTGTATCGAGTTGCTTGAAACACCGGCGGTTACGGAGCCAATGGTGAGGCTTCGCTGCCGTGAGCTCCTCGACCGCAAGGAGATCACACTGTATCAGGATCAAGCCTACCGCTATTTGACGGCTAAAGCGGAGGAACAGGTAGCCATGCGGGTGCGGGAACGCATCCGTCAGGGCGACCTCAGTATTCGCATTGATTTGGATGCGGAGATCAACCGCTTTGAGCGCAAGCTGGGTGTAACATTATCAGCTGAGCAAAAGCAGGCAGTAAAGACTTGCCTGCGCTCGCCAATAAGTATCATCACCGGCGGTCCGGGTACGGGCAAGACCATGATACAGCGGTTCATATTGGAGATTTACAAGAAGCTCAAGCCTTCCGGATCCGTCGTTTGCTGTGCACCAACCGGAAGAGCGCCACGGCGCATGGAGCAGGCAACAGGACAATCGGCCTCTACAATTCACAAGGCGCTGGGTCTGCTTGCAGATGCTGACGGCGAGTTTGGAGAACCGAACATGTTGGACGCCGATCTGGTGATAGCCGACGAGGTGTCTATGCTGGATATCCATCTGGCCAAGCATCTGTTGAACGCTTTGCCGCCCCGCTGCCAGCTCATCCTGATAGGCGATGCCGACCAGCTCCCATCCGTGGGGGCGGGCAACGTGCTGTATGAGTTGCTCGAATCCGGCGCAATACCTTCGGTAAAGCTCGACAAGGTCTACCGTCAATCGACGGGCAGCCGTATTGCGGTCAATGCCTCGCTGATACGGCACGGTACGCTGGCGTTGGAATACGGCCCCGACTTCGAGCTGATCGAATCCGGCGACTTTGACCGTTCGGCAGATATTCTTGAAGATGTTTATTTGCAAAGGGTCAAGGAGTTGGGTCTGGATAACGTGATACTCTTATCACCGTATCGCACGAAAACCGCGACGGGCGTAAACGCTCTCAATTCAAGGCTGCGGGACAAGCTGAACCCACCGTCTGTGTCAAAATCCGAACTCACCTATGGAAAACGCATATTCCGTCAGGGTGACAAGGTTATGCAGACGCAGAACGTCGCCAACATAAGCAACGGCGATATTGGGATCGTGACCGGCATACTCCACACACAGGAAGAAAGCACTTTGTATGTGGACTTTGGGGACGGGCGAACGATGGAGTACGCTCCAAACGAGCTTGACATGCTGGACTTGGCATATGCAACCACGGTTCATAAGTCTCAAGGTTCGGAGTACGACACCGTGATACTAAGCCTGCAAACTGCGCACTACATCATGCTGCGCCGGCCGCTGCTGTACACGGCGATCACAAGAGCCAAGCGTCATGTCGTCATCGTGGGCGAGCGCAAAGCACTGGTCATAGCAATAGGCCGAGTGGACGCCGAAAAGCGCGGCACCATGCTGGCGGAGCGCATCAACGAAGCCGAGGCAAAGGCCATAAATGTTTGAAAGGAGTGAAGCTATACTGACAACGCTTGAACAATACCGTAATCTGCAAAAGGTGTTTGCTACGCCAGCAGCGGATGACAAACCCATAGGGATAGAACAGTATTTTGCCTACATGGAGCTGCTGTATAGAATACAGGTGCTGGAATGCTTCCGTAATCTGGAGCAGACTGCGCCTGTAAGCGCTGAGCTTCCGGTACTGTCTGCTCACTATATTGCGGTTGACGCGCTGGTGAGCCATCTTCTTACGGAACGCCGCTATCGGCCTTCACAGGACACGGAAATACAGCAAGCCCGCGACACAGCAAGGCAGGCGTTTTCCTCTATTGTAATGGACTACCGCAAGCGCTTCTCGGCCTATATGCCTGAAGACCCACAGCAGTACAGGGGCGATGTTACAAAGGTCATCAATACCGTGCTGCCCGTATGGCTTGCCTACCGTGAGACCATGCTGCCCATCAATAACAAGGATAAGGAGTGAGATTATGGAAACCAGCACCAAAAGCCGCGATGCTATGCTCGATAAGATCTCCCAAATCAACGCAGTGGAGGGTTTTGACCCTTCTGCGTTCGTCGAGGAATATGAAGGTTTTGACGGAAAGCCCATCACAGGCATTCCTGTCGCCGTACAGGAAGCGTGGTTCCGGCTCAAATACCCGGAGGGGCGCATCGCCGTTAATGCCGAGATCGGGCAAAACAAGGACAGCATCGTCGCTCATGCCCGTATCTACAAGCATTACGCAGACCCCGACGGAAGCTACCTTGCTGAAGCTTCGGCTTCAAGGAGCTATTCGGAAAAAGCGCCCAACGCCTCCCCACGCGAATGGGCGCAGACTGCCGCCATCGGTATCGCGCTGAGGCATGCCGGGTTTGGCCTGCAGTTCAAAGTGGCCGGAGAACCGGCCTTACCGATAACCAATGAGTTGCCAGCGGCTGGTACAAGCGCAGGGGCAGGGCAACCGATACGCAGCGAAACAAACCTTGAAATGGAAGCGCCGGCGCTGCCGGAACCCATTGACCCGCTTGAGGCCGCAAAGCAAACGCTGTGTCCGCTAAAGAAGTATGATGGGCGTACATTGGGCGAGCTTGTCATGCTCGACCCCGGTTTTTTGAAATGGATGGCGACTAAATACCAGAACGACGAGCACCCGGAGATTCCGGCAGCCGCGAGACTGATTTGCGAGCATGCGCTGAAAACCGCATGATCCGGCCGGGAGGGGTTAGAATGGATGGCGAACTGCCGTTCTCAATGATGGACGTCATTGTTCTTCTGAATCTTCCTTATCCGCCGTCGGGCCGCGCTTCCTACAACATCAACTGCCCCTGCTGCGATACGCACAATAAAAAGCATTTGAATATTAACCTGGTTAAGAACGCTTTTTGTTGTCCGAAATGCGGGTTCTCGGGCGGAATGCTCGATCTCTACGGGTATTACGCCAAAACGGATCGTTCCAAGGCTTATAAAGCCATTATTGAGAAGCTGCAGATCGACGCAAACACTGTGCAAACCCACCGTGAAAAGCGGCAGCAGCAGCCGACCGTCACTGAGTATCCGTTGACGGGCATCGAGGAACGCGACGCGACCTATCGCGCGTTTCTGAGCAGATTGTCGCTGGCCACGGATCATAGGGAAAACCTGCTTTCCCGCGGGCTGACCGACGAGGTGATACAACAAAATCTTTACCGAACGACGCCTGCGGGCGGTTATGCGGCGATTGCGAAGCAGCTGCTCTCTGAAGGATATTATCTATCCGGCGTACCGGGCTTTTACCGAAAAGAGGGCGCGTGGGCCTACTATGGAACCAGACGCGGCATGCTGTTGCCGGTACGGGATTATTATGGCCGCATACAGGGCTTAAAGGTGCGCCTTGACAACGTGACACGCCGCAAATTCCGCTGGATATCCACTGCAGAGATGCAGGACGGCTGCGGAGCGGAGGCATGGACGCACATCGTCGGCGACGCGCAGGATACCATACTGCTGATAGAAGGCCCGCTCAAGGCCGACATCGTACATTACCTTACGGGCATGACGCTCGTTGCGGTGTCCGGCGTAAGCTCGCTCACGCAGCTGCGGCAGACGCTTGTTGTCATGCGGGAGCAGGGCGTTCGGAAGGTCATGACCGCCTTTGACATGGACATGATGACCAACTGCCATGTGCAAAAGGATTTTCGGAGGCTAACGGCTATGCTTCAGGAGATGGGTTTACAGTTCGGCACATACCTGTGGGATCCGCGCTTCAAAGGGCTTGACGACTATGTCTGGGCGCAGAGGCAAAAGCAGTCCATCTGAACACGGGAGCGCGGCGATATGCGGCGCTCCCTTTACGTTTTCCATGCCGATAATGCGTGAAACCGTTGTAAAAACGCATTGCTGTCGGTGTAATACTATGAAAACATTGAGGAGGAATTGAAAATGATTATAGGAATCGACCACGGCAACGCCCAGATTAAAACAAGAAATACCTGCTTCGTGTCAGGCGTTGAGGAGTTTCCCACCAAACCGCCCATGGCAGCGGACGTCATCCAGTATCAGAGCCGGTACTGGACGCTCGTTGGCAAGCGGCTGCCCGTTATGCGGGACAAGACCAAGGACGACCGTTTCTATCTGCTGACGCTGTTTGCCATATCGAAGGAATTGGAGGCTCGCAAAGAGATTACTTCCACACTGGATATCGATCTCGCCGTCGGACTGCCTCCAGAGCATTATGGAATGCTCAAGGACAGTTTCGCGCAGTATTTCCGCAGGCAGGAGACGGTGCGCTTCACCTACAACGATAAGCCCTTCAGCCTGATGCTCGACCATGTATTTGTATACCCGCAGGCGTTTGGCGCCGTTGTGCAGAGAGCGCAGGAAATGACGGCCACTTCCCGCACATTCGTAATCGACATTGGCGGTTACACAAGCGATGTGTTACTTCTTCGCAAGGGCAAGCCGGACATGGAGTTCTGCCGCAGCTTGAACATGGGGGTCATCACCATGACCAACCATATCGCGGGCAAGGTGAACTCACTTTATGACATATCCATCGACGACGAGCATATCTGCGAAATCCTTGCGGGACAAAACACCGTGCTTGACGGCGAGATACAAAACGCTGTTCGCAAAGAGGTCGATAAATATGCCGCTGATATGCTCAACAAGCTCCGTGAACTTCAGGTGGACTTGCGGACAAACCCCGCCATATTCGTGGGCGGCGGGTCGATCCTGCTGCGCTCCTTTATCAAGGCGTCATCCCTTGTCAGTTCTGTGGAGTTTGAGCCTGACACCAGAGCCAACGCACACGGATATGAGCTGCTCGCACAGGCGCAGCTTGAGAAGCTGACCCGAAGGACGGGCGGCGTAATATGAAAACCCCGGACGGCTACCGGTTTTCGCTTCAGTTTGCGGCAAACTCACCGGAGTATATCCAGGCAGGTGAAACGCTGGAAAGCCTAAAGCACAAAAAGAGCGATTTCATTGTGAGGGCCGTCTGCGAATATCTGGAGCGGCATCCCGACATAGAGACCGGTGCGGTCGTGCGGATCGAAGTTCGGCGGGAATTGTTCCGGCGCGATGAGCTGGAGAAGATCGTGCGGAGCATGATCCAGCAATATGTGTCCAATGCCGGACAGCAAGCTCCGCCGGCTGAGGTTCAGACCCGGCAAACACCCGCAGTACCACAGCAGGCTGTTGACTCGGCAGTCAGCAGGATGCTGGACAACCTCGACGAGTTTTTGTAAAGCAAATAACGTAACAGCAATAGACCGTCCTATGGCATTCCCGTATTGGGAACGCCCGGGACGGTCTTTTTTGCACAATTTTGGATTTGGGGGGTTAAATATTGACCTCAAAACCTGCTAATAAGTGAGAGGGACACCCTGTCAAAAGCATTGCGGGCGAACCATGCAGTGCTTTAGCACCTTGAAAACAGCATATTGCACCCCAGCGTCGGCCTTCAATACCGAGCGGCATTAAATGCGAAATGGCAGGCTTGCTACCTGCCCCGCCAAGACATATGGAAGGAGCACCGTAAACCCGTCCAGCCATGTATATGGGACGGCCTGTCATAGGAATGACAGGAGCCTGCGAGTACCGCAGCGCTGTGAATCCAATAGCAGCGGAGCGTTGGGGATTATTTTTAATCAAATACCAAAACTGTTGTAGCCGAAAACGCCTCAATGTATAATATTTATAGGTATCATAGACGTTATCGGCCGTGCAAAGAAGGGAGGATATATGGGTAGCATTACCGATAGCGAACACCAAGGAGATGCTTCGACCAAGAGAACCTATCGTGTCAACGAGGTCGCTAAAATTCTGGGCGTCAGTAATGCCACGGCATACAGGCTAATTAAGGAAGGGCATTTCCGAACAGTCCGCATTGGTTCATCGATTAGAGTGTCAAGGCAGTCCTTTGACGAGTGGTTAGATAGTAAATCTGACTAGCAGTCAAGAAAGGACTTAATGTATGGCATCGATTGTTGAACGAAACAACTCTGTTTCAGTTGTTTATTATTATCAGGATGAAGACGGCAACAAGAAGCAGAAATGGGAAACAGTAAAGAAGGATCAGCTTGATAGGTCTGAAATTGAAGCAGCAACTGGGAAACGTGTAAAGGAAAAGACTCGAACGGCAAAGCGTGCTGCTGCTGGTTGTCGAAAGGCCGAAGTGGAGTATACACAGAACAAGGGAACCTTCATTATTCCCAAGAAGACTACTGTAAAAGATTTCCTTAGCGATTTCGTATCGCTTTATGGAGAAAGGAAATGGGGCGTATCTGCTTATGCCACTAACACGCGATTGATTGAAAACTATATCAATCCCGCTATTGGCGACATGCAGATGCAGGCTGTAACCACGATCGTCGTAGACCGGTTTTACAAGCAGCTCGAAAGAACAAAGCCGGTAGAGTGCAATGGCCGAAAACCCAGAACCGAGAAACTGACTCCGGCGAACATTGAAAAGATCCATAAACTGATCCGTTGTGCCTTTGATCAGGCAGTGCGCTGGGAAGTGATCGGCCGCAACCCGTTTTCTGGGGCGCTCATTCCGAAGCACGTTGCGAAGAAAAGAGCAATGTGGACAATACAGACGATTGTAAAAGCAATGGACGAATGCACTGACGCAAAGCTATACCTTGCAATGAATCTTGCTTTTGCTTGTTCAATGCGTGAGGGTGAAATACTGGGGCTGCAATGGGACAGAGTGCATATCAGCGACGCCGACATAGCAAATGATGACGCGCATCTCTATGTCGATTGCGAACTTGCCCGGGTAAATAAGCAAGCGATGGAGAAGTTGGAGGATAAGGGCATTCTGTTTAAGTTCCCGTCAATAATGTCCAACTGCAGGAGTACGGTTCTGGTTCTAAAGGTCCCAAAGACCGAAAGCAGTGTGAGAAAAATATGGATTCCCAAGACGCTGGCTTATATCCTCCGTGAATGGAAAAAATCACAGGATAACCTGAAGGAAATGCTGGGAGAGGAGTTCATTGACTACAATCTCGTGATCACACTGCCCAATGGACGTCCATGCGAGGGAAAGTTGATTGAGGAGAGCTTTGTCCGTCTCAAGAAAAGCGCAGGTTTGCCGGATGTAGTCTTTCATTCACTCCGAAAGTCGAGCACAACATACAAACTCAAGTTGAACCACGGCGACATCAAGGCTACCCAAGGCGATACGGGGCATGCGCAGGCCGACATGGTTACGGAGGTCTATGCGGAAATACTTGATGAAGACCGTAAGGTAAACGCACAGAAGTTTGAGTCCATGTTTTATGCCAACCCCGACTTGCGCAATGTTGCGCCGCCGCAGGAAACGACGCCCGGATTGGATCTTGCCGGATTGATCGATCAGCTTCAGAAGTCGCCCGAATTGGCCAATGCGCTGGCTAGAATCATCACTTTGCCTAACGCAACAGCAAAATGATGCTTATTAGCAGGTTTTCAAAATCTATTAGCAAATTGCTCAAAACGGTTCGTTTCCCGATTAGCAGTTTTTTCGGCGAGAGAACTGTGGGCAAGAACAAGATGACAAATGGGTGAGCGAAATGTCAAAAAGAAAAAACCACCAAATATTCAAGGAAATTCGGTGGTTTTGGCGTCCCCGGCGCGGCTCGAACGCGCGGCCTTTCGCTTAGGAGGCGAACGCTCTATCCTACTGAGCTACGGAGACATGTATTGATTTTCCAAAGTTTCAGCCCGTTTGGTTTCCGGTCACCTCCCACTTAGGAGGCGGACGCTCTATCCTGCTGAGCTACGGAAACTCGTGTAGATTTTTCATCATTTTCAGCGGATTTGGCGTTTGGTCACCGTCCAATTAGGAGTTGCATCTGACATTTCCCGTCCTGTCCCATTTGAACATCAATCATCCCATTAAACGCCTGTAGTTGGGCATTTGCGAGAGGAGTGGTTCCAATATAATCTCGTGTTGTCCCAACAAGTAATCCATGTCCTATACAGCCTTGTGTGCAAATTGTGAGCACAAAAGGCGAATGTACTCAAAAGAATAAGGTTTCAACGGTATTCGGTATACGCACATAAGAGGCATCGTAAAGACGCTTCTTTTTTATATGACCTGCCCTTTCATTTCCTTTCATTTTTCGATGTAGCACCTACATCATTACATAGCGAACTGAGCAGTTCGCAAAAATGAAAGGAGAGATGTAAAGTGACTAAAGTAATCGCCCTCGCCAACCAAAAGGGCGGCGTGGGCAAAACAACTACTACCGTCAATCTCGGCGTAGGGCTTGCACGGCAAGGGAAGAAAGTATTGCTGATTGACGCAGACGCGCAGGGCAACCTAACTGATTCACTTGGCTGGAACGAGCCGGACAAGCTGCCCGTTTCCCTTGCCACCATCATGACGAAGATCATACAGGACGAGCAGGTGGAGCCGGACGAGGGAATCTTGCACCATGCGGAGGGCGTAGACCTTATGCCCGCCAACATCGAGTTGTCGGCAATGGAAGTATCGTTGGTAAACATCATGAGCCGTGAGATCGTGCTGAGAAGCTATTTAAGTGAGGTTAAGAGCAAGTACGATTATGTCCTGATAGACTGTATGCCCTCCCTCGGCATGATTACAGTGAACGCTCTTGCCGCAGCAGACAGCGTTATCATCCCCGTTCAAGCACATTATCTTCCTACAAAGGGAATGGCGCAGCTTTTGCAGACCATCAGGCGGGTACAGAAAAATATCAACCCCAATCTGAAGATTGACGGCGTACTGCTGACCATGGTAGACGGACGCACGAACTTCGCCAAGGACATCTCATATATGCTCCGCACGGGTTATGGAGATAAGCTCAAAATCTTCAAGGCGGAGATACCGCTTGCCATCAAAGCGGCCGAGACCAGCGTAGAGGGAAAG